>Ga0209692_10000283_pt1 | contig 149782 bp, 115 predicted proteins | sample tdDd472_FD_187129 | JGI IMG/M metagenome (GOLD analysis project Ga0209692, IMG submission 187129) | Marine sediment microbial communities from the Atlantic coast under amendment with organic carbon and nitrate - tdDd47.2 (SPAdes)... | ecosystem: Environmental > Aquatic > Marine > Coastal >... | reverse complement strand
CCACCTTCTTCTTTGCCACCTTCTTCTTGGCCACCTTCTTCTTCGCGACCTTCTTCTTGGCTACCTTTTTCTTGGCCACCTTTTTCTTGGCGACCTTCTTCTTGGCAACCTTCTTCTTCGCGACCTTCTTCTTGGCGACCTTTTTCTTGGCTACCTTTTTCTTGGCCACTTTCTTCTTGGCGACCTTTTTCTTGGCAACCTTTTTCTTGGGCTTCTTGGCAGCACCAGCGGCTACCAAGGCATGTCTCTCCTCCATACCGACCTCGCTTGTTGGAAGTTCCTTCGTCCACCTGAGTCCCGCACCCTTTCGGACCAGGCAAGACCTCCTGTCTTGGACAGTTGCTTTCGCGATCGTCTGGCGTCAGGTAACCAGCGAAGGCAGAGACATTATTTCGACCGTTCATAAAAAGTGTCAATAAAAAAAAGGAAACTGTCGTAAGACAGTTTCCTTTTCTTTTGGTGCCCGGGGCGGGATTCGAACCCGCACGATTTGTGGTCACTACCCCCTCAAGATAGCGTGTCTACCAATTCCACCACCCGGGCCGTAGACCTAGTTGCTGCCGCCGTCATCCTCGACGGGCGTTTCCGTCGGCGTGGTAGCGGGCTGCTGCACCGGCGATTCCTGCAGCGGAACAGCGAGGGTGCCTTCTTCCGCAGCGGTGCCGATGACATTGGTTCCGCTCTGGGTGCCGGTGTAGGAACCGGTCATGAAGAGCAGGAAACTGGTCACGAAAAATCCGATCGCACAATAGATGGTGATCTTGTGCAGGAGGGTGGTGATCCCGCGGGAGCCCAACAGCTGCTGGGGCGCGCCGCCGGCGCCGCCGAAGGCGCCCGCCAGGCCGCCGCCCTTGCTCGACTGCAGGAGAACGACCACGGCCAGGACGAGGCAGATGATCACGTGGACAATAATCAGAAGGGTGTGCAGCATCTTCAATCGCTCCCACGACGGTCAACAGGCAAATAACACAACCGGTCCGACCGGAAGCCCGGACCGCAAAGCGACGGGTAAGTTAATACCCTGCGCCTTTCCTGTCAAACAGCTCATATGCGCCAAGGACTTCCTGTTCCGGGGAAAGCCCTCAAGCGTCGGAAAGGGCCTCTACGCCCGGTAATACACGTCCACCCATGAATTCCAGGGAGGCGCCGCCCCCGGTGGAAATGTGGCTGACCCGGTCCGCCAGACTGAACTGGTTCACCGCCGCCACGCTGTCACCGCCGCCGATAACGCTGACCGCACCGCCATCGGTGGCCTCGGCCACGGCCAGTCCGGCAGCGCGGGTTCCCGCCGCGAAGGACGGAAGTTCGAACACGCCCATGGGGCCGTTCCAGAAAATGGACTTCGCATTCCGGATGATGTCCGCATACCGGACGGCGGTTCGGGGACCGATGTCCAGCCCCATCCATCCGTCCGGAATATCGGTCACCAACACGTCCTGTTTGTCGGCCGTGTCGCTGAACTCGCGGGCCACCACGCAGTCCTCGGGCAGGACCAGTTCCGTCCCCGAGCCCTGCGCCTTGACCGCGATCTCCCGCGCGACCTCGAGACTATCCTCGTCCAGCAGACTGGTCCCGATGCCGAGTCCGTGAGCCTTGAAAAAGGTGAAGATCATGCCGCCGCCCAGCAGGAGGGTGTCCACCTTGCCCAGAAGATTTTCGATGACCTCGACCTTGCTGCCCACCTTGGCCCCACCCAGCACCGCAACAAAAGGACGTTCCGGAGCGACCAAAAGATTTCCCATGAAATCCAGTTCGGTCTGCATGAGAAAACCCGCCCGGCAGGTTGCAAAATGTTTCGTCACGCCGACGGTCGAAGCGTGGGCACGATGCGCGGTGCCGAACGCATCGTTCACATAGGTGGTTCCGTGGGCGGCGAGCCCGGCGGCGAAGCCGGGGTCGTTGCCCGTCTCGCCCGGATTGAAACGCAGGTTTTCCAACAGGAGAATTTCCCCCGGCAGCAGGGAGTCCACCTTGGCGGAAGCGTCGGGACCGACGGCATCCAACGCGAACTTCACCGGGGCGTCCACCAGTTCGCCCAACCGGTCGGCCACCGGACGCAGCGACATGGCCGGATCGATCTGACCCTTGGGACGACCCAGATGGCTCATGAGAACCAGCGAACCGCCGGTCTCCAGGATGCGTTGGATGGACGGCAGGGCGGCCCGCACGCGGGTGTCGTCTGTGATGTTTCGTTCCGAATCCAGGGGCACGTTGAAGTCCACCCGCATCAGGACGCGTTCGCCGGCGGCGTTGAAGTCCGCCAGGTTCATTTTCTTCCGCATGTTTACCGCCTGTAATGCCGCCCGTTTGGGCGGCGTGGGATGAGCCGGGGTTTTCCCAATTCTAGAAATCGGGCGGGTCACTGTCAACCTGCGCCCTGACCGGGCCCGCCCAGCCCAGGGCCAGAACGGCCGCCACCTCCACCCCGCCCTGCCGCAGGACCACCGCCGCGGCCGCAGCCGTGGCCCCGCTCGTGACCAGATCGTCCACCAGGCCCACCGGCCCGACCGGCCGGTCCCGGGAATCACCCGCCAGGGCGAAAGCGCCGGCCACATTGGCTCTCCGGCGGCGCTCCCCCGTCACCTTGGCCTGCTGTCCGGTACCCCGGACACGCCGCAGCAGAGGGTCATGGACCGGCAAGTCCGTCTTCCGGGCCAGGATCTCGGCAAGGAGCCGGGCCTGATTGAAGCCCCGGCTGCGTCGGCGACGGCGGTGCAGAGGCATGGCCACCCAACCGCCCGGACAAAGGTCCTGCAGCTCGGCCGTCGGCCAGGCGGCCGCCAAAGCCGCTCCCAGGGGCCAGGCCAACCCGCGCAGGCCTTTATATTTCCAGGCGCCCACCAGATCCACCAGCCGGCCGTGGGTGGGCCCGGCCGCCCGAACCGGAAGAGGCCGGTCCGCACCGGTCGCCAGATGTCCCGCAACGGGGGTGGCGGCCAACAGGGTGTTTGCACAACCGAGGCAAAGGGGCGACGCATCCCAGGGGCGCAGGCCCCGCATCGGCACACCGCCCGGATGCCACGGCCGGGTTCCGGCTGAAAATCCGCACCCCGGACACACGCGTGGGTAGATCAGTTCCAGTAGGGCCGCGCCGGCCCCGGACAACAGGTTCAAGGGAATCGTCCCGATCCGGGAGGGATCAAAGCACCGCTTCGCGCAGGGCCGTCCAGGGCACCGGGGGACCGAACCACCAGCCGAAACTCAGTCCACCCTGCATGACCAGCACGGGCTTGCCGTCCACGACGTCGAATCCGAGCGGCGGCGGCCCGTCCGGCAACTGGGACCCGTAGCGCATGTCCAGCAGAAGCGCCGGATGATCGCCCGCAGCATCGGGCAGGTAAGGGCGCATATCCACACCACCGGCCAGGCAGCCCACCCACACCATGGGCTGATCCGGTACGGGCGGCGGGTCTGTTTTCAAACGCTCCAAGGTCACCGCGTCGGCCAACCCGCGGCCTTCCAGCCAGCTCTGCATGTCGTCCAGCGGTCCCTGGGATCGGTTGCGGACGGTGACCGCCGACACCCCCCAGCGCAGCAGCGCATCCACCGCGGCCCGGCCGCTGCCGCCGGCCCCCAGCACCACCGCCGCCGGCGGCGGCGTTTCCTCCGCCCACGCGCCGCTCAGGACGGTCAGGATGCCCCCGCTGTCGGTGTTATGGCCGAACCACTTGCCGTCCTCCACCCGGACCGTGTTGACCACGCCCAGGTCGCGGGCCTGATCGGTGCGGCCATCGCATAGTTTGGCCACGGCCGCCTTGTGCGGAGCCGTCACGTTGAAGCCCGCCAGGTGACGGCCGAAGGGCCCTTCCTTCAGCGCGCGCAAGCGGCCGGCCTTGATCTCCAGGGCCAGGTACTCGAACTCCAGTTCCCGGGCGTCCAGGGCCGCGCCCTGCATGGCCGGCGACAGACTGTGTCCCACCGGATCCCCGAGCACCCCGTAGAAGGGGCCGTCCGGAGTCCAGATCTCATCTTCGCGGTGCCAGCCGTCGGCCCTCAGGGTCACCACCTCATTGAGGGGGAGATATTCACTCATTTCGTCACCGTCCTCTGCCAGGGACCGCCGAAGATTCCCCGGGCGCCGAGCACCAACACGACCAGACCCAGGGCGATAAGCCCCAGACTGATCCACTGGTTGTTGCTCCAGCCGAAGGCCATGACCTGATCCGGCTCGTAATAGCGCGAGAAGTCCACCGCGAACCGGGACACGCCGTAGAGCAGGAGAAAGCGGCCGAAGGTGGCCCCGTTGAAGCGGGACCACCGTTCCAGCAGCAGCAGCAGGCCGAAGATCAGGAAGCCGCCCGCCGACCCGTAGAGCTGCGACGGGTGAACCGCGACCTGGCCGAACATCTCCACCGGCGGGGAGCCGGCGGGAAACTCGACGCCGCAGGCGCAGTCGGTGGGCATGCCGTAGCAGCAGCCGGCCAGGAAGCACCCGATACGCGTAATGCCGATGCCCAGGATCACGCCCGGCGAAAAGATGTCGGCCATGACCATGAAGGGGATGCCCCGGCGCCGGCACAGATACCACACGGTCAGGGTGGACAGGACGATGCCCCCGTAAAGGGTGAGCCCGCCGTCCCAGATGAAGAAGGCGCGATACCAGGGATGAAAGCTGCCGAGGTGGGTCAGGACGAAGAAAAGCCGCACACCGACGATGCTGGACACCAGAACGGCGAAGACCAGGTCCACGATGGGTTCGGATTCCAGACCGTAGCGGCGGCCCCGCCGGATGCTCAGGGCCAGGCCCAGCACGAAGCTGAGCGCCAGCATGAAACCGTAACTCTTTATCAAACCGAAGATCTCGGGAAACATGCAGACTCCAGGCGCGCCCGTGGCGCGGCGGTCAGTCGTCGAAGGTTCGGCTGCTCACATTGAGCAGCAATCCGATCAAGAGGGAACTCGTCAGCAGGTTGGACCCGCCGTAGCTGATCAGGGGCAGCGGCAACCCCGTGACCGGCAGCAGCCCCGTGGTGATCCCCACGTTGACCACTACATGGAAAGCAAAGTACGTCACCACGCCAATGGCCATGAAGCGCGCAAAGGGGTGCCGCGCAATGGTGCCGTGATGCACGCCCTGCATGAGGATGACCATGAACAGGGCCAGCAGACACATGGCCCCCAGCAGGCCCAGTTCCTCACCCACCACCGAGAAGATGAAGTCGGTGTGCCGTTCCGGCAGAAAGGCCAGACCCTTCTGAGTCCCCTGCAGGTAATGAGTGCCGAACATGCCCCCGGACCCGATGGCCACCCGCGATTGGATGGCCTGGTAGCCGGAGCCGAAGGCGTCGCGGCCCGGGTCGAAGAAAGTCAGGATGCGCTCCTGCTGGTAGGGCTGCAGCTTGTCCCAGAAGAAGGGAATGCCGATACCCGTCACGATATTGATGAACAGCAGGGTCACCTTGGACACGATCCCGATACGCGCCACGTACAGCACCGCCACAACCAGGAGCAGGTATACCGCCCAGGGCCAGGCCTGTTCCACCACCCGTTCCGAATAGAAGTTCACCACCGCGCTGAGAGCGGCGCTGCCGGCCCCCACCAGAAGAATGCCGGGGATCCCGAACCAGAAGACCATACCCACCCACACCGCCAGGAACACCAGGCTGGTGCCCAGATCCGGCTCCCGGAGCACCAGCATCATGGTCACCGCCATGACCAGGAAGGTGCCGAAAGTGGCGGACAGGCCCCGTCCCTCCTCTGTGGATCGGGTCAGCAGGTTGGCCATCACCAGGATGAAGGCCACCTTGGCCAGCTCCGAGGGCTGGACACGCAGCGGTCCCAGCACAAACCAGCGCTTGGACCCCGCAATGGTGGGACCGATGGCCAGGATGGCGATGAGCAGGACCAGGGCGGTCAGGAAAAAGGGGATGGCAATGTTGTCCAGGTATCGCAGTGGCAGCCGGGCGGTGATGAGCAGGGCGCCGTAGCCCACTATCAGCCAGACGATCTGCCGGTAGAAAATGCTCTTGGCCACCACCGGGTCCAATTCCTTGTAGGGTCCCTGGATGGGTTCGGTGACCGACCAGAGAATGGCCAGGCCGAACAGGCACAGACCCAGCCAGGCGAAGAAGATCTTCTTGTCCCCGGGGGGAATGAGGAATCCAACCCAGGTCATGGCGTCTCCCCTGTGGCAAAGGCGGTGGCGCGGCCGGACACGGCGGGGGCCAGTCGGTTGGGGTCGGCGAAATAGGCCTCGAGCCAGGCTTTGGCCACGGGTGCGGCCTCGGCGCCGCCGCCGCCGCCGTTTTCCACCAACAACACCAGGGCCACTTCGGGCTTGTCCGCCGGCGCGAAGCCCATGAACCACGCATGGTCCTCGCCGTGGGGATTCTGGGCGGTACCGGTCTTGCCGGCCACCGGGATGCTGTCCAGGGCGGCATTGATCCCGGAGCCCCGCACGACCACCTGAAGCATGGCCTCGCGACACCAGGCCAGGTGCCGTGGATCGAAGGGCAGCGGTTCAACCGTCCGTTCCGCCTGGGGCGGGGAAATGACGAACACCGGATCCGGGGTTCGCCCCCCGGAAGCCAGGCGGGCGGCGAACAGGGACATCTGCAGGGGCGTCACCAGGATCTCCCCCTGGCCGATGGCGTTGTTGAGCAGGACGCCCCGAGTCCAGCCCCGCTCACCGAAGCGATCGTTGTACCAGTCGGTGTCCGGGATATTGCCGGGCGCCTCGTCGGGGAAGATATCGGTCGTGGCCCGCCCCAACCCGAAGGCCCGGGCCGCAGCCGCCAGTTGGTCGATATCCATCATCAGGCCCAGCTGGTAGTAGAAGGTGTCGCAGGAATGCACCATGGCTTCCAGGTGGTCCACCCGGCCGTGACCGCTGTGCTTCCAGCACCGGAAATAGCGGTCTCCGAAATTCCAGCCGCCGAGACAGGGTTCCAACTCGGTGGCGGTGTCGACCAGGCCCAAAGACAGGCCGGCCAGGGAGGTCACCGGTTTGTACAGCGACCCGGGCGGATATGTCGCGTGGATGACCCGGTTGAAGAAGGGTTTGGCGGGATCGCTGATCCAGGCGTTCCACTGGTCCGCGCTGATACCCACCGTCATCAGGTTGGGGTCGAAGGAGGGATTGCTGAAGGCCGCCAGGACCTCGCCCGAGGTGACGGACATGGCCACGCCGCAGGCCACCCTTTGCCCGATGGCCTCGGCCAGGGCGTTCTGCAGGTTGAGGGAGATGGACAGGACGACATCCCGACCCGGCTGCACTTCCGGAACCCAAACCGTCCCCCGTCCCACGATGCGGCCGGACGCGTTCACCTCCTCCAGTTTGCGTCCCGGGGTACCGCGCAGGACGTCCTCGAAGGTCGCCTCGATCCCCTGCTTGCCGATGAAGTCCCCCTGCCTGTATCCCAGGAAGCTGCCGGTGGTGTCCAAGTCCGCCTGGCCCACTTCCCCCACGTAGCCGATGAGGTGCGCGAACAGGGACCCGTACTGGTAACGGCGCCGGGCCCGGGCTTCCACCCGCACGCCGGGCAGTTGACGGCCGCGTTCCTCCACCGCCGCGATCTGGGGCATGGTGGCGTTGCCCACCAGCACCAGACGGCCCCGGCCCTTTTCCTTCTGGTTGATCAAGCGCGCCTGCGTCTCCGCCGGCGGCAGGCCGAACCAGTCCATGAGCCGCGTCAGGGTGGAATCGGGACCGTCGGCGCCGAGGCAGGTCGCGGGCAGGGTGATGTCGGCGATGAAGAGATTGTCCGCCAGGATCACGCCCTGCCGATCGGCCACCCGGCCGCGGGGCGCCCGTACCCGGAACCGCACCTGTCGGTTTTCGAGGGCCTGGCCTTTGTACTCCGAGGATTTGGGCCCCATCATGATGAAGAGGTTCACCAGCAGAACCAGAAAGAGCAGGATCAGGATCAGGCGAAAAATCCGGCTGCGGACGGCGAAATCCCGATCGGGAGACATCTCAGTCCTCCTGCCGCAGGACGCCCGCGTATTCCGCCAGGCGCAGGACCGCCACACCGACCAGCCCCGTGTAGACGGCCACGGGCAGCGACTGGGTAAAGAAGGGCCCCAGGAATCCCTCATCGGTGAGCCGGCTCTTTACGAGCAGGAAAAGCAGGTCGTGGGCCAGCACCGCCACCATGATGATGGCCCCGTTGACCACGGCCAGGCCGTACACCAGACGGCCGCGCAGGGAGCCGACGCCGAAGCCCAGGCCGCACTTGCAGAGGGCGTGCAGGCCCAGCAGGGTGGGGTTGGAGAGGTCCTGTACCAGTCCCACCACGAAGCCAGCCAGGGTCGCGGGCACCGCGCCCTGACTCAACGCCAGCAGGATCAGGGCGATGACCGAAAAGTCCGGGGCAATTCCCTTGATGGCGATGCCGGGGGCAATGAGGGTGTCCCCCACGAAAGCCAGCAGGACCCAGATCACGGTGGTGCGCAGGAAGTCCCTCAACGCCGGGCCTCCCCGCTGCGTCCGCCGCCCAGGGGCGTCACCACGAACACGGTTTCGTTGTAATCGAAGGCCGCCCCCGGCTCCAGGATGATCTCCTTGAAGAGCTGTTCCGACGGGGAAGACACCTCGGTCACCCGACCCACCGGGAATCCGCGCGGAGTCAGGGCCACCGGCTTGTCCGGATCATCGGAGTCGCGCACCTCGGCGATGCCGCTGGTGATGACCGCGTCTCCCACCCGCACATCCTCGTCGCGGCCGATCATCTCCACCACGAAGCGGTCGGCCCGCGGGCGCAGGATGCCCAGCAGCCCCGTACGCTCCAGCTCCACCCCAAGGGCGAATTCGGGGGCGATCATGAGCTCCACCCAGGCCTCGCGGTCGTTGATCACGGCCCGGACCCGGCCCAGATAGCCCTTGCTGGAAATCACCGGCAGCCAGGGCTCCCAGTCCACGGGCGAGAGGCTGCGGATCTTGAGCATGGTGGCGAAGCGGCCGCGCTGCCGCATGACCACCCGGCAGGGCACCATCTCTCCCTCGTAACCGGGGTCCAGGGCGGGACCGGCCATGCGAATGGCGTCGCGGCCCATGCGTTCGCCGGCAGCCAGGGTCATTTCGAGTTCGGTGAGTTGCTGCTTCAGGAGGGTGTTCTCGGTCTGGGTGCGCGTGATGTCCTCGCCGAAGTTGCGCACCTTCCAGTAGGGCGACGTCAGCACGATACCCAGGCGGTCGGCCACCACGATCCGGGTGTCATGGGGCAGCACCAGAAGGGTGACCGAAAGCACGACACAGACCACGAGGGTCAGGATCTCGCCCCCCAGTGAGAATCTGCTTGGCTTTTCCAGCATGGCCTAGGTCCGCCCACCCTTCATGATGACGGGACGATAACGGTCGAAGTCGTCCAGGATCTTGCCCGTCCCCAGCACCACGCAGAACAGCGGATCGTCCATGAGGTTGATGGGCAGGTCCGTCTGTTCCCGCAGGAGTTCGGGCAGACCCTTGAGCAGAGCCCCGCCGCCGGTGACCACGATGCCCCGGTCCTTGATATCGGCCGCCAGTTCGGGCGGCGTCTGTTCCAGCGACTGCTTCAGGGCGTCGCAGATGGCCTGGATGGGTTCCTGCAGGGCCTCGCGGATCTCCATGGACGAGATCTTCAGGGTCTTGGGCACGCCGGACACCTGGTAGAGGCCCTTGACCTCCATCTCCAGCTCCTCGTCGAACTTGTGGGCCGAGCCGATGGTCTTCTTGATGTTCTCCGCGGTCTGGTCGCCGATGAGCAGATTGTGGTTCTTCTTGATGTAGTTGACGATGGCTTCATCCAGCTCGTCCCCGCCCACACGGATGCTGGTGTCGCAGACGATGCCGTTCAGGGCGATGACGGCGATCTCGGTGGTGCCGCCGCCGATGTCGATGATCATGTTGCCGGACGGCTGGTCCACGGGCAACCCCACGCCGATGGCCGCGGCCATGGGTTCGGCCACCAGGAAGACTTCCCGGGCGCCGGCGTGCTTGGCACTGTCGCGCACGGCCCGCTTCTCCACCTCGGTGATGCCCGAGGGAACGCAGACCACGATGCGGGGCGCGATGAAGTGGCGCTTCTTCTGGGCCATCTTGATGAATTCGCGCAGCATGTATTCGGTGACTTCGAAGTCGGCGATGACGCCGTCCTTCATGGGCCGGATGGCCGCGATCTGGTCGGGGGTCTTGCCCAGCATGGCCTTGGCGTCGGCTCCCACGGCGTAGACCTTGCCGGTGCTCTTGTCCAGCGCCACCACCGACGGCTGATTCAGGACGATGCCCTTGCCCTTGATGTAGACCAGGGTGTTGGCCGTCCCCAGGTCGATGGCGATATCGTTGGTGAACATGCCCTTCAGACGTCGCAACATTTTCGGAATCCTTCCGTGGAGGGCCGTCCCCTCAGGCGGTGAGGGTCTCCGGCCAGCCATATTCCCTGAGACTCAATATGTCGTCACTGCCGGCGACCAGATGGTCGAGCAGGGCGATTCCCAGCAATTGCCCGCACCGGTCCAACCGGCCGGTCAGCTCCAGATCCTCCGCACTGGGCACGGCGCATCCGGAGGGATGATTGTGGGCCACGATGACCGCGGCCGCGCTCATGGCCACCGCCGGCTTGAAAACCTCTCGCGGATGCACCAGAGAAGCGTTCAGGCTGCCGATGGACACGGTTTCCACCGTCAGGACACGGTGCCGCGTGTCGAGATAAAGCGCCAAGAACCGTTCCCTGTCAAGGCCCAGGAACTCGTCCCTCAGCAGGGGATGCAGGTCTTCCGGCCTGCGAACCGCCAAACGGGCCCGGTCGGGCGTGCCGCGGGCCCGCCTCCCCAGTTCCAGAGCGGCCAGCAAACCGGCCACCCGACGGGGGCCCATGCCCCGGATTTTCAGCAGAATCGCGGGGTGCACCGTCCCCAGTTCGGGGACCGATCCGAAGCGCGCCAATAGCCCAGCGGCGGTCTCCGGGCCCGAAACGGGCCCTCCGCCCCCCAACACCATGCCCAATAACTCCTGATCGGTCAATGCCTGACAGCCGAAACGATCAAAGCGGGCCTGCATATCCGGAGCTAAGGATCTCCGGCCGGCGGACAATTGTCTGCCGGTCCCCGGGCCGGATTTCGCGCCTCCGGTTATGTGGTTGATTCTAAACATGATTTAACCTGACCGGAGGTGTGTCGCAATCTATCAGAAAGCCCCCGCAGGGGCAACCCCGGGGCCCGGGTCACAAATGGGCCGTCCTTTGACCCATTGGCTCCTTGTCCGTCGGCCCCGCGTGATTTATCCTGAGCGGCAGACCCTAACCCGAGCCGCGAGGACGCCCGTGACCAGCCAGCCCCCATCCCAGCCCGACAACGTTCTGGTCCGCAAATACGGCGGATCCAGCCTGGAATCCGTGGACCGCATCGCCCAGGTGGCCCGGGACATCTGCCGGGCCCGGGCCGAAGGCTACCAGCTGGTGGTGGTGGTCAGCGCCATGGGCAAGACCACCAATGAGTTGGAGACCCTTGCCCGCGAGGCCAACCCCACCCCGCCCCGGCGGGAAATGGACATGCTCCTGTCGGTGGGCGAGCGCATCACCATGAGCCTGCTGTCCATGGCCCTGGCCGCCGAGGGCTGCCCGTCCATCAGCTTCACCGGCAGCCAGGTGGGCATCATCACCGACACCAGCCACACCGACGCCCGCATTATCGAGGTGAAGGGCGACCGCGTGCGGGAGAGCCTGGCCAAGGGCTTCACCGTGGTGGTGGCCGGTTTCCAGGGCGTCAGCCGGGAAAAGGAAATCACCACCCTGGGTCGCGGCGGCAGTGACACGACCGCGGTGGCCCTGGCCGCCGCCCTGGGGGCCGTGCGGTGTGAAATCCTCAAGGATGTGGACGGCGTGCTGAGCGCGGACCCCGACCAGGTCACCGAGGCCTGGGCCCACGACAGCCTGAGCTACGACGAGATGCGCCAGATCGCCGACTCCGGCAGCGGCGTGGTGCATCCCCGCGCCGTGGAATTCGCGGCCGCCCAGCAGGTTCCCCTGGTGGTCCGGTCCAGCTTCCACGAGGCGCCCGGCACGCGGATCGGCCCTGTGCCCGGCGGCGGGTGCGGCCCCCAGACGGCGCCCTGTGACCGTCAGAACCGCTACCGTCCCCTGTCCATGATCACCCACAGCGACGTGTCCCGCCTGCGCCTGGGCACCCCGGACCCCGACCGCGGCATCGCCTGGCGGGATCAGGTGCTCGACACCCTGGACCCCGCCTGCCTCATCGCCGAATGGATGGATTGCGGCCCCGCCTTCCGCTGGGAGGTTCTGGCGCCCGAGTTGGCCCTGGTCCCCCTGGCTGACGCCCTGACCGAAACCCCCATGGCGGACGGCGACACCTTCCGCCGTGAGGACGGACTGACGTGTATCAGCTTTGCGGGAGGTCGGCCGGACAGTTGGCTGGAGGTTCAGCGCCATTTATCCGAGCTGTTGGCGGCCGCCGGCTGCGGGTCCTACCGCCTGCGGGCGGACGGGAGCGCCCTGCGGATCATCCTGCCGACGGGGTTCCCGCCGGCTCTGCCGTCGCTTCTTCACCGGGCCCTGCTGCCCCGGTGAAATCCTTCTCCAGGTAGTCGCGCCAGGTGCCCGCAGGCAGGGCTGTCAGGGCGCGCTCCAGCCACCAGTCCCCCGACCGGGGATCCGACAGCTTGCCGTGATACAGGACCACAAGTCGGACCAGGGCCCGCTGGCCCTCAGAGTGGTCCGGATAGGCCTCGTACAGCCGCTGGTAGGCGTCCGCGGCTCCCTGGTAGTCCAGGGACTTTTCCCGGTAGTAGGCCACCTGGGCCAGCTCCCGGGGCGTGAAAGCCGCCGCCCCCGTGGATCGGCAGGCCTCATCGTGGATCTGGAGGGCCAGATCCACCCGTCCCCTGTCCAGCCAGGCCTTGAAGACCTTTCGGTACCCGCCGGAGGCCTGGTCCGTCTGCCCCACCATCTGGCGACTGCGGGCCAGTCCGGTCACCCCCTCCAGGTCTTCGGGCACCATTTCCAGGTATTCCAGCCAACTCCCTACGGCCGCGTAGTAGTGCCCCTCGTTGAAGTAGGTCATCGCCCGCATGCGCCGGGTTTCGATGCGGCCCTCCCGCAGCTGCCCCATGGTCAAAGCAAGGACCAGGCCCATGGCGAACCCGCCCAGATGGGCCCCGAAGGAAATGTTGGACCCGGTTTCACCCGCGACCAGGGTTTGGGCCAGCTGCAGCAATAGCCAGACGGCCACCGCTGCGGCCAGGGACACGTAGGTGCGCCCGGCCCGGTTCTGGCCCATGAGCGGAGCGAAGACCCACCAGGCCACCTGTATTCGCGCGTTGTAGAACCGGATCAGGGAGAAGGCGATCAGGCCGGCCAGAGCCCCGGAAGCGCCCATGACGCCGGTTCCGGCGCTCCCCATAAGCCCCAGGGAACTCACCAGACCGTGGGTCAGGTTGCCGGCCACCCCCAGGATCAGGAAATAGGCCCCGAACAGCCAGGGGCCGGTCCGGGCCTCCAGCGGCCGGGCGAAGACCTGGAAATACAGGAGATTCCCGATGAGGTGGAACCAGTCCGCGTGAAGGAAGACGGCCGTCACAACCGTCCAGGGCGCCCCATGGCCGGGATAGAACACGCCCGCCCAGGGATTCATCGGCAGCAGGTCCGCCGCGTAGTGCTGCCAGGCGAAGACAACCGCCATGACCGCCATGAGGAGCCATGACAACCAGGGACGTCGGCGCTGGGGTCGGTCCAGTCCGAGAGGATAGAAATAGAAGAAATACATCCGGTGCGGCTCCGTCGGACGGCAGGCGGCGACACGGTCCACCCACGGCGGACCTCTCCCGGTATTATCGGCAGGATGCGGAAAAAATTGAGTCCGGATCAGGCGGAGGCCGTGACCCGTTCGTCGCTCACGATGCGCCCGTCGTTGAGCCGGATAACCCGCCGACAGCGGGCGGCGATGTCCGGCTCATGGGTCACCACCACCACGGTATGCCCCCGGACGTTCAGGGCGCCCATGATTTCCATGATCTCGTCACTGGTGGTGGAGTCCAGGTTGCCGGTGGGCTCGTCGGCCAGGATCAGGGACGGACTGTTGACCAGGGCGCGGGCAATGGCCACCCGTTGGCGCTGCCCGCCCGACAGTTCGTTGGGCTTATGGGTGGCCCGGTCGGTGAGTCCGACCGCTTCCAGGGCCTGGGCCACCATCTCACTCCGCTGACGGCCCGAGCGGCCGGCGTAGACCAGCGGCAGTTCCACGTTCTGCGCACTGGTGCTGCGGGGCAGCAGGTTGAAGGTCTGGAAAATGAACCCGATTTCCTGGTTGCGGATGGCGGCCAGCTGATCGTCGCTGAAGGTGCTCACCTCTGTGCCGTTCATGAGATAGGAGCCGCTGGTGGGTGTATCCAGGCAGCCGAGCATGTTCATGAGCGTGGATTTCCCGGACCCGCTGGTGCCCATGATGGCCACGTATTCGCCGGCCTCGATGGTCAGGTCCACATCCACCACGGCGGGCACCAGCTGGGTGCCCACCGTATAGGTCCGGCAAAGATTGGAAACCGAAATGACCGGATGGCTATTGGGGACGTTGGACATCAATGGCTCAATCCGACGGGATTCAAACGCCCGACCGCCCGGTTCATCATGGCCTGGGCAATGAGAAAGTCGCACTGGGCCTGAACTTCCTGGGCCCGGCTGTTGGCCAAGTTCACCTGGGCCACGATGATATCCAGGGTGGTACCGGCCCCGACGCGGAACCGTTCCTGCGCCAGGCGCAACTCTTCCTGCGACTGGGCAATGGTCTCCCGGCTCACGTGAGCCCGTTCGCGGGCCTCCACCATGGAGTTGTGCAATTGGCGAATTTCCAGCTGCACGTTCATCTCGGCCTGCTGCATCTCGTATTCGGCGATGCGGGCGTTGGCCTTGGCCTTGGAGCGGCTGGTCCAGGATTGCATGCGGTCGAAGATGGCCCACGACACGCTGTAGCCGAACGCCGTGCTCTCGGACAACTGAGCACCGAACTTGTAGGGCGACTCGTTGTCCGAGCGGTTGTAGTTGGCGAAAAGATCGATGCGGGGATAAAGGTTGCTGGCGGCGGTGGTCACGTCCTTGCGCCGGGCCTCCAGGGACAACTCGGTGCTTTGCAGATCCAGACGCTTGGCCAGGGCTTCCTCGTACATGGCCGGCAGGTCCTCAAGCCCGTAGTCGGTTTCCAGGACCGAGCGGTCCACCCGGAAGGCGCTCACCAGGGGCCGGTTCATGGCAAAGGCCAAGTCGGCGAAAGCCTTTTTCAGCGTATTACCGGCAATCACCACGTCCAGCTTGGTGTTTTCCAGCTGCACACGCTGCTGCAGAACGTCACTCTTGGCGGCACTGCCCAGCCGGAAATAGGTTTCGGTGCGCTCCAGCTCCTTGGCCGTCTGGTCGCGGGTCTCCTCGGCGACCTGCAGCAGCTGGGCGTAGCGCAGCAGGTTGAAGTAGGCGGTGATCACCTCTTCGATGACCAGTTCCCGCGTATAACCCAGGCTGGCCTCGGCGGCGGCCCGGTTGTTCTTGGCGGAGCTCAAGGTGCTGAACTTGGAGAACCCGGCAAAGACATTGAGGTTGGCGCGCCCGCCCCAGGAGCCGGTCTTTGAGTTCACGGTTTCGTCGGCCGTGCCCAGTGGGTTGGCCTGCTGGGTGAGCCAATCGGTGGTGTCACCGTTGGAGTCGGTGGTCTGGAACGGAACGTCCACATACTCGTACTGCTGCACGTCGAAATCCGTCCGCTCGGACTTGTACCAGTCCCGGCTCAGGGACAGGTCGGGCAGGAAGGCGCCGTAGGCCCCCTTCACATCCTGGTGCGCGATGTGCTGGCGCTCGGCCGAAATCATGAGGGTGGGACTGCCGCCCAGGGCAATGCGAATGCAGTCATCGAGGGACAGCACCGGCGCGTCCGCGTCCACACGGACGGGTTCCGGTTCCTGGGCCAGAGCCGGGAAGGACAGGATGGCCAGGGCCACCAGCAGGGCGCCCACTTTGAGCCTGAAGGCGACGACGGGGTTTATGAAAGACATTCTGATCTCCTGTGGAAAGACTGACAAAAACATCCGGTCGTCCGCCGCGGCAGTCGCCCGGACGCCCTTGGATAATATATCCACCCGGGCGTAGGACCAACCTCTACCTGCAGACATCCTGGAAAAACCGAACGAACATGTTACGCAGGCGGCCCCTTGCGGTTGCCAAAAAAAAACCGGCTGCGTCCAATAAACGCAGCCGATCCGAAAAACGTTCGCCCCGTGGGCCGATTTTCTAGTGCAGGCGGAAGTTGAACGGAACCGCCATCCAGGCCTTCACGGGGATATTCCGCTGCTTGCCCGGGAAGAAAGTCCATTTCCGGGCGGCAATCAGGGCCTGCCTGTCCAGGATCGGGTTCACGCCCGACAGGATCTGGGCATCCTTGACCAGGCCGTCCGGCCCCACCAGCACCTTCACGATGACCGTGCCCTCGATCTGGGCCCGACGGGCCATCTCGGGATAATCGGCCTTCACCCGCGACTTGACCCGCGGCTTTTCCGAACTGGCCACGAAGCCCTCGTCACCCAGGTCGTAGGTCGCCGTGGTACTGCTGATGGCTGTATCGAGATCCATCAGGGTATCGGCGATTTCCACGTCGTCCGCCACTTCGTCATCCGGGGCGGCCTCGATCACCTTGGGCGGCGGCGGGGCTTCGGCCGGCGGCGGCGGCAGCTCGATCACGTCCTGGTCCTCGATGTCCACGACCTCGAATTCCTCCTGCCGCAGCTTGTACGGAGTCGGCTCGATGTCCGGGAAAACGATGATGAAAATGATCGTGAACACCACTGCGGCCACACCGGCCCAGCGCAGGTACGTGTTGTACTGAGCCTTGAACAGGTCATTGGCCGACATTTTGATAGGCGTGTCAGCTGGAACCGTACTCATGACGCTCCTAGAATTTCATACCGGGCGTACCCTCGATGTCGTTGTTGAAGAAGACACGCACCGCGTTGACTTCCTTCAACTCCTCCATCACGTCGGACACGACCCCGTAGTCGGTGTAGGTATCAGTCTTGAAGGCGACGATGAGCTGGGGATTGTCGGCCAGTTTGGTGCCCATGATGTCCCCGATGTGCTTGACCTGCACCAGGCGGTCGTCGATGGAAATCTGGCCCGTCCGATTGATGTAGATGTTCGAGACCAGTTCCCGGTTCACCTCTTCGCCCGCTTCAGCCCGGGGCAGTTCGACGGGCAGCCCCGTCTCGTCCCGGAAAATCGTCGTCACCATGAAGAAGATCAGCAGCAGAAAGGCAATGTCACCCATCGACGAGGTCGGAATGAACGTGTCCTTGTTTGTTGATCTGCCAAAATCCATTTCCAGCCTCCTTCCCTACTTGGTAGCGGTCTTGAGTGACACCTTGTTGGCGTTGGCCAGCCGGAGTTCATCCAGGCAGGCCACCATGCGTCCGTAATCGGCATCGGGATGGACCTTCAGCACAACCACCAGCTTGGGGTTGGCCAGGATCCGGTCCTCGATGGCGACCTTGATCTGATTGACGGTAATGGGCCGGTTGTTCAGGGTGATGGAATTATCGGGCAGCACGAAAAGCGTGGCGATATTACTTTCCTTCACCTTGACAATGTCGTCTTCCTGCTTCTGCTTGCCGGGCAGCACAAGGGTCAGCCCCTGTTCGGCGGCGAAAATCGTCGTCACGATGAAGAAGATCAGCAGAAGGAACGCCACGTCGGCGGTTGAGTCCATCCTCAACTCGCCCAAGGGCTCCTTCTTCTTTTTCTTCATGATGCCCATCTTAACCATCCTTCCCTGTCGCCCCGCAGGGGGGCCAGGATCCAGGTGCCCGCAACTAGCCCTTCATCCGCTCCAGTTCCTCGATCAGCTCGGCGCTGGTTTCTTCCATTTCGATAACGAAACGGTCGATCGTGGAAACGAAGTAGTTGTAGCCGATGGTGGCGGGGATGGCGACGATCAGACCGGTGGCGGTGGTGATCAGGGCTTCGGAGATACCGGAGGCCACGAGCTTGGCGTTGACCTGCTCACTGGCGGCAATGGCATCGAAGGCGTTGATCATACCGGACACGGTCCCGAGGAAGCCCATCAACGGGGCGATGGTCGTCACGGAGGAAATCCAGATCAGACCGCGCTCGAGGAAGGACATTTCGATGGTACCGGCCGTGGCGATGGCCTTCTCCACGGCTTCGCGGCCGCGGTCGGCCTTCTGCAGGCCGGAGTAGAGAATGGCGGCAATGGGTCCGCGGACCTTCTGACACTCCTCAGCAGCCGCCTGGACGCCGTCGGCGCGCAGAGTGGTGATGATGGTGCCGATGAGGCGGCGGGTGTTGACGCGGGCGCGGTAAAGCGTCCAGCCGCGCTCAATAATGAAGATGAACCCGACCAGAGCCACGAGGAACAGCGGAATCATGAAGATGCCGCCGGCCACGAACTTTTTGCCGATGCCCGTCTTGCCGATGGGGGACCGGTCGACCATGCCGATGATCCCGCCCAGGGGTTCCACGATAACGGGAACTTCCTTCAGGGAGTCAGCTGCGGTCGAACCGAAACCAAGGGAGTCACTGGAGGCCTGGATCCTGGCAAACTTGGCAGCTTCGGGGCTCTCGCCCTCTTCTTCCTGAGCCATGGCAGGAACCGCGAACATGAGGGCCAGCAGGCCGACGGCCAGCAGCTGGAAGCAGGCATTTTTCAACATACCGTGACGAGCCATTGTGAAAGTCTCCCTTTCCAAAGTGGGACCCGTAGAAAGCTGGTGCCGAACATGCGGCCCGCAGCGGGTGGGGGCTGTGATCGCAAGGTCGGACGGGCCCGGTTCAATTAGGTGCGAACACACCCTTGGGCCCTTGATTCACCCGGTCATAGGTATCTGGTTGCACCGATATAATTAGTGCAGACAGGGGGGGCAAGTCAAACCCTTTTCACTCTTCGCCCTGTAACACATTGGACGATTCCAGGAAAAAATCACCGGTCCCGTTGCGGTCGACGAACAGGAACCGTGATCCCATGGAACTGCGAGTGAACTGGTTGTCGAATAGACTGTATCCGCTGCGGTCGTATTTCCACAATTCGAAGCCGTAATTATGGGTGGCCGTACCGGCCCGCACGGTCCGCTGGGCCTCCGCGCGCTGACTGTAGGGCATGGGGATGCCGCCGGTGGAATTGTACGGATCGGTGAACTGTCCGATGTATCCCGTCTCCCCCTTGGCCAGCACGCCCTCCCGGTCCGGGGCGAACCGCTGGAAGACCTTGACCCGCGCGTCATCCTGGTCCAGGGCGCTGAGCGCCATATGTTCCACCTGCATCTCGTCCGGGGGCCCGAGCAGCAGGAAGACCAGGCCGCGGTCGTCCTTCGGCCCGGTATTGTTGAACCCGCCCAGGAACTGCTGGACGTAGGCCATCCGGTACTGGAACTCCAGGTGCACCTCGTTGACGGGGTTTTCCGGATCCGGATTATGGGCAAACCAGAAGTCCTCCAGGATCTTTTCCTGCTCCGAGGGACTGGCTCCGCGGAAGCGGTCCCGGTCCGACCCGTCAAAAATCACGTTGCCCTCGGCCAGGACCATTTGCCGGTGACGGCCCAGGGCGTCCAGACGCCAGATCACGTCGAAGCCCGAAAGCTGGGCGCGTCCGTGCCCCCCCAGAGGGGCCAGGCTCATGCGGTAGGAGCCGCCGGGCAGAAGGTTGACGTCCAGGGAGTAGAACAACCCGGCCGGCAGACCCGCCTCCAGGGCGGCCAGGCCGCGGGCATCGAGGTCCAGGGTGTCGGTGATGCTGTACTTGAGGTCCAGGCTCACGACCTGGACCTGGATCTGCCGGACCCCCTGTTCGGGATCCAGGCCGCCCACGGGGGGCCACACCGGCAGGAACAGCTGCAGGTGGTCCTGTTCGATGCCGTAGCGCCGTGATGGGTGGATGTAGTCGTAGAGAAAGCCCCCATGGCGGGACTTGTCGGCCACGGAATTGGGATTCCAGGTGCTCAAGGGGGCCTGAAAGAGGAACACGGGATCGCCGAGGAAAACCCCCTGCGGTCCCCGGGGACCCTGTTCCGCGGCCCAATCGGTGGCGCAGGAACTGAGGTTCTGCCGCCGTTTAACCTGGCTCCACAGCCCCACCCGCCGCTGATTCACGTCATAGACCCGGCATCGGAAACGCCCGTGGCGGAAGGGGACGTCCTCCAGAACCACGCCGAAGACCTGGAACAGCGTGCTGGAAGCGGCCTCCTCCAGGGTCAGGTTGGGCGTGCGCAACACGCGCTTGACCGCGGTGGTCTGCCCGTCGGGACCCTCGATTTCAATTTCCACGCGGATTCGCCCCACCAGGGAGCCATCTTCATCCTGGCAGTGGAGGTTGCTGTTGGTCACTTCCACCATGACCACCACGTCCAGGGTTTCATCGTTCCGCCAGCGGTCCAGAACATCCACGTAGGTATGAAAATTCCCTGTCCCCTGCAGCGGCTCCAAGAAGCCGGCGGCAGCGGGGCCAGCGCACAGAAGTGCCCACAGCGGAAACAGACGGAAGATATGACGGAAGGTGGTCCTGCAGGTCTGCAAGAGACGGATTTCAACGACAACCATGCTCTGGCCCTTAAAGTGGTTGGCGGATCCGATCCCCCTCGACCGGAGTCCGGCAGGCCGCCGGACGTCATAATATTAACGAATTCAAGGGCCTTTGCCTAGTCTTGATTGTCGATAAACCCTTTCCAGGGGCAAAAATCCGTCGGATCGGGGCCGGCAGGGGCAAAAAAACCGCCCCGCTTGGCAGCGGGGCGGTCAGGGGCAGGCAGTTCCGAAGCGCAGATCAGAACTTGATGGAGATGCCGATCCGGTGGAGCACACCCAGGGCTTCCATGTCCACGGCTGCGTAGTCGGCCTGCATGGAGGTGTTCTCACCCGTGGGGATGGCGGCTCCGAAACCGAAGGCCAGGCCGTCGGTGTCGTAGTTGATGTGGTAGCCGGCCCGCACGAAGAACATGTCGTTCAGCACGTACTCGCCGCCCACGTTGGCCCGCTCCAGGTTATCGGCGGGATGCTGGAACTCGGCCGACAGGCCCAGTCGCTGGTTGTCCCGCTTAATGATATTGAAGCTGGCGCCCACCTTGAACATCAGCGGCAGCTTCGACTCGCGCTCGTCAAAGGTGTACTTGCCACCCAGGTTCTGGATGACCATACCCAGCTTCAGGTCCCTCACGCCGATCCGGTACATGATACCGAAGTCGAAGGCACCGGAGTTGACGGCGGTCTCGGCCAGGCCCATGTGCAGGTAGTTCAAGGTGAACCCCGCAGAGAACTTGTCCGTAAAGAACCGCGCATAGCTGAGCCCGAAGGTGGTCGACCCGGCGTCGAACGTCTCACCGGTCCCTTCCGGGTTGTAGGCGGTTCGCACAAGCTGCGGGTCCATCCAGAAGGACCGCATGGAAATGGCGAAAGTGCCGGGAATCGATCGCGGGTTGAACGCGATGGACGCGGAGCTCAGGTTGGTGTCGGCCGCCCAGGACACGTGGTTCACGGCAACCTCGTTGCCGAGCACGTTCACCAGGCCGCCGGGGTTCCAGAACACGGCGTTGGCGTCGTCGGCCACACCCGTGTATGCGGAGCCCATTCCGGCCGCTCGGGCGCTCACCCCGATTTTGAGAAACTGACCGCCAAAGGTGCCAACCTTGGCAAAGCCTGCGGCCATGACCGCTGTAGGCAGAACCAAAAGGATGGTGGTCAGTATGGCGATGCGCTTCATGGAAACCTCCAGATCCGTCCGCGGACGGAGTTGAGTCTTACCTGCCCCTAGCATGACACTTATCGCACGACGACAAATTTGCCGACAAAGTCGTCGAATCTGTCGTCGTCGGATTGCACGGTGTAAAGGTAGACACCGCTTACGACTTCCTGCTTGTTCCGGCTCATCAGGTTCCAGCTTGCGTGACCAGAGCCGAGCGTACCGTCATGGAAGATGGTCTGTACCAGGTCGCCGCTGACGGTATAGATCTTCAATGTATTATTGGCCGCGGGCAGGTTCGCGAAGGACACCCTGACACCCGTGGGATCATCCCCGCTGGGGAACAGCTGCTGGAATTCCTCCAGCGCGTCCCGTGTCGCGGGATTGGGGAACACGTAGATGTTCGTGCCGAACCGTTCGCGATCCTCGGCGGACTGGGCCACCGAACCGGGCACGGTGCTGTCGAAGGACGACCCGGGATCGCCCACCAACCCCGCCCCGACGGGCAGGTTGATACGCTGGGGATTGTCCGCCGGCAGCAATTCGTGATCGGTGGCGGTCACCGAATAGAAATAGATGAACCCGTTGTGGATATCGTAATCCACGAACTCGTAGAAGCGGGTGGAATGCTTCTCCACCACGCCGTTGGCCGCATCCTCTTCGCGGTAGGCCACGGCGAAGAAGGTATCCAGGACGTCCGGATAGGTTTCCCAGGGGACGAGTCCGGCCATGGCCGGATTCACGGAACCGTCGGGGAACCGCACGCTCGGCCGGGTCCGCACCTTGTTCAGGGGATCATTGTCCACGACTTCCTGCATGGCTTCACGCAGGCCGTCGAACTCGGGCTTCTCCAGAACCGTGGGGACGTAGGTCACCACGTCGAGACCGGTGTTGGCGCCCAGGGGAATCGTATCCCGGATGGCGCCGCCGGGGATGTACGACACGTAGCTGTTCACCAGGTCGTACTCCGCGATCATCTGCCACAAGGTGCTTTCCGGACCGTTGATCAGGGAGGACCCGAAGGGACGGTCCCAGTTGTCCGCGCGCCAGATGCGGTAGGATTCGAAGTCGATCTTCTGCAGCCGGATATCGGGCGTGATTTCGCTCTCATCGTCCCAGAAAACGTGGACGCGGCTGTCGGCGGCCCAGATCCGCAGACCGGGCGGCGGAGGCGCCATGCCAACCAACCAGTTGATCTGGGTCTCGTTGCCGTCGATGCCGGTACAGCCGGCTGTGGTCAGGGCCTCGGGGTCGTTGCAGGTCCACAGACCGGCCTCGATGGATCCGGGCGGGCAGGAAACGCCGTCACCCCGGATGTACTGGCCACCCAACTGACGGGCACACTCGAAGCAGTTGTCCATGTTGAACATGGCGCAGGTGCGCGTGTCGCCGGGGCCGAAGCTGTAATCGAACCTGTCCGCATCCTGGACCCGGTTCTGACCCAGCAGCCACTCCAGACTCACACACGAGGTATCGCCGAAGTCGGGGAAGAACTGGTCCCAGGGGTTGGACACACCACCGGTGTCGAAATCCTCTCTGCAAAGCATGGTTTCACGCCCGTTAACGCCGGTGTCGACGGTTTCGGAGGAGGACCCCTGCACGAACTGCTCCGGAATGGTATCGACGTAGACGCCGTAGAAGGTCAGGGCCGCCTCGGCGCAGTTGGCCAGCAGGCCGTTTCCACCGGCGGAACTGCCCAGGCCGGGTCCCACGACCATGCCCACCTGGAAGTTCAGGGTCTGGGACGGTTCGAGCACCTCGAAGGGGCCCGCCGAAACCAGGAACCGATAGTCGGCGCGCTTGCCGGGCTGGGCGTCGTCGTCCCAGTCGTCGGGAATGGCGCTCAGAAGCTGATAGGCCTCGTCATCGTTGGTAGGGTCGCCACCCTGGTCGAAGGCCGCATTCCCGGAGAACTTCTGGAAGGAGCGCATGCGCACACGGGTCGGGGCCGTGTTGCCCGTGGGGTCGATCTCGTGTCCCAGGAACACGATGCCGAAGTAGCCCTCCAGCGGGCTGAGGGCGCCACCCGGGGGCGGATCGTCCCACATGTAGCCTACTTCGATGGGCACCCAGCTGCCGTCGGACCCGCGCACGGTGCCGCCCCAGCTGCCGGCCATGTCGTCCTCGGCCGTGGCGCTGTCGCTCCGGGATCCGATGTCGCTGTCGGCGAAGAAGCCGATGTAGACCCGGTCGACCTTGGTCACACCCACGTTGGTGATGCGGTAGTCGAAGCCCACGAAGTCATCGACCAGATCGTTCTCCCACTGGAAGCTGGTCTGGACGATCTCCAGGTTCATGGGGGTGTGATCCGGGTTGCCCTCCTGGGCCAGCCGCGTGTTGTCGTAATTGGTCAGCACCATCATCTGGTTGCCGATCTGGCCGAAATCCTCGTCGATCTTGCCGTCCAGATCGTCATCGAATCCGTTGAGGATCTCTTCGTCGGTGACGCCGTCCCTGTCGTCATCGGCCCCCGGCATGGGCAACCGCCGACCGCTGGCCTCCAGGTTACCCTCGGGACGCAGCAGCTTGGAGCCGATGGCCTCGTAGATGGTGGCTTCGAGTTCATCCAGGGGATAGACCTCGGACCCCCAGCCGCCCATGGACACCAGGCGTTCGCCCAGCACCACACCGCCGACCCAGAGCCCGGCGGCCCACAGATACTCGTTACCCGACCCGGCGGGCCATTGGCAACTCGGCGCGTCACTGAATTGGGTTTGCGAAGAATAGGCGGACCCGATCAATCCCCAGTTGGTGATGTTGACCTGGGCCTCCCCCACGTTCATGACGTAGCTGCCGTCCAAAATGAAGATGCCGCCGGGGTTGTACCCCATTTCCAGGATGGGATTATCCACATCCATAACGGCCTCGGCAGGCGCTACAACGCAGACCACAAGAAGAAGGAGCAGCCCCCACAGGGCCGGAAGGGTCAACCCTCCGCGTCCTTCATGCTTACTCGAGATGGTCTCCAACATTGCAATCCTTTCAACAGGAAACCGCAGATGCGGTCCCACTGCATAACGCCCCTTAGAAATAGTAGCCAACGCCGATCCGGAACAAGCGGTGCTGCCCGAAGGTGCGCGGGTCGGTGATGGGGATGAACTCATCCACGCCGTCACCGTCGGCATCCTGGAGCAGGGCCGCTCCGTACTTACCCGTCTCGGTCAGGTGCGGACCGCCGGCATAGCCCGCGCCGTTGATCATGCCGGGGAAGATTCCCCCACCGCCCGGCGCAAAAACCATGTCCTGGTCCAGCAGATTGAAGGCCTGCAGCTGCAGGGACAGGCGCTTCCCGTAGAAATTGATGTTCCGTTCCAGCTGGACATCGAGGGAATACGTCGCCGGCATTCGCTCGCTGTTTTCCAGCATGGGATCCTGTCGTTTGGCAAACCGGTCCACCGGCGTCCAGGGCAGTCCACTGCCGTAGGAGAAGGTGAATGAGGTGGACCATACGCCCGGCTCCGCCAGCAGGAGGAGCAGGTTGAGGGTGTGCCTCTGATCCCAGGCCAGCGGCAGTTCCTGGTTGGGCAGGTACTGCAGACCCTCGGGATTCGAGCCGAAGGCCGTGCTGGAGGCTACACCGTCCGCGAAGGCGTAGGAGTAGCTGAAGGTGAACTGGTAGTTGTCGCTGTAGCGCTTCTCCAGGGTGACTTCCACACCACGGGCGGACGCGTAGGCCTGGTTGATGTAACGGGCCAGGGTGTTACCGGTGGACTCGTCGGTCACGGTGGTCGAAGCGATCAGGTCGTAGATGTCCTTCGAATAGAGCGAGAACTGACCCGCAATATAGTCGTTGAACTGGTGCTTGATACCCGCGGAGAACTGCACCGTGGTCTCGGGTTCCAGGTTCGGGTTGCCGAGGATGCCGGCGTTGCCCACCGGATCCTGGCTGGCGAACAGGTATTCCCGGTTGGGGAACTTGGCGAACCGTCCGTAGAAAAAGCTGAACCCGTCCCGCTCTGTGATGGGGAAGGCGAAGCCCAAGCGAGGCTGGAACGCCGTCTTGTACTTGGTGACGTTGGTATTGACATCCTCGTTCGCGAGATCGATGGACGCAGCCGATCCGGGCGAGAACATATCCCAACGCAGACCGAAGTTCACCACCATGCCTTCGTATTCCCAGCGGTCCTGGGCATACCAGAACCCCTCGGGGTTATAGGTATGGAAGACGTTCCGGTTACCACCCTGCGACCATTCGCTGGTGAACCGGTTCTTGCGCATGAGGGCCGGCGAGGCCAAGGCATAGCGCTCAAGGTCGTTGTAGCGCACACCGGCGCCGGTCTCGACGAGGTGACCCTCCCAGCGGTTGCTCACCATTTCGAAGCCGAGGCTGTAGGTCCGGCTGTACTCCTCGAAGTAGGTCGGGAAGTCACTGGTGGTCACGAAGTAGGGGCTCAGGGGATCGGTATAGTAGTCGGATCCCGCAGTATAGATGCGCCGCTGACCGGTGAACAGACCGGGTGACCAGATGCCCCCGTGGTTGTATTCCCAGGGATCCTTGCCTTCCACGTCGCTGCGGGTGTCGAAAGCCACGATACCCAGGCGGATGGTGTAGAAGGTGGATTCACTCAGATTGTGGCGCCAGACCACCTTGGCCACCTGACCAATGCTCTTGGTCTGGTTCTGCCGGTTGGCGGAGTTGAATTCCGTGTAGGAACTGTCCTCGGCCACGGTGGAGAACGACGAATGGGGATAGCGGGCCCCGTCGAACTCGGCATGGGCAACCACTGTGTAGATACGATTGTCCGAAGCGCTGCGCACCTCGAGAATGGGCTGGGCGGTGCGCTGCTCGCTGGCGTTCCGCTCGTCCACCACCATGCCCGTGCGGGCATTGTTCATCATGCTCTCATACCAGGGACCATAGTACACGGGGATCGACTGACCGGTGTAGTACCAGTCGCCGAAGGTGTCCCGCCAGATCACCCGGGGCAGATAGATGACGCGCTGGGTGTAGCCGGCCACACTCCAGTTGGGGGTATAGCGTTCGGCCAGGGAAGTCGAGTAGGAGTACTCGGCGGTGACCTTCTTGTTCTCGTCCAGGGTGTAGGCCAGCTTGGCCGAGCCCTTGGCGGAGTTGAACTGCCGGCGGCGGAACTTGAAGAGGGTGGTGTCCCCCAGCTTGACCTTGTATTCGGGGCGATGCGCCACCGAGGTGTTCTCCCCGTCGGTGAACATCATGTCACCCGCGAAGGAATAGGTCAGGCCGCTCAGGGGCGTGGGACCACCGAACTGGTATTCGAAACGGTCGTAGTTGGTATAGGTCTTGTCCTGGCGACCAAAGTCATCGGTCAGGTAACGCACGGCGCCGCCGAACTTCTGGCCACCTTCCTTGGTCACGATGTTCACCACACCGGACAGCGCGTTGCCGTACTTGGCGCTCATGCCACCGGTCACCATGCTGGTGCTCTCGACGGCCAGGGTGGACACTTCCATATGACCGGTACCGAGGGGGTTATCCACCGCCACGCCGTCCATCTGGAAGGAGACTTCGCCGGAACGGCCGCCTCGCACGTAGAGTTCACCCGCGCGGCTCACAACACCGGCCTGCTTGGACAGGGCGTCCTCCACCGAATCGATGGCGAATTTCTCAAATGTCTCCGAGGACACGGTGTGCTCGGTAACGGCACTCTTGACCTCGACCATATACTCCGCGCCCTCGACGTCGAACGCCTGCAGGGTTTCCACGATGACGGTCTCGAGGGTGAAGGTCAGGTTGGTGATTTCACCGGCCTTGACCGTGATGGTCTTTTCCACGGGCGCGTAACCCAGGTACAACACCTTGACGGTATAGGTACCCGGCGCCATGCCGTTGAAGTAGAAGACGCCGCCACCCAGGGACATGGTCCCGCGGGTGGTGCCGGCAAGCATCACGTTCGCATAGTCGAGAAGTTCCCCCGACTCTCCGTCCTTGATGACTCCCTTAATGGTCGCGGGAGCCTGTGCCGCCGACTCGCCCGGGGCGATTACGCTGGCCAGCAACAGGAGGAGAACAAGGTGCAAAATCCACTGGATCCGGGGACGCCGGAGCATAAAGGAGCTCCTTTCCAAGGGAACATATCCGGCCGCACGACGGTTCCGCGGGGAACCTGTGATCTGATTTCTATTGTAACTCACTGATCCTTAGCCGGGCAGTGTGGGGTGCCTGCATTAGGGGGCGTTTCCTGGGGCCTTGGGACGTATCCCAACCCCTCGGAGGGCGCCGTATCGCAACTGGTGATTGAATATAGAGATTGGCCTATTACGTGTCAATAAAATGTGCGGGGACAGGCGCATCCGATTCGGGGCACCGCACCCAGTGACCGGGCGCGACATTTTGGAGTGGGGGCAACACCTTGAAGCAAACAGACTTCCGGGATGTGCAACCGGATGTCCACGGGCAGCCGGACCCGGTTTCGCCGTCAATTTCATCGGCTTCCGGGACCGCAAAAAACTCAGAGGCCTGAAGGGTCCCCACGCGGGGGGGCAAAGCGGCGGCCAGGCGCAGGGTGCACGGATGCCTTGGCGGGCTCGAACCGTCGGTCGGATACACCTCCACCACGGCCCCCCTGTCCATGACCAGGATGCGGCCGCACACGCGCTGCAGCAGGTCCAGGTCGTGGGAGATCAGGAGGATCGCCAAACCGTCGTCCCGCCTTGCAGCCGTCAGAAGGTCCAGGACCTGCTGCTGCAAAGGTTTGTCCAAGGCGCTGGTGATTTCGTCGGCCACCAATACGTCGGGGGCGGCCGAAAGGTTCCGGGCCAGGGCCACCCGCTGGCGCTGCCCACCGGACAACTGGTGCGGATAGCGGTCGGCCATGTCCGCCGTGAGGCCCACGCGTGCCAGACAGGCGGCGGGGTCCGGGCACCCGGCCTCCAGGAGATGGGCGCCCACCCGTCGGCGCGGATTCAGCGAGGCCCCGGCATCCTGACAGGCCAACTGGATGCTCCGCCGCGTGCGCCGCAGGTCAGCCCCACCCAACTTCAACAGGTTACGGTCCCTCACCCGCACCTCGCCGGACACGTGGGAAAGTTGGCCAACCATGGCCCGGGCCAGCGACGTTTTCCCGCAACCCGACTCGCCGGCCAGTCCAACGATTTCACCGGGCCACAGGTCCAGATCGACACCCGCCACCGCCGGCGGCCCGCTTTCGTCGGGGCCGTAACGGACCTGCAACCCCCGCACCGAAAGGACCGGCGTCCCCTCCGGAGCGGTCGATCTGCCCGGCGGGGCCGGATTGTCCACGGCCAGATCCGTGGCCGCCACCAGGCGCGGCGGTGTGCCCTCCCCCATCACCAGCGCCCGCTCGGCCAGAAGAGGCACCAGGGACAGGTCATGGGTCACGAAGAGCAGGGCCAGGTTCCGCTCCCGGCGAATTCGGTCCAGGAGGGCGAGAATTTCCCGCTGGACCGTCAGGTCCAGGCTCGCGGTGGGTTCATCGGCGATGAGCAGGCGGGGATCGCAGGCCAGGGCTGCGGCCAGCAGGACGCGCTGACGCATGCCCCCGCTCAGCTGGTGCGGGTAGGCCTGCCCCACCCGGTCCGGATGGGGCAGGTGAACTTCCGCAAATAATTCCCGGGCCCGGGCCCGGGCTGCCCTGCGGGAAAGCCCGGCGCGAACCCGGAGGGTTTCCTCCACCTGGGCGCCCACCGTCAGGACGGGGTTCAGGGCCGCCAGCGGTTCCTGCAGGATGAGGGTCAGGCCCGGACCGCGCAGGGCGGACCAGCGCGCGTCGTCCGGATCGGTGAGCGGCGTTCCCTGCCAGAGGATTTCACCGCCCCACCGTGCCGAGGCGGGCAAAAGCCCGCAGAGCGCCCGGGCGGTCAGGCTCTTGCCGCAGCCGGACGGCCCCACCACCGCCAGGGTTTCTCCCGGCCGGATGTCGAGATCCAGACCCGACACCACCGGGACATCCCGCCCCTTGAAAATGATCTCCAGACCACGCGCGGTGAGCAGGGGGGCTGTCATGAGCCGGCCTCCTCGTCCGCCCGGGGGTCCATCCGCCGCCGCAGATCGTCCGCCAGCAGGTTGTAGCCCACCACGGTCAGCGCGATGGCCAGACCCGGGAAAACCGTGAGCCACCAGCCGTCCAGGAGATGGTCCCGGCCTTCCTGGATCATGGCGCCCCAACTGATGGTGGGCGCCTGGGCGCCCAGGCCCAGAAAGCTCAGGAAGGATTCGGTGAGGATGGTGCCGCCGATGCGCAGGGCCGCCGCCACCAGGATCGTGGGCAGCAGGTTGGGCAGCACGTGGCGCACCGCCACCTGCCGGGCCGTCAACCCCAGGCCGCGCGCCGCATGGACGAAATCGCGCTCACGCAGACTGAGGGTCTCCGCACGCACCAGCCGGGCCACGCCCATCCAGCCCGTCAGCCCCAGCACGACCATCACCAGCCACAGGGACGGGGAGATGAGCGAGACCAGCAGCAGAACCAGGAAGATCCGGGGAAAGGCCAGAAAGGCATCGGTCAGATACATAAGGGGACGGTCCAGCCAGCGCGGCCCGAGCCCTGCGGCCAGGCCCACGGTGGCGCCCAGGGTGACGGCCACCACCACGCTGAGCCAGCCCACCAGCAGGGAAACCCGCCCTCCGTGGACCAGCCTCAGCAGGACATCCCGGCCGTGCACGTCGGTCCCGCAGGGATGGGACCAGGTGGGCGCCTGCAGCCCCAGCTCCACCGGGCCCAGGGCAGTCGGGTCCTGGGACAGGACCAGCGGCCCCAGCGCGGACACCAGAATGAGCCCCACACTGATGAGAAAGCCCGCCCGGCGCATCATGACCCGGACATCCCGCGTTCGGGACGCACCCGGGGATCCGCCCAGCGATAGAGCAGGTCCGCCAGGAGTGACCCGGCCACCACGGTGAGGGCGGCCACGAGGGTGGTGCCCATGATCAGGGGATAGTCCCGGGCCCAGATGGCCTCCACGGTGACACGCCCCATGCCCGGCCAGCCGAACACAACTTCGGTGACCACAGCGCCGCCGAGCAGGAAGGGCAGATGCAGGCCCACAAGCGTGATGATGGGCAGCAGCGCGTTGCGCAAGGCGTGGCCCAGGATTCGCCCGCGCCCCAGGCCGCGGGACCGGGCCGCCAGGATGTAGTCCTGCCCCAGGGCTTCCTCCACCCCGGCCCGCAGATACCGGGCCGTGCCCATGAAGGTCCCCAACGCCAGCGTGGTCACCGGAAGGAACATATGACGCAGCAGGTCCAGGGCACGGTCCGGCCCGGACATGAACGGGTAATCCGTGGCGTGGAGCCCGGCGGCGGGAAACCACCCCAGCCACCGGCTCATGAGCATGATGGCCATGAGCCCCAGCCAGAAAGCGGGCAGGCTGTAGAACACCAGCCCCACCCCCTGCACCCAATGCTCCGGCGCGCGGCCGCGCCAACGAACCATGACACCCACCGCGGCCACCGCCAACAGCAACTGCAGCACATAGGCGGACACGGTCAGCAGCAGGGTGGGCGGCAGGACCTCGCCGATGATGGCGGCCACGGGCTGCTGCCGTCCCAGACTCTCCCCCAGGTCCCCCGTCAGAACACCCCCCGCCCAGGACAGGAACTGCCGAGACAGCGGTTCATCCAGCTGGAATTTCCGGCGCATGAGATCGCGGTCCGCATCGGTGAGTTCGTTGCCCACCACCTGGTCCAGGGGGTCGCCGGGTGCCAGGCGCACGATAAAGAAGACCGCCGTCATCAGAAGGCAGACCAAAAGGAGGGCGGACAGGACACGGCGCAGAAGCCAGGGAATCATTCATCACCTTCGGGGATGTTGAGCCGGACCTGATTGTAGGGAGCCTCCCCCCACCCGGTCAAGCAAGACCCTCACCGCTGTCCCCTCCGGAAACCGTGGGCATTTTGCATGACGGTTCAGGCTTCCTGCACATGCCTGAGAATGGGCTCCTGTTCTCAACCATGTCTCGGGGTTCCCCAGGATTCCCTGTGGTTCCTCATGCGTCCTCATGGTGCCGTCCGCCCTAAGGGATTCCCTCAGGAACGGAACTTTCAGGGAAGGCCTGCACCCACGGTTGGGCCTGTGTGACCCGCCGCGCATCCACATGGAAGGGAATCGGACATGAGAGCCACGTTTTTGCCCCGCCTGATCACCGCCGCGTTCTGCGTCACGCTGCTGGCCCTGGCCGGGTGCGAGATCAACAAACCGGAAATGCCCACCTTCGAGACGGCCGTCTCCGTGCCCCTGGGCCTGGAAACCATTTTGATCATGGACGCCATCGAGGACGAGGACTACCTCGTGGTGGACGGCAACGGCGGGTTGAGCTTCAACATCGAGGGCGAACCGGATACCGTGTCCTTCGACCTGGACCTGGCCGCGGACTTCGACGCCCAGAGCGTCGACCAGGGTCTGGGCAACTTTGAACTCGCGGACCTGGACCCCTTGGCCTACACCTTTATCCTGAGCGACATCTGGGCCCCCGCCGCCCCGCTGGTGAACCAGCCGGCCATCGTGCCCCCCTTCCCCATCGACGTCGCCAGCGCGGGCCAGGACCTGCCGGACATCGACGCGGCCGTGCTCGCCGCCGGAACCGCTGCCATCACCGTGACCAACGGCCTACCCGTGCCCGTGTCCGCGGCCTCCGGTCCGGACCAGATCGTCCTGACCCTGCAGAACCCCGCCGACGGGGCCGTGCTCGCCACCTTCATCTTTCCCGAGATCCCCGCCGGCGGCGCCGACACCCAGACCGCCGACCTGGCCGGGGTCACCCTGCCCGGCACCGTGGGTGTGCGTATTGTGGGCGGGTCCCCCGGATCCGGCGTGAGCCTCGTCAATGTATCCGGCACCGACGCCATCGACGTATCCGCCCTGTTCACCGATCTGCTGGTATCGTCGGCCACCGCCGCGGTGGACGCCCAGTCCTTCACCTCCAGCTTCAGCACCGCGCTGCCCGCCGACTACGAGATCACCCAGGCGGAGATCAGCAGCGGCGGCACCGTGCTGGACCTGACCAACAACCTGCCCATCGCCTGCACCGCGTCGCTGAGCTGGCCCAATCTGGTTGACCCGTCGGGTACGCCCCTCAGTCGCAGCTACGACCTGGCGCCCGGCAGCAGCAGCAGTCACGTCCTGAGTTTTGCCGGCTACCGCATTGAGGCGGGCGGCGCCCCCCTGACCGAAATTCCCGCTGACATCGTGATCTCCACCGACGGCAGCGGCGGCGCACCGGTCACCATGAGCGCCGGCGACGGCCTGACCGCCAACCTGGGCGCGGGCCGCCTGGTCTTCGGCAGCGTCACCGGCGTGGTTCCGGCCCACAGCGTGGCCCTGGATCCCATCGAGACCACCCTGGACCTGCCCGACGAACTGGACGGAATCCAGCTGACGGCCGCCACCCTGGTCCTGGAACTGAACAACACCGCGGACCTGCCCGCGGACCTGGACCTCGTTCTCTCGGGCGCGGCGCAGGACGGGTCGGTGCAGACCCTGGTCATCAATCAGCAACTGGAATCCAACGCGGCCACCCGCGGGACCAGTTCCATCGTCCTGAACGAAGCCAACAGCACCATCGTTGACTTCATCAACAACCTGCCCGAACGGGTTACCCTGACCGGATCCATTGTCATCGGCGGCGACGGCAGCCTCGGCACCGTCCGACCCGGGGACTACGCCGTGATCGGGTACCGCATCTCCGCCCCGGCGGAAGTGATCATCACCGGCGCCACCCTCGCCGGCGATCCCGAGCCCCTGGACCTGGACGCCGACACGCGCGACATCATCGCCGACCACGCCCTGGGCGCCCTGGTCCAGACCGAGATCCTGAACCACATGCCCGTGGCGGTGGAGCTGTTGATCCTGGCCGGGACCGACCCCAACACCGTGCGGACCCATCCCGAACTGGTGATCGGTCCGTTGACCGTGGCCGCCGCCCAGACCGACCCGGTGACCCACCAGGTCAGCCAGGGCGTCCTGAGCCGACCCGTCTTCACTTTGGACCGGGACGCCGCCCGCCTGCTCAGCCAGGCCGGCCTGCACACGGTGATCGAAGTGGTGCTGCCCGCTTCGGACGGCACCCCCGTGCGCATGATGTCCACCGATTACCTGGAAGTCCGCGGCATGATCACCCTCGACGTCGAAGTCAATGACCAGTGGTAGAGCGCGGGTGTCACCTTCCCGCAGAATCTGAGAGGACCGACAATGTATAGAGGCATCCACACCCCCTGCACCGGCACCGCGCCCCGCGGGCCCCTGCCCCTGCGCTTCAGCCTGGCGATCGGGCTCCTGCTGGCCCTGCTGATTCCCTCCCTCGTCCAGGCCCAGGGCGCCGTGCGGGCCTGGGGCATGGGCGGCGCCCACACCGCCGCGGCCCGTGGTCTGGAAGCGGCCGAATACAACCCGGCCGCCCTGGCCTTCAGTTCCGGCACCACCGTCGGACTGGCCACCGCCGCGGTGGACGTCCACAACAACGCCTTCAGTCTGGACCGGTACAACGAGATCACCGGGGCCCATCTGAATTCCGCCGACAAGGCGCAGATCATGAGCGACATCCCCGATGGCGGCCTGACCCTGGACGCCGACGTGCGCGCCTCGGTGTTCGGCGTGCAGAACGGGAACTACGCCGTGAGCTTCGGCGGCTTCGGTTCCGGACAGGGCAATTTGGACAAGGATTACTTCGACCTCGTCCTGTACGGCAATACGCCGGGCGAGACCATCGACTTCAGCAACACCTGGGGCGAGGGCTACAGCTACGGCTCGGCCGCGGTCTCCTACGGACACATCCTGAAGGACGGCGACACCACCCGGCTGAGCGCCGGCTTCACCGCCCGCTATCTGCAGGGCATCTATGAAGTCCACGTGGAGGATGCCTACGGGCAGTTGACCACCACCATGACCGAAATCTCCGGTGAAGCCTTCGTGTCCACCCTCTCCTCCTCCGGCGGCCAGGGTTACGGCCTGGACCTGGGCCTGGCCCTGGAAATGGCGGGCGGCCTGAGTGTGGGTTTGGTCGTGGACAACCTGACCACACGCATCGACTGGACCGGCGACGTGGAAGCCAACGAGTTCCGCGTGAACGCCGATGAGATCAACCTGCTGAATTCCGACCTCGACGCCGCCGTCACCGACGCGGACACCACCTACACGGGCGAGGGCTACACCACGCATCTGCCCCGCCGGGTGCGCGTCGGCGCGGCCAAGGCCTTCGGTGCCTTCCACGTGGCCATGGACTACGTGCAGGGCCTGGAAACCCGCGGCACCACCTCCACCAACCCGCTGGTCAACGCGGGCGTGGAATGGCATCTGGTGGGTGCCCTGCATCCGCGTTTCGGTGCCAGCGTGGGCGGCGCGCAAGGCCAGGGTCTGTCCGCGGGACTGGGAATGAAGCTGGGATTCTGGCGGCTGGATCTGGCGGCCATGACCCGCAGCGGGCTCAAGACCGGCGACACCAAGGGCGTGGCCTTCGCGGCCGGGTCGTCCCTGGAGTTCTAACTGCGGGGGATGTTTTCAAGTCGGCGGCCCGGTGCGTGGATGCATAAGGTGAACGGGCCGCCGCACCCTTTTCAGACTCAGAGGTCGGCGTAGGCCATCTCCACGGGCGGCAGATCCAGAACGCGACAAAAGGACCGGGCCAGCGCCTGGTCCATTTCCGTGTAGTCGGCTTCCGAAAGATCCCGGCCGAGGATCCGACCCAGATCGGTGGTGGCCAGGGCCAGCTGTTCAGGCGTCATCTCACTGCCCCGCGTGCCCGGACGCAGATACCCCGGCAGCTGCAGATGGCGAGGCCCGGACAGGATGCTGCCGTGCTGCAGGAAGGCCCCCCCGGTGCGGCGTTGGGCCGATCCGATGATCTTCCGTCCCTGAACCCGGATCTCGTGCTTGCCCGCGGATTTGAAACAGACCAGGGACCGCGCATCTTCCCGGCTCTCGCCCGTCGAAATCTCGGCGTCCACACCCAGACTCACCAGGAAATCCAGCAGGGCTTCGTTGATACGGCTGTAGGCCGTGTTCAGGGAGTCCCCGAACAACGGGCCGGTCGTGGGCCCCACCACGGCATAGGTCAGTTCGTCGGCATGCAGAATGGCGCGGCCGCCGGTGGGCCGCTGCACCACGTCCAGGCCCGCGGCGGCGGCCTTTGCCGTGTCGAAGTCGCCGTCCTTCTGGTTGTAGCCGATGGACACGGCGGCGGGCTCCCACCGGTAGAGACGCAAAATGGGGGCCTCACCCGGGGTGAAGGTCCGCAGCAGGTGGGTATCCCGGTCCATGTTGACGGCGCCCGGACGGGCGCCGTCGAAAATGATGCGCAGATGGTTCATGTCAGATCGCGCAGTTGCAGGGCCCCAGGAACCGCAGGTCCGGTTCCCGCGCGGCACGGGCCTCGTCCATGCGGCCCACCGGCGTGGTGTGGGGCGCGGTCTTGACCAGATCGGGATCGCTTTGCGCCTCGGCATGGATGGCTTCCATGATGGCCACGAAGTGGTCCAGGCTTTCCTTGGACTCGGTTTCCGTGGGCTCGATCATGATGGCCTCGTCCACGATCAGCGGGAAGTAGATGGTGGGCGCGTGCACGCCGTAATCCAGCATCCGCTTGGCGATGTCCAGGGTGCGCACCCCGAAGTTTTCCTTCCACGACCGGCCGCTGGCCACGAATTCATGCAGGCAGCCCACCTCGTGGTCCACCGGCAGGATGGGCTTGAGCCGGGCCAGCAGGTAGTTGGCGTTGAGCACGGCACATTCGGTGGCGCGGGTCAGGCCGTTGCCGCCCAGGCGCAGGATGTAGGCCAGGGCCCGCAGGGCGATACCCACGTTGCCGAAATAGGAGTGGATGCCGTCACTGTCGGCGTCCGGCACCTTGTCCAGCCCGTAGCTGCCGTCGGCGTTGGCCGTGATCCAGGGACCGGGCAGGAACTCCGCCAGATCCGCGGTCACGCAGATGGGGCCGCAGCCCGGACCGCCGCCGCCGTGGGGCGTGCTCATGGTCTTGTGAAGGTTGAAGTGGACCACGTCGAAGCCCATCTCCGCGGGACGGCTCTTGCCCATGATGGCGTTCATGTTGGCGCCGTCCATGTACAGCCGACCGCCCGCCGCGTGCACCAGGGCCGCCACTTCCTGGATGTCGTTCTCGAAGAGACCCAGAGTGTTGGGGTTGGTGATCATGATGCCGGCGGTCTTCTCGCTGAGGGCGTCGCGCAATTGCTCCAGGTCGATGCGACCGTCGTCCTGCCGGGACTTGATGGTGCGCGGGGTCATGCCCGCGATGACCACCGAGGCCGGGTTGGTACCGTGGGCCGAATCGGGAATCAGGATCTCCGTGCGCCCGGTGTCGCCCCGGGACAGGTGATAGGCCCGGATGACGAGCATGCCCAGGTACTCACCATGGGCGCCGGCCGCCGGGATCAGGCTGCAGGCGTCGAAACCGGTGATTTGGCAGAGACCGGTCTCCAGCAGTTTCAGCGCCCCCAGCAGGCCCTGGATATCCTCGGGCCCCTGTTCGGGGTGCAGGTCGGCCAGACCGGCCAGACGGGCGATCTGTTCGTTGACCCGCGGGTTGTACTTCATGGTGCAGCTGCCCAGGGGGTAGATGCCGCGCTCAATGTGATGATTCAGGTTGCTCAGCCGGGTGAAGTGGCGCATCACCTCGGGCTCGCTCAGCGAAGGCAGGTCGGCCGGGGCGGCACGCCGCACGGCGTCCGGCAGGTCGGCCGACACATCTTCGCCGTCCCATTTGGGAAAGGTCAGGGCCCGACGGCCGGCCACACCCTGGTTGAAGATGGAATCCGGCAGCGAGGCGTTCCAGCGTTCGGGGGTCAGTTGGGAGTCCTGGCTCATGAGGACACCTCCTCTCGGCCGGCGAGGAAGTCCGCAAGGACCTCGCCCAGCAGGTCGATGTCCACAGCGGTGCGTTTCTCGGTGACGGCCACCAGCAGGTCGCCGGCGCCGCACTCGGCGAACCCGTCCAGGGGAATTCCGGCCAGGACACCGCGGGTCCGGGCATAGGCGCGGAACTCGGCGGCGGGGCGCGGCAGGCGCACCACCATTTCGTTGAACACGGGTCCGGCAAAGGGGAATTCAACGCCGTCGATTTTTCCCAGACGCCGACGCAGGGCCGCCGCCCGGGTGAGGTTGGACTCGCCCAGTTCCTGCAGGCCCTCGGTGCCCAGCATGGACAGGTAGACCGTGGCGCACATGGCGTTCAGCCCCTGGTTGCTGCAGATGTTGCTGGTGGCCTTCTCGCGGCGGATGTGCTGTTCCCGCGTCTGCAGGGTGAGCACGTAGCCCTCCTGGCCGCGACTGTCGGTGGTGCGTCCCACCACGCGACCGGGCAGGCGGCGCTTGTGGGCGTCGGTGCAGGCGATGAAGCCCAACAGCGGGCCGCCCCAGCTCGAGGCGATGCCGAAGGGCTGCGCCTCACCGCACACGATGTCGGCGCCGAATTCCGCCGGCGTCTGCAGGACCGACAGGGCCACCGGATTGACGACGGCCACGGTCAGCGCGCCGGCGGCGGCGGCCACGGCCTGGATCTCGTTGGTGCGCTCCACCAAACCCAGGTAGTTGGGATTCTGCAGGACGACCGCCCCCACGTCACCATCCACCACGCCGGTCAGCGCGGCGATGTCCACGGTGCCGTCGAAGGCCACCGGGGCGTCCACGATGGTGATGCCCTCGCCGCGCATGCTGGTGGTCACCACCCGCCGGTAGCGGGGATTCAGGTTGGCCGGCAGCACCACGGTTTTCTTCCGCTTGGCCGCCAGCGCCATGCTGACCGCTTCGCTGAGGGCGGTGGCGCCGTCGTACATGCTGGCGTTGGACACGTCCATGCCCGTGAGCCGGCAGATGTAGGTCTGCCACTCGTAGATGGCCTGCAGGGTGCCCTGCGAGACCTCGGGCTGATAGGGCGTGTAGGCCGTCATGAATTCGCTGCGGGAGATGATGGCGTCGCAGGCGGCGGGCACGATGGCGTCGTAAACGCCCCCGCCGAGGAAGGACGTCAACTCCAGTTGGCCGTGGTTCCGGGCGGCCGCCTTGATGAAGAAGCGGCGCACCTCCTCCTCGGTCAGTCCGTCCGGCAGGTCCAACTCGCCCTGGAAGCGAACCGCTTCCGGCAGGGCGGCGAACAGATCATCCACCTGGTCCAGCCCGATGGTGTCGAGCATGGACCGGATGTCTTCGGGAGTGTGCGGAACGTAGGGCATACGGGACTCAGCCTCCCAGCAGGTTCTGGTACGCGTCGGCGTCGAGCAGGGCATCGACTTCGGCGGGGTCGGCCAGCTTGACCTTGACCAGCCATCCTTCGTCCATGGCGTCGCTGTTGACGAGCTCGGGGCTGTCGACGACGGCCTCGTTGATCTCCACGATCTCGCCCGACACGGGCAGGTAGAGATCGGCCACCGCCTTCACCGACTCGATGGTGCCCACGGTGTCGCCGGCACTGAACTCGCTGCCGACTTCAGGCAGTTCGACGAAAACGATGTCGCCCAGCTCGCTCGCCGCGAAATCGGTCACGCCGATGATGCCGGTGTCGCCGTCAACCTGGACCCACTCGTGCTCCTGGGTGTATTTACGATCGTCAGGTACCATGTTCAGCCTCCTGCGCTGTTAGCCGCCCGAGGGCAGCGTCCGTTCGGCGCGCGGATCGCCTTTGGTCCGCGCCTGCAGAAAAGGAAAGGGCGTGATGTGACAGGCGATGGCCCGTCCCCGCACGTCGACGGCCAGGGAATCAACCGCGGCTTCGTCCAGGTCCGACCGCACCAGGGCCAGGGCCAAAGCCGTCTTGAAAGTGGGACTGAAAGTGCCGCTGGTCACGAAGCCGATGTCTTCGCCGTCGGCGAGCACGCGGGCATCCTGGCGGGCAATGCCGCGTCCGTCCATGGCCAGGCACACCAGCTTGCGGGGCACGCCGCCGGCTTTCTGGGCCTGCAAGGCTTCCTGCCCCGTGAACCCGGCCTTCTTCTTGAGTTTGACGGCCCAGCCGATGCCCGCCTCAAGCGGCGTCCAGTCCTCGGAAAGTTCGTGGCCGTAGAGGCAGTAGCACACCTCGAAGCGAAGGGTGTCGCGGGCGGCCAGACCCACCGGAGCCACCGCCAGGTCGGTGCCTTTGTCCATGAGGGCTTCCCAGGCGCCGAGAGCATCGGCGAAGGGCAGGTAGATCTCGTAGCCGTGCTCGCCGGTGTACCCGGTGCGCGAAATGATCCACTGGCCCGACGGGCCGTCCACCAGGAAGTGGGTGTAGAAGTCCATCTCGGCGATGCGGTCGGCGGCGCCGGTCAGCAGGTCCAGGCGGCAGACCAGTTCGCGGCTGTCGGGCCCCTGAACGGCGATCAGTGCGGTGCTGTCGCTGCGGTCGTCGAGGGTCACGCCCTCGGCCGGCAGGTTCTGCGTCATCCAGGCGATGATCTTGGCATGGTTGGCCGCGTTGCACACCACGAGCCAGTCTGTTTCCGCCAGACGGTAGATGAGCATGTCGTCCAGGACGCCGCCGTCTTCCCGGCACATGGCGTTGTAGACGATCCGGCCGGGTTCAATGCCGACAATGCGGTTGGTGACCAGGTGGCTGAGCCAGGCTTCGGCGCCGGGGCCGCTGACGAAGATCTCGCCCATGTGGGTGATGTCGAAGAGACCCACCCCTTCACGAACGGCAGCGTGTTCAGCCAGGACGCCCTCGTATTGCACGGGCATCTCGAAGCCGGCGTACTCCACCATCTTGGCGCCGGCAGCACGGTGCCAGGCGGTCAGCGGGGTCTGTTGCAGGGAGGCGGTGTCACTCACGGGAATCATCTCCGGGCGTTAGGGACGACGGCCGGTACGGCCTGCGGATTGACCCGCCAAATCTAACCCGGCCCGTGCCGTTCGCCAAGAAAACAAACCTCGCCCGGGAGGGTTAATTTCCGGATCCGAAAAGCGCCCGCAGCATGGTCCCGGTGTGGCTGTCGGGTGCCGCCATGACCTCCGACAACGGTCCGCTGGCCATAAGGTGGCCTCCGGCGGTGCCTCCGTCGGGTCCCAGATCGATGACATGGTCGGCCCGGCGGATGATTTCGCTGTGGTGTTCGATCACCAGAACGCTGTTGCCCTGGGCGATGAGTTGGCCCAGCACCTTGAGCAGCCGGTCCACGTCGCAGAAGTGCAGGCCGGTGGTGGGCTCGTCCAGGATGTACAGGGTGTGCTTGCCTCCGCCCTTGACCAGTTCCTTCACCAGCTTGAGACGTTGCGCCTCACCGCCGCTGAGGGTGCCTCCGGACTGACCCAGGCGCAGGTAATCCAGGCCCACCCCGTGCATGATGCCCAGGATCCTGCGGCAGGCGGGGATATTCTCCAGGACCCGGGCCGCCTCCTCCACGGTCATCTCCAGGATTCGGGCGATGTCGCAGCCCTTGAAGTGGACCTCCAGGGTTTCGCGGTCGAAGCGGCGGCCGCCGCATTCCTCGCAGAGCACCTCCACGTCGGGCAGGAAGTCCATGGTCATGCGTCGCAGGCCGGCCCCCTCGCACACCGGGCAGCGGCCGCCGGCGGTGTTGAAGCTGAACCGTCCGGCCTTGTAGCCCCGCATGCGGGCCAGGCTGGTCTGGGCGAAGATCTTGCGGATGTGGTTGTACAGACCGGTGTAGGTGGCGGGCGTCGACCGGGCCGACCGGCCGATCGGGGTCTGATCCACCAGCACCACCGAGCCCAGCTTGTCCACGCCCTCCAGGTCGGTGAAGGGCTGCGGCCGTTTACGGGCCCGGTGCAGACGGGCGGCCAGGGCCCGGTACAGGGTGTCATGCACCGCGCTGCTCTTGCCGGACCCGGAGACGCCGCTGACCACGGTCAATCGTCCCAGGGGCACCTGCAGATCAATGGATTTCAGATTGCGCCCGGTGAGGCCCCGCATGACCAGGGCGTCGTCCCCCGCGCGGCTGCCGCCGGTCAAGGGATCCGGACCGTCCAGGCCCACCCGTCCGGCCAGATAATCTCCGGTCGGTGTGCCGACGTTCGCCTGCACCTCCGCCACCGTGCCCTGTCCCACGATTTCGCCGCCGTGCTCCCCCGCCCCGGGACCGATGTCCAGCAGATGATCGGCCGCCAGCATCACATCCCGGTCGTGTTCCACCACGATCACCGAATTTCCGCGATCGCGCAGCGCCTTGAGGGTGGCCACCAGTTTGCCGATGTCCCGGTGATGCAGCCCCACCGACGGCTCGTCCAGGATGTACAGCACGCCCGTAAGCTGGCTGCCCACCTGGGTGGCCAGACGCACCCGCTGCCCCTCGCCGCCACTGAGCGTGGGCGTGGGCCGGCTCAGGCTGAGATAGCTCACGCCCACCTGCAGCAGGAAGCGCAGCCGGGACCGGATCTGATCGAGGATGGGCGCCGACACGGTCTGGGCCCGCTCCCCGTGGAACTCCAGGGTGTCCACCCAGGCGGCGAAGTCCGTCAGGGTGAGGGCCGCCGCCTCGCCGATATGCTTGTCCCCCACCCGCACGTTCAGGGCTTCGGACCGCAGCCGGTGGCCGTCGCAGGCGGGACAGGTCTGCCGCACCATCATCCGCTCAAGAGAGGTGCGCACCTTTTCCGACTTGGTCTCCTGGTGCCGCCGGACCAGTTCGTTCACCAGTCCGTTCCAGTCGCGCAGGAAGGCGTTGTAGTGTTTGTGCTTGGACAGCGACTTGTCCAGCTCCGGGGACAGGCCGTGGAAGATGGCCTTCTGACCGTCGGCGGGAATGTCGCGGAAGGGGCCCTTCAGGTCGAACCCCATGGCGCCGGCCAGGGCCTCGATCTGCACGTAAAGCCAGCTGGTCTCCTTGCCCTTCAAAAACTCGATGGCCCCGTCCGCGATGGACAGGTCGTCCTCGGGCACCATGGCCTCCGGCAGGATGCTGCGCAGGGAGCCCAGACCGTTGCACCGGTCGCAGGACCCGGCCGGGCTGTTGAAGGAGAACAGGCGGGGCTCGGGCGCGGGAAAGCCGCGGCCGCAGCCGGGGCAGGCCGATTCGCGGCTGTAGAGGGTCTGTTTACCGTCGCGCCAGAGGATGACCGTGCCGCCGCCCAGGGCCGCCGCCCGGTCCAGGGATTCCTTCAGCCGCTGGCGGATGCCCGGCTTGTTGATCATGCCGTCCACCACCACGGCCACGTCATGAGTGACGTTGCGGTCGAGCTTGAGATCCTCCTCCAACTCACACATCTCACCGTCAATCAGGACACGGAGATAGCCTTCCTTGTGCAGGTCCTCCAGGAGCTTGCGATGGGCGCCCTTGCGGCCGATGACCACCGGGGCCAGCAGGTGAAAACGGGCCCGCTCTGGCAGGGCGGCGATCTCGTCCTCGATGTCCTTGAGGCTGCGCCCGGCGGCCGGCACCTGGCAGGCCGGGCAATACACCGCACCGCACCGCGCGTAAAGCAGGCGCAGGAAGTTGTAGATCTCGGTGACGGTCCCCACGGTGGACCGGGGACTGCGGCCCAGGCCCTTCTGGTCGATGGCCAGGGCCGGGGACAGGCCGTCGATGCGGTCCACGTCCGGCTTGGGCAACTGGTCCAGGAACTGGTGGGCGTAGCTGGAGAGGCTTTCGATGTAGCGCCGCTGGCCTTCGGCGTAAAGGGTGTCGTAGGCCAGGGAGCTCTTGCCCGAGCCGCTGGGCCCGGTGATCACCACGAGTTTGCGGCGCGGCAACTGGAGGTCCAGGTCCTTCAGATTGTGGACCCGGACCCCCTTGATGGTAATGAAACCGTGTGCCGCGTCAGGCACTCTACTTGACGCTCTTGAGGTCCGCGGGCAGAGCGTCCCAGGCGGCTTTCTCGTCGGCGGTCAGGTCGCCGGTTCCGTCGATGATGGTGACCTTGTTCACGACGACGGGAATGGCGGGCGCATCCCGGCCGGCCGCGGTGTTCTTCTCGGCGGAGACGATGCGGTCCGCCACATCCATCCCCATGACCACATGGCCGAAGAGGGTGTACTGGCCGTCCAGCTGGGTGGTGTTGGCCACGCAGATGAAGAACTGGCTGCCGGCGGAATCCACGTCACGGCTGCGGGCCATGGACAGGGAGCCGCGCAGGTGCTTCACCGTCTGGGAGAACTCCGCCTTCACCATGGCCTGGCCCTCGAGGCTGCCCTTGTAGCCCTTGGCCGCCAGCAGGTCGTTGACCTTGCGCAGGGCCTCCATGTCCTCTTCGTTCAGCACGTCGGCCAGGGTGGGGCCGCCCATGCCGTCGTTGCGGGGGTCGTCATCCTTGCTGTTGGGGTCGCCCCCCTGAATGACGAAGCCGGGCACGATGCGGTGGAAGCGGGTGCCGTCATAGAAGCCGGTCCGGCTCAGGTGCACGAAGTTGTTGACGTGATTGGGCGCCAGTTCCGGATAGAAGACCAGCAGGATCGTGCCTTCGTCCGTGTCCATGCGGGCGAAGGTCGGATCGGCGGCCAGAGCGGAGCCGAAGGCCCCCACAGTCAGCATCAGGGTCAGCAGGGTCGCGACGACGGCGCGTGTTCCGAGGCGGTCAGCCAAAGCAGCAAACATGGTGTCTCCAATGTGTCGATGGCCGGGCCGAAGCCCGGCGGTTCAGAGTTACGCGGATCAGTCCGTGCGCCGGACAAGATACTCTATGTCCAGCGCGGTGCGAATTTTTTCCCCGATGGCCCCGGCTTTTTCCTGCGTTTCCAGTCCGCGCAGAACCACGCGGAAGTAGGCGGTGCCACCGATGTCGGCCTTTTCAACGGCCGGATTGTAACCCAGTTCCTTGATTTCGCTCATTCGTTTGTCCGCATTGGCCTCGGTGCGGAAGGATCCCAACTGCAGGCTGAAGGGACCGGTGTTGGCGGACACGGACGTTTTCGGGGGCGTTTCCTTCATCACCGGCGGCGGGGGCGGCGGAGTCCGGTCGGGCTCAGCGGCCGCTTGGGTCTCCATAATCATTGGCACCTCGGCCGTGTCCGCCACGGCCGGCAGGGAATCGGCCGGGGCCGTATCCTGCAGAGCCGACGGCACCAGGGCCTTGGGCGGAGGCGGGGGCGTCTCATCGCCGCCGCCGCAGGCCGCCAGGCCGAGCGGCAGTCCCAGCAGCAGTGCCCACATCCCACTCCGTCCACGCCCACACCATAAGTTCCGGACCTGCGCCATGACTCTCTCCCTCTGTAAATCTGGAATTATTCGGCCACACCCCATAGTATCCACGGATCGTCCCCGGTGACAAGACAGGAGAATGGGCATGACCGGCGAGCACCCTCTGACATATCTGGACAATGCGGCCACCAGCTTCCCCAAGCCCGCGGCGGTGGCCGAGGCCATGTCCGCCCACCTGAGCGGGTTGGCCGTGAACCCCGGCCGGTCGGGCTTCGACCTGTCCCTGGCCGCGGCGGCCGCGGTGCAGGCCGTGCGGACAGACCTGGCCGCCTTCTTCAATCTGCCCGGCGGAGATGCCAACCGGACCGTCTTCACGTCCAACGCCACCGGGGCCATCAACCTGGCCCTGCAGGGCGTTCTGCGGACGGGCGACCATGTGGTGGCCACCGTGCTGGAACACAACTCCGTGCTCCGCCCCCTGCACGCCCTGGCGGCCGCCGGACGCATTACCTTCGACCTGGCGCCCTGCGACAAGCGGGGCTTCGTGGATACGCAGGCGGTGGCCGCCCTGTTGCGGCCGGCCACCCGGCTGGTGGTCCTCAACCAGGCCAGCAACGTGCTGGGCACCCTCCAGCCCGTGGCGGAGATCGGCCGGACCTGCCGGGAGCGGGGCATCCTGCTGCTGGTGGATGCCGCCCAGAGCGCGGGCACCCTGCCGGTGGATATGACGGCCATGAACATCGACCTGCTGGCCGTGACCGGTCACAAGGGCCTGCAGGGCCCCACCGGCACCGGCAGTTTGCTGGTGGCTCCCGGGGTGGATGTGGCCACGACCACCTGGGGCGGCACCGGCGTCCGGTCCGCCCAGCTGGCGCATCCGGAGGCCTACCCCTACCGCCTGGAGGCCGGCACCCTGAACACCACGGGCATCGCCGGACTGGGCGCCGGACTGGCCTGGCTCAAGGCCCAGGATCCGGCGGCCCTGCTGGCCCATGAACGCGCCCTGACCGCCCGGTTCCTGGACGGGCTGCGGAACCTGCCCAAGGTGCACGTGCTCGGCCGCGAGCCCGACGCCCCCCTGGACCTGGACCGCCATCTGCCGGTGGTCTCCCTGGTGGTTGAAGGGCAGGACCCGGCCCGCACCGGACTCTTCCTGGATGCCGACTGGAACATCGCCGTCCGCACCGGCCTGCACTGCGCCCCCCTGGTCCACGCCGCCATGGGCACCGGCGAACTGGGCGCCGTCCGCTTCAGCTTCGGACCGCGGAACACACCCGCCCAGGTGGACCGCGCCCTGGACGCCCTGTCCGCCCTGTCCGCCTGACCCCCAACAAAAAACCGGCCCTCCCCGCAGGGAGAGCCGGTCCTGTACCGAAAAGCCGGAGGTTTACATCTCGGGCTTGTACATCATGATCCGCACGCGACGGTTGGTGCGACGACCCTCTTCGGTGTCGTTGTCGGCGATGGCCCGGAAGGGACCGAAGCTGACGGCGGCGAAGCGCTCGGGATCCAGACTCATCTGGACGGTCATGTAGCGCACCACGGCGGCGGCGCGGTGGGCACCCAGTTCCCAGTTGGTGGGATAGTACTCCTGGTACTCCTCAAGGATCTTGCGGTCATCGGTGTAGCCTTCCACGTACACGTCCCACTCGGGATAGTCGCGGATGGTCCCGGCGATGATTTCGAGCGTGGGAACCATGGTGTCCATGACCATGACGCCGCTGGACACGAAGGTCAGCTCGTCCTGCACGGTAATCATGACCACTTCCTCGGACTCCTCGATGAGAATGGCGTTCTCACCCTTGCAGTCCTTGAGGTTGAGCCGCAGCTCCTCGGCGATCTGGGACCGCTCGTCCAGCATGGCCTCGTCGTTGGCTTTCTGCTTCTGCAGTTCGGCGATCTGGGCGTCGAGCTGCATGATCTGCTCTTCGTACTCCTTGCAGGAGCAACCGGCCAGGGCCACGAGGACCACCAGCAGACCCAGCAGGGCGAGGTTCCGAAGCTTCAGATTGAACATGTGTTCACTCCTTTGGATGGGCTTGCGCCGTACGTTGTCTGAATCCATTTCAGACCCGGACGGCCGCCCCGCAGGGTACGGGCCGATCGTCCGGGTCACGTCAGGTTGCCTGAGAGTAGTCACAGGGCCTGTCATAGCTCAAGTTTTTTTTAGGTCGAATTTGTAACCTTTTCCAACTGCTTGTCCGGACCGATGACATCCACCGAGTCCCCGGCCTCGAGAACCATGGCCCCGTCGGGCAGGGGGATGCGCACCTTGACCGGCGGCTGGTCCGGGTCGGGCGACGGTTGGGGCCGAATGATCTGGACCAGATTCAGACGCCGGGAACTCAGGAGGTTCAGGTCCGCCAGGCTCTGGCCGGCCCAGTCCGGATCGATTTTCATCCGCTTCAGGCTGTAGCCGTCGGGCAGTTCCACGAAATCAATTACCGAGGCGTGGAGCAGATGTTTGGCCAGGTGCACGCCCATGCTCTTCTCGGGACGGAAGACGTGGTCCGCCCCCACCTTGTAGAGCACCTTCTCCTGCTCGTCGTTCAGGGCCTTGGCGCACACGTTGGGCACTCCCAACGCCTTGCAATGCATGGTGATCAGCACCGAGGCCTCGAAGTTGGACCCCACCGACACCACCACCGCATCCATCTTGCCGATGCCCCGGCCCTCCAGTACGCCGGATTCCGTGGCGTCGAAACCCTCCACGTGATCCACGTCCTTGACCGCCTCCTCGATGAGGCGGCGGTTGCGGTCCACGGCCAGCACCTCGGCCCCCTGGCGACTCAGTTCCAGCGCCACGGCCATACCGAATTTCCCCAATCCCAGAACGGCAATCTTCATCATGAATGGACTCCTTGGCTCAACCGATGAGGATACGGCCGCGCGGCAAACGCACTCGCGGTTCCTCGCTGGCGCCCACCAGACTGCCGGCCAGGGTCAGGGGCCCCAGCCGTCCGATGAACATCAGCACAACGATGATAATCCTGCCCAGGGGCGACAGGAGCGGTGTCAGGCCCAGGGACAACCCCACGGTGCCCAGGGCGGAAAAGACTTCGAAGGCCGTGGTCAGCAGGTCCCGGCCTTCGGTCAGCAGCAGGAGAAAAATGGCGATGCCGGCGGCGATCAGCCCCGTCGACAGCACCAGCATGGCACGGTTCAGCTGAACCGACTCGACTTCCCGGCGGCCCAGCCGGACCTGGGACAGCCCCGCCCCCAGCGACCGCAGGTTGGCCCAGATGATGGCCACCACCGTGACCTTCACCCCGCCGGCGGTGGACCCGGGCGCCCCGCCGATGAACATGAGGATGATCATGAGAAACAGGGAGGCGGTCGACAGTTGCGTCGGGTCCAGACTGTTGAAGCCGGCGGTCCGGCAGGTGGCCGACTGGAAGAATGCCTGGCTCAACCGTTGGAGCGGCGACAGGCCGGCCAGGGCCCCGTTCCATTCCAGAACCGCCAGCAGGACAGTGCCGGCCAGCAGCAGGATGGCCGAAACCCGGAGGACCACCCGGGCGTGCAGATCCAGGCGCAGGCTCCGCACCGGCCGCCCGGCGAGCCGCCCCCGCAGCCAGGCGTATACCTGGAGGATGACCCCGAAGCCCAGACCGCCCAGGATCAGCAGGCCTGAGACCGTCCCCATGACCAGGGGCCGGTCCTGGACGCCCATGAGGGAATCGCTGAAGAGGCTGAACCCGGCATTGCAGAACGCACTGACGCTGTGGAAGACGGCCAGATAGACCTGCTGGGCCGGAGAGTCGGCCAAGCCGGCCAGTCCCTGGTACAGCAGGGCGGCCCCCACCGTCTCGAAGAGCAGGGTCAGCAGGAGGATGATACGGATCATGCGGCCCACCTCGGCCATGAGGGGCACCTGGAAGACCTCCCGCAGCAGGCTGCTCTCGCGCACCCCGATCCCCCGCCCCAGCATGAGGCTGAGGGCGGCGGTGAGAGACATGATGCCCAGCCCCCCCAGTTGGATGAGCACCAGGATGATCCCCTGGCCGAAGCCGGTGAAGCCGGCCGCGGTATCGCGCACGATGAGACCGGTGACGCACACGGCGCTGGTGGCCGTGAACAGGGCGTCCAGAGGGGCAATGGCCAAATTTTCCGGCGTGGCCCGGGGCAGCAGCAGCAGGCCGGTGCCCAGGAGGATGACGCCCAGGAAAACCAGCACGAAAGCCACGGCGGGCCTGACCCGACGGCGCGCGAAGCGCTGGTGCAGGTGGGGCAGCTGCACGGCGAAGACGCCCACGATGTAGACCTGCATGAGGATCAGGTAGATCCGGGTGATGGACCCGATGTGAAGCCGGGCCAGAACCCGCATGACCGGGCCGGTTTCGCGCCCCAGATAGAGGCCCGCGGCCTGCAGGATGAGCAGAACGGACAAAAGGAAGGTGGGCCAGCTGTGACGAAAGTAGGCGCGGAAGCTTCCCCTCTGACGCCAGGACAAAACCTGCTCCACCAGAAACAGGAACACCGCGGTGGTGCTCAGAACCCGGGCCGCCATCAGAAGGTCGGGGCCCGGAAAAACCCCGTGCTCGATGATGATGCCCGCCAGGCCGCACAGGCCGGCCACCACCAGGACCAGTTGCCGTCTAAGGGTGCTGTCAATACGGATTCGGGCCACATCGCCTCCGTTGGCGGGGTGCAAAAATTGCTAAGTTCCCCCAGAAAGGCTCCGATATACAGGGAAGCCCGCAAAATGCAGGACGGACGGACACGCGGACGTCCGTCGACTGCGGCTCATGAGGAGTCGGCGGGATCATGATACGAACCGGCGAAAGATTCAACATGGGATTCCTGTGTTTCGAAACCCAGCGCGGCGGAAACGCTCCTGAACGGAGCCCCTTCCGGCCGACCGCCCTCGCCCGCTACGGCCTGCTCGCGGTGGCCGTCATGCTGCTGTGGCCCACGCCCGGGTCCCGCGCCCAGACCTCTGCCCCCTTGGACAGTCTGCAGGCCGGCGCCGTCATCGAGGTTGATGAAGAGAGCGCCCGCTATGCCGCCCCGAAAATCGACATCAGCCGCAAACTGCTGCCCGATGTCCAGGCCACCCAGGTGCCCACCGCCCGGACGCCCAAGCAGCCCCCGCGGATCGACGATCCGGTGGCCGGCCGGTGGAATTACCACATGGCCCGTCTGGCTCAGCGACAGGGAGACGGCGACGCCAGTCGCAAACACCTGAAGGCGGCCCTCACGGACGACCCGGTGGTGGCCACCTACCAGTGGTGGCAGATCCAAAAGGCCCTGCGCGACTTCGACACCGCCACCCTCACCCAGGCCGCACCGCGTGCCTGGGCCACACTCCTGGAGTCACCCCTGGCCCGGGGTCGGCTGTTCCTGCGCCTGCACCAGGGCTTCCTCGTACTGACGGTGATCTTCTGGTCCGTCCTGGTGGCCTCCATCGCACTGGGCTGGTGGCGCCACCTGACCCACGACATGGCCGCCCTCATCCTGCGCAACCCGACCCACCTGCCCCGCTGGTGGCTGCCTCTGCTCATTCCCGCGGCGATCATGGCCCTGAACCCGGGCTGGCTCGGATTCCTGGCCTTGATCTCGGTGCCCCTTCTCATCCAGGTCCGCGGCAAGGTGCGGGCCCTGCTGGGTGTCACCTGGATTGCCGTGCTGGCCCTGGTTTTTCCGGCTTGGCCGTTGCTGCACGAAGCGGTGCCGTCCATCGACCCCAACAGTGAAGTGGTGCTGCTGGAGAAGGCCAGTCACATGCCGCCTTCGGCCGCCCTGAGCGCTGACCTCAAGTCCCGCCTGGCCGAGGCCGGAGACAGCGCCCGGAAAGGCCGTCTGCAGACCGCGCTGGCCATCCAGGAGGCCCGTCGGGGCAACTTCCAGAGCAGCGACAAGCTTTTTGACGCCGTGCTGAAGGTATCCCCGTCCAACTATCCGGCCCTGGTGGGCAAGGCCAACAACACCTATTTCCGTGGACGTCTGGATGCGGCGGCGGACCAGTATCGCCACGCCGCCCGGACCCATCCGAAGCGGGGCGAGGTGCCTTACAACCTGGCTCAGGTCTACTTCAAGAAACTGTTCATTCCCGAGGCCACCGAAAGTCTGGCCAAGGCGCGCAACCTCGGTTTCAACCCGCCGACCGATGTGGAAATCAGCAGCACGCGGCAGGGCTACTCCCCCGTCGTGTATCCCGGGCTCACGGGCAGCGCCATGCAGGCCGCCTGCCGGGCCGAGGCGCCCAACTACACCCCGCTGGTGACCATCTCCAGCTGGGACCGCCTGCTGGGCAGTCCCCGGGTGCCCTACTTCGCCCTGGTGGGCCTGCCCCTGATGCTGGCCATATTCCTGATTCTTCTGGTCAGCAAGCAGCACGACCCCCGGGGTTGCGAGAACTGCGGCGTGCCCGTGTGTCGGGCCTGCAGCTACGTCCGCGACGGCGCCTGGCTGTGCCCCGGCTGCGGCGAGACCACCAAGCGCGCGCGCAGCGACATGATCCTGGCCACCCTCTTCAAGAACAAGAGCCGCGCCGAGGGCATGCAGTTCACCACCCGCATCGTTCGGCTGGGACGGCTCCTGCCCGGCACCGGACACCTGGCCAGCGAGCGCTTCGGTGCGGGCTGGTTCCGGCTCAGTCTCCTCAGCCTGGGCGTTTACCTCATGGTGTGGGGCTGGAGTTTCGATTTGGGGTCCCTCTGGCAGAGCCCCGGCCTGCTGCTGCCCCAGGAAATGATCCATCCGGTCTGGCTGCCCCTGCCGGCCACCCTGTGGACGGGCTGGCTCACCCTCAGCTTCACCGGCGGCCTCGTTCTGGTCTTCGGCGTCTGGGTCATGGCCCTGCTGGAAGGTGAAAAACTCAGAAGCGGTATTCCCGAAAGATATTCCCTGGTCCCGGAGTCCAAGACCCAGGACCGACAGGCACTCAAAGCCACACCCCCCACGGCGACGGCGACCCCCCGGTCCCACGCCCGCATGGGATAAGGAGGGACAGTCATGGCCCTGGAAGGCCAGCTTAGCGATTTCAATCTGGCGGAAATCCTGCAGCTCATCGCCAGTCAGCAAAAATCCGGGTTTCTGACCCTGGAGGCCCAGCGCGAGATGGTTTTCATCTTCGACAAGGGCGAGGTCATATCCACCCGGGACCGCCGGTCGCGCACCCGTGATCCCCTGGAGAGCTTCCTGAAGGCCTACGGCTTTTTCAGCGAGTCCCAGTGGAAACACATCGACTACGTGAAGAAGAACAGTTCCCTGGATCTCACCGAGATCCTGGTGTCCGAGAACCTGCTCACCGAGGCGCGCCTGGAGTCGACCCTGCGCAGCCTGGCCCAGGACATGACCCACCAGGGCATGAAGCTGCACCGGGGGCGATACCACTTCACCCCGACCCAGCGCACGCCGCCGGGCGTCCGCGGCTCCATCCGTCTGCCTGTGCAGAGCCTGCTGATGGAAGCGGCCCGCCGTCTGGACGAGGAGCCTGGACTCAAGGCGGCCCTGCCCTCCCAGTCGCTGACCTTCAGCCAAGGCGAAAAGACCCTGCCCCAGGAAGCCCTCAGCGAGGTCTCCGGCCGCATCATGAAACTGGCCTTGGCGGGACTGCCCCTGGGACGGATCATCCGCCAGGGACAAGTGGAAAGCTTCGTGGTGAGGGACCTGTTGAAGACCTGGCTCGAGGAGGGGTTTCTCACGGTGGAGCAGCACGCCGCCGATGACGGGGATGCGCGAGGGGACAAGCGGGCCCTGCGCGGAATCAACCTGAACCCCGGCCTGCGCCGGGCGCCCCTGGTTCTTCTGGTTTTCCTCCTGCTGTGCGGCGCCGGTTGGTACCGATGGGTGGAGGAACCGGCCATGGACCCCGGCCAGGGGCCCCAGCTGAGGGAAACCCAGCTGCGGGCCGAAGTGGTCGCCGCGGCGCGCCTGTACTTCTACCAGGAGGGCCAGTGGCCCGAGAACCTGGCCAGTATGGTACGGGGCGGACACATGGCGCCGGCGACCCTGGCCACGGTGGAAAGTCTGGGTTGGAACTATGAATTGGACAAGAAGCAGAACCGCTTCGCTCTGGGCACCTGAGGGCCCGGCGGGCGCTTACGCCCCGCCCAGGTCCAGGCCGGACCGCCGGAGGCCTTCGGGCCCGTGAACGGCCACCAGCAGGGAATCCGGATTGAAGTAGGCCCTGGCACACCGCCGCACATCCTCCACGTCCACACTGTCGATCATGTCCACCAGTTCCGACACCGGGATGAAGCGCCCGTAGTTGATCTCGTTGCGGGCGGAACGGAACATCTGGTTGACCATGCCCTCCAACGAGAAGATCAGCTGGGACTTGATCTGGGCCCGGTTGTTCTCCAGCTCCTCCGGCTGAATACCCTCGGCGATCAGACGGTCGTATTCCACGCTGATCACATCTTCAAGGCGTTCCAGCTTCTCGGGTGAGCAGGACCCGGCGCAGCTGACCAGGCCGGTGTCGCGCCCCATGTCGGTATAGGTGTAAACGGTGTAGGCCAGCCCCTCGCGCTCCCGCACCGCCTGGAAGATTCGGCTGCTCATGCCGCCGCCCAGGAGGTTGTTCAAAAGGATCAGGGGCATACGGTCCCCGTGCCCGAAGGGGATGCCCAGATTGCCGATTTCGAAGTAGGTCTGGATGATGGGGCTGTTCAGTTCCAGGCGGAAGGGATCCAGCTCGTCCAGGTCCAGATCGACCATGGCCGCAGGCGGAGCGACGACCGCGGGGCCGGAAATTTCCACGGGCGGACAGGCCGGGCAGTCGAAAAGACGGCTGGCCAGATCCACGAACGCCGGCTGCACGTTGCCGGCCATGGAAATAACCATGTTAGGACCGCAGAACAGGCGGGCGTGCTGTTCGCGCAGGATATCCGGACCAAAGCTGCGCACGACGTCGGGATGCCCCAGGATGGGCCGTCCGCGGGCGTGGCCGCCGAAGATGCGGGCGGCGAAGGCGTCGTGCAGGCGGTCGTCAGGCGTGTCCTGGGCCTCCTGGATCTCTTCGCAGACCACATCCTGTTCCAGGCTGGTCAGCCGCGCCTCGAAGGCGGGTTCCAGCAGCATCTCCGCCAGCATTTCCACGGCGGGGACGAAATATTCGGGCAGGACCTTGATGGTGAAAGCCACCATGTCCTTGGTGGTGAACGCATCCACCATGGCGCCCAGGCGATCGAAGGTGGACGCGATCTCGAAAGCCGAGCGTCGCCGGCTCCCCTTGAAAACCATGTGCTCCAGAAAATGGGAAATACCGCCCAGATGGGACGGCTCCTCCTGGCTACCGCCGCGCAGCCAGACACCCAGGGTCACCGCCTGGGCCGTCTGCATGGGACGGGACAACAGGACCGCCCCGCCGGGAAGAGTCTCCCGGCGGGGCGTCACCTCGCGTCTATAAAGGTCGAGGTTCATGGGACGGGTGCCTACCGGCGTCCGCCGCCACGGCCGCCACGGGGACCGCCACCGTCGCGTCCGCCACGATCGCCGCCACCGCTGCTGCGGGGGCGTTCCTCGCGCTGCTCCATGCCTTCGGGCACGGGCAGCAGGGCCTTGCGGCTCAGGCGCACCTTGCCGCTGCGGCTGTCGACCTCGACCAGCTTGACTTCGATCTCGTCACCCAGCTGCAGGACGTCCTCCACGTTGCCGACCCGGAAGTGCTCCAGCTCGGAAATGTGCAGCAGGCCGTCCTTGCCCGGCAGGTACTCCACGAAGGCGCCGAAGTCCACGATGGTCTTCACGATGCCCTTGTAGACCTTGCCGACTTCGGGCTCGGCCATCAGGCCCTCCACGAACTTCATGGCGGCGGCGCCGCTTTCCTGGTCCGTCGAGGAGATGAAGACCATGCCTTCGTCGTCCACCTCGATGGTGGCGCCGGTGTCTTCCTGGATCTTCTTGATGACCTTGCCGCCGGGGCCGATCAACGCGCCGATCTTCTTCACCGGGATCTGGATGGTGTCGATCTTGGGCGCATACTGGCTCATTTCCTCGCGGGGAGCCGGCATGGCCTCTTCCATCACGTCCAGGATGTGGAAGCGGGCGTTTTTGGCGTCGTTCAGGGCTTCGGTCATGATCTCGCGGCTGATGCCGGCGATCTTGGTGTCCAGCTGGAAGGCGGTGATGCCGTGTCGCGTGCCGGTGACCTTGAAGTCCATGTCACCCAGGTGATCCTCCACACCGAGAATATCGGTGAGGACGGCCACGCGGTCGTCTTCCTTGACCAGGCCCATGGCCACACCGGCCACGGGGGCCTTGATGGGCGCACCGGCGTCCATCATGGCGAGACAGCAGGAACACACGGTAGCCATGGAACTGGACCCGTTGCTTTCCAGGATGTCACTCACCAGACGGATGGTGTAGGGGAAGTCCTCCAGGTCCGGCAGGATGGGCGCGATGGCGCGCTCGGCCAGCTTGCCGTGCCCGATCTCGCGACGACCGGTACCGCTGTAACGACCAACCTCGCCCACGCTGAACGGGGGGAAGTTGTAGTGCAGGTAGTACTTGCTCCAGTACTGCTCGCCGTTCAGGGGCTCGACGCGCTGCTCGGCCTGCTTGCTGCCCAGCGTGACGGTACCCAGACTCTGGGTTTCGCCGCGGGTGAACAGGCAGGAGCCGTGAGCGCGAGGCAGAACGCCACACTCCACGGTGATGGGACGAACCGTCTTAAGGTCGCGGCCATCGGTGCGGGTGCCCTCGGAGAGGATCATCTCGCGCATGGTCGCCTTCTCGATCTTGCCGAAGGCCGCCTTGGCCTCGGGATCGGGCGTGCCGTCCTCGAGGGTGAACTCGGCAGCCACCTTCTCCTTGAGGACGCTCAGGGCCGCGTCGCGCTCGAACTTGCCCTTGACCACGATGGCCTGGCGCAGGTCCGCGGCGATGGCGGCTTCCACCTTGGCGACGATCTCGGTGTTCTCTTCGATGACGGGCATGACCCACTTGGTCTTGGCGCCGACCTTCTCCAGAAGCTCCTTCTGCAGGCCGTTCAGCTTGCGGATCCAGCCATGAGCGAACTCGATGGCGTCCAGCAGCCGGTCCTCGGGGACTTCCAGGCATTCGCCCTCGATCATGCAGACGATATCGTCGGTGCCGGCCACGATCAGGTCCATGGAAGAGTCTTCCAGCTGATCGACGGACGGGTTGGGAATGAATTCACCCTCGACCTCGGCCACGCGCACCGCGCTGACCAGATCGGTGAAGGGCACATCGGACAGGTTCAGGGCCATGGAGGCGGCCGTGACGCTCAGGGTGTCGGCGTGGAAATCGGTGTCCGCGCTGATGATGAAGGCGACAACCTGGGTCTCGTGGCGGTAGCCCTTGGGAAACAGGGGCCGCAGCGGCCGGTCGATGAGGCGGCAGGTGAGGGTTTCGCGCTCCGTGGGGCGGGCCTCACGCTTGAAGAAACCACCGGGGATCTTGCCGGCGGCGTAGGTCTTGTTCCTGTACTCCACGAACAGGGGCAGGAAATCGCGGTCACTAACTCTCTTGTCGGCGGTCACGGTCAACAGGCTCATGGTGTCACCCATGCGCACGATGACCGACCCGTTGGCTTGCTTGGCCATGCGACCGGTTTCCAGGCTGAACGTGGTCCCGTTCATCTCCATGCTGACAGTCTGAACATTCATTTCAACTTGCTTCGACATTTCTTTTTCCTTCTTCCTTCCAACAACAGGCCCGGACCTTCCGGGCTCGGCGTCCCCCCGCGACTCATTTCGCGCAGGGCCTCGGCTGGGAGCGTTTTCCACGCGTCCCGCAACAAATTCTACATAAAGCGATCGGCCCCGACAAGGCTGCCGCGACCGATCCCATTCGATACATCAGGTACCGGACATCAACCGCGGATGCCCAATTCCTTGATGAGTTCACGATAACCGTCCAGGTCCTTTTTCTTCAGATACGCCAGCAGACGCTTGCGCTGCCCCACCATCTTCAGCAGGCCGCGCCGGCTGTGGTGATCCTTGCCATGCATCTTGAAGTGACCGCTCAGCGTATTGATCCGCTCGGTCAGCAGGGCGATCTGGACTTCCGGTGACCCGGAGTCTTTGTCGTGCTTCTTGAACCGGGCAATGACCTGGTCCTTCTGATCCTTGGTGAGTGCCATCGTCGAGAACCTCCAGAATACCGTCACGCAAATCGTCATGCGTCACGATGGCCGCAGGCCGGCCGCCAATTTCCCGTTGCCCATCAGGTTCATCGGAAAAGAAGCGCAGGAATGCCCCGGAAAAATCCGGAAACGAGCCGACCCGCCAGTGAAATACAGGCAAACGACCGCGCAGGAGTCTTCCCTGCCCGGCATCTGTTGCCCGGAATATAGAGATCAATAGGCATTCCCGCAAGGATTTTCGGCAGTCCGGAGCCGGGGCTTAGACCAAAGGGCGTGATCGACAGAATCGGCCCGGGGCGGCGATTCCCGGCGCTCTGGGCGGTTTCAGGACTCCGAGGAGTCCGCTTTCACCGCCGGCGGAAGGGCCGCCTCCCCGTTGGTCCGGCCCTGGAAGGTGGGCACGAGGGTCAGGAGGGACTGCCAGCAGCCGTCGATCTGGTTGGCGTTCGCCGCCTCCAGCAGGTCGGCCACCTCGCGGGCCAGGTCCTCGGGCAGGTGCTCGTCCGACGGCGCGCGACGGATCCCCGGGTGACGGGTGGGCTGAGGTGTTTCCTGGGCCGTCCACAGTTCCTCGTAGAGCTTTTCGCCCGGCCTCAGGCCCGTGAATTGAATGGGCACGTCCACTTCGGGCGTCAGTCCGGACAGCCGGATGATCTGTCGGGCCAGGCTCACGATCTTCACCGGATTGCCCATGTCCAGGATGAAGGTTTCCCCGCCCCGGCCCATGGTGGCCGAAAAGAGTACCAGGTGCACGGCCTCGGGGATGGTCATGAAGTAGCGTTCCATGTCCGGGTGGGTCACCGTCACCGGGCGTCCGGCCCGGATCTGGTTCATGAACAGTTCCACCACACTGCCGGCGCTGCCCAGGACGTTGCCGAAGCGGATGATGCTGAAGCTGGTGTCGCTGTTGCGGTCCCGGGATCGCACGATCCGCTCGGCGATGCGCTTGGTCGCCCCCATCACGCTCGTGGGGTTCACAGCCTTGTCGGTGCTGATGAGGACGAAATTCGCCACCGAGAAGCGGTCGGACAACTCGGCCACCACCTGGGTGCCGGCCACGTTGTTGCGGATGGCTTCCACCGGATGGTGCTGCAGCACGGGCACGTGCTTGTAGGCCGCAGCGTGGAACACCACGTCCGGGCGCCAGGTGGCAAACGCCTCGGTCATGCGGGTGATGTCCTTGACGTCCCCCAGATGGAAGACCACCTGGACCTCCGGCGCAATGACCTTCAACTGGTGCTCCAGCCGGAACAGACCGTTCTCGTCCTTGTCCAGACAGACCAGCCGTTGGATGTCGTGCTCGGCGATCTGCCGGCACAGTTCGGAGCCGATACTGCCGGCCGCGCCGGTGACCAGGACCGTCCGCCCGGACAGGAAATCGGCGATTTCAGGCAGATCCGACCGGATGGGACGTCGGTGGAGCAGATCCTCGAGCCGGAAGTCGCTGATGCGGGTCACCACGTTGCTGCTGTGGAGAATCTGGGCCAGGTCGGGAGTGGTTTTCAGAGGCAGGCCGGTCTTCTTGCAGGCCTGGACCACCTTGTAGAATTCGCTGCTGGTGGCCGTGGGCAAGGCCAGGACCAGGGCTTCGGCCCCGGTGCGCCGGGCCTCCTCCGCCACGCTGGACACCGGCCCGGTGACCGGAATGCCCTGCAGGGTGGTGCCGTGCTTCAGGGGATCGTCGTCCAGAATGGCCACGGGCCAGTAGTCCACCAGTCCCCGGGACACCATGGCGCGCACGGTGAGGTTGCCCGCGGCCCCGGCCCCGATGACGATGACTTTGGCGCGCGGCGTGGCCCCCACCCCGACGAGGATTTCGTCGGCCAGGCGGTAGCTGAAACGGGCCCCGGTGATGATCAACAGGCACAGGACCGCATCGATGACCAGCACGCTGCGGGGAAAGAACCCGCCCCACAGGAACATGACGCTGGGCACCAGCACCAGGGTACTGAGGGACACCGCCGCCAGGACCGGCACCACATCGTGGGCGCTGGCATAGCGCCAGGAAATGCGGTGCAGGCTGAACATCATGAACGACGCCACCCGCACCACCAGCACCAGGCCCACGGTTTTCAGGAACCAGGGCTGCCAGGCGGTCAGGGACGCATCGAAATTGGACAGTTGGAAGCGGATGACGAAGGCCAGCAGGAAGGACAGGACAGACAGGCCGCCACACAGGGACAGGCAGAAGATACGACGGTGACGACGCGCCAGACGGACCAGCAGACTCCGCTCACCCACGTAGCGGCTGAGCCCTGTCCGTAGGGTCTGCAAGCGATTGGAAAATGTCGTCGACCGTGTCACTCTGGCTCCCCCCATTTAAAGAAATCACTAAATCCGATTAGCAATAAAAAGGCCAGAAGTCGCCTAAACCATTAACTGATTGTGATTCAGCTAATAAAAGGCGACTTCCAGAAAGTATCCCCCCCATCCGGAGGGGTCAAGATTTCTTCAATGGGGGGCGAAATTAATCGCCATTAACCACCATAATCTTCTGGGCGATCAAATAATCGATCACGATTCGGACACAGGCGTTCAAATCGTTCTTATCGGTCTCCACCACCAGCTCGGCATTCTCCGGTTCCTCATAGGGCGCGCTGATGCCCGTGAACTCGGGGATTTCGCCGGCCCGGGCCTTCTTGTACAGGCCCTTGGGGTCCCGCTTTTCGCACTCCTCCAGGGAGCATTTGGTATAGACCTCGATGAATTTGCCCTCGGGAGCGATGTCCCGGGCACCTTTGCGGTCCACGATATAAGGGGAAATGAAGGCGGTGAGACAAATGGTGCCCGAATCCATCATGAGATTGGCCACCTCGCCGATGCGGCGGATGTTTTCGGTGCGGTCCTCGGGGCTGAAGCCCAGATCCCGGTTCAGACCGAAACGGATGTTGTCCCCGTCCAGGATATAGGTGTGGCAGCGACGCAGGAAAAGTTCCTTCTCCACGGCCTGGGCCAGGGTGCTCTTTCCGGCCCCGGACAGCCCCGTAAACCACAGGATGGCGGCCTTGTGCCCGTTGCGCTGGATGCGCGTCTCGTGATTGACCTCGGCTTCGGACCACGTGATGTTCTGGCTTTTGATTTCCTTGTGGCTCATCTGAGGGACCCCTTCCGGACCTGGCTGCGAAAACCCCTACCGGTGGGAAGCCGCTTCCCCCGGACTCTAAAAGGCAAGGGCTGAAAACTAGTATCCACCGGCCAGCAAAGCAAATACCGCGGGAAAACTGAAAATGGCGTCAGGAGTTCAGGGAGGCGGTGCGGCGCAATTCCTCGGCCGCCCCCAGCACGGGCCGGCGTTCGTCCACGTTGGCCGGGAAAGGCCGGATGTTGTCGATCTGGGGATTGGCCAGAGGGGTTTCCACCCGTTCGATGGGCCGGTGCCGCAGAAAGATGGTGTCCAGGATGGTCCGCACATCGTCCAGCAGGCTCTGCCGTTGCATGTGCTCGCCGTAGATGCGCAGCTTCCAGGGCAGGATGGTGTTCACGTACATGGCCCGCGTATCGTCGGCCCCCGCCAGCAGCTCTTCCTCGTTGCGGAACAGCAGGGTGGCGCGGTGGGTGATGCCGGGGCGGACCTTCAGAATGCGGTCAAAACGGCGCGGGTAAGCCGCCACGAATTCCGGCACTTCCGGGCGAGGGCCCACCAGGGACATCTGGCCCAGAAGCACGTTGAGGAGCTGGGGGAACTCGTCGAGTTTATGCCGGCGCAGGAACATACCCAGGGGCGTGATGCGCTGGTCGTCCCGCGCCGTGACACGGCTGCCCTGATGCTCGGCGTTGGCGACCATGCTGCGGAACTTGAAAATCCGGAAGTGACGGCCGAAGCGGCCGACGCGCACCTGACGGTAGAATACCGGACCCGAACTGGTCAGTTTGATGGCCATGGCGGTCACCAAAAACAGCGGGGACATCAGGATGATCCCCGCCAATGAGCCCAGAATGTCCATCCACCGCTTAAGCACGCGGTCTCTCCCCAATGATAAAAAAACCAGGTCCGGTCTCTACCCAATAGCCCAAGCAAACATGGTGCCGGGTGGCCGGGCGAGGCCAAAACCCACAAAGGTGTTATCGGATGTACACCGTGGAGACGGGTGCCCCCCCTCTCCATTACCCGCACACAATAGGCATTTTCAACAAGATAGTACAGGGAAAATTGCACCTCCGGGCCCACCCGAAAATGGGTTGGAGATTGGCTCCGGCGGCCCTATCATGAACCCAATGGCTCCCGAGAATCGGTTCAACCAAGGAATGGCTTCGTATGCGTCAGGAATTCCTGCCCTTTTCGCCCCCGTTCATCGGCCCGGAGGAAATCGCCGAAGTGGTGGACAGCCTTCAGTCGGGTTGGATCACCACGGGGCCCAAGACCAAGGATTTCGAGGCCCGTTTCGCGGCCTTCACCGGGGCGCCGGCCGCCCTGGCCCTCAATTCCTGTACGGCCGCCCTGCACATGGCCCTGGTTTGCCTGGACATCGGGCCCGGGGACGAGGTCATCACCACCTGTCTGACTTTCGCCGCCACGGTGGGCGTGATCGAGCACACCGGGGCCACCCCCATCCTGGTGGATGTGACGCCCGACACCCTGAATATGGACCCGGAGAAAGTGGCCGCCGCCATCACCGACCGTACCCGGGCGGTCATCGCGGTACACTTCGGGGGACACCCCTGCGAACTGGATCGTCTGCGGGAGATCTGCCGCGAGCGGAACCTGATCCTGGTGGAGGACGCCGCCCATAGCCTGCCGGCCTGGTACCAGGGCCGACTGGTGGGCGATTGCGACAACCCCGTGGCCTTCTCCTTCTACGCCACCAAGAACCTGACGACCGCCGAGGGCGGTATGCTCACCGGCGCGGCCGAACTGGTGGAACGCGGCGTGGTGGCCAGTCTGCACGGTATGAACAAGGACGCCTGGAAGCGGAATTCCGAGCAGGGCAACTGGCGCTACGACATCGTCATGCCAGGTTTCAAATACAACATGCCCGACATCATGGCCGCCATGGGGCTGCGGCAGTTGGACCGCCTGCTGGACATGCACGCCAAGCGGGAGACCATCGTGGCCCGCTATCGGGAGGGCCTGGAGCCTCTGGGGGCCTTCGACCTGCCCGTGGAGCGCGAAGACTGCCGCAGCGCCTGGCACCTGTTCCCCATCCGGCTGCGGGCCGGCGTGCTGAACATCGACCGCGACGAATTCATCGAACGCATGAAGGCCCTGAATATCGGGACCTCCGTGCACTTCATTCCCATCCACACGTTTACCTACTACCGGGAGAAGTACGGCTTCCAGCCGGGAGATTTCCCCGTGGCCCTGGCGGAATCGGACCGCATCCTGAGTCTGCCGCTGCATCCGGGGCTCACCGACAGCGATGTGGACGACGTGATGTCCGCCGTGACGGAAATCGTGGAGTCCTGCCGCCCATGACGGGAAACGCCCCCTTCTACACTTTCTTCAAGGGCCGGGTGGCCCTCCACGCCCTGCTGAGGGCCGCGGGTGTGGGCCCCGGCGATCAGGTGCTCCTGCCCGGCTACACCTGTGTGGTGGTCCCCAATGCCGTCAACTATACCGGGGCCGAGCCCGTTTACCTGGACGTGGATCCGGCCACCGGCAACCTGGACTGCGACAAGCTGGAAGACGGGTTGGGCCCCGCTTGGCAGAGTGACCGCGCCAAGGTCCTCATCGTTCAGCACACCTATGGCATCCCCGCCGATATGGACCGCCTGGGGGAATTTGCCCGTCGACACGGCCTGCTGATCATCGAGGACGCCTGCCATGCCCTGGCGTCCACCTGGCGGGGCCGGCCTGTGGGCACCCTGGGGGACGCCGCCTTCTTCAGCAGCCAGTGGTCCAAGCCGGTGACCACCGGGCTGGGCGGCTGGTGTGTGGTCAGTTCGCCCGATCTGCGGGCCAAACTGGAGGGCGTCCTGCCTGAATACACCCGGCCGGGTCTGGGCACCGGACTGATGCTGGAACTTCAGCACCTGGCGTTCAGCCTGCTGAACCATCCACGACTCTTCTGGGTCATCCAGGGGCTTTACCGCACTTTGGGTCGGATGGGACTGGCCATCGGATCGTCCACCGGGGACGAATTGAGCTGCGAGCGGCCGGTGGATTATCAAAAGCGCATGCATCCGTTGCAGGTGCGCCGCCTGGAGAGGCTCCTCGACGGACAGGACCGGTTCGTGGCCATCCGCCGGCGCAACACCGCCTTGATCGAAGCCGCCCTCCAACAGGCAGGGCTCCCCACCGTCCGCCTGCCCGACGGCTGCGACGCCGTCTTTCTGCGCTATCCCCTCCAGGTGGACAACAAAGTGGACCTGCTGGAAGCGGCCAAACGTGAGCGTGTGCGGCTCGGCGACTGGTTTCTCTCCCCCATCCACCCCAATCTTGATAATTGGGAACTGGCGGGCTACATACCCGGCACGTGCCCGGTGGCCGAGGACCTCAGCCGCCGGGTGGTGAATATTCCCACCGGGGCCGGGCTGAGCGAAACCGAGATTCGGCGCACGGTGGACTTCCTCGCCCGAAACGCGAAAGCGCCGCATGCCTGAGACGCCACAAAGCCCCGCCATCCGTTCTCTGCCATCGGTGGAAAAGGTTCATCTGGGCTTGGCCGGGCTGCTGCTGACCGTGGGGTTCGTGTCCATCGCCGTCAGTCAGATCACCCTGGGGATCACGCTGGCCCTGCTGCTCTTCCGCCGGCTCGTCCTGAAACATCCGCTGCCCCGAACGGGGCTTGAGACCAGCGCCGCCCTGATCGCCCTGTGGGCCCTGATCACCCTCCCCTTCTCCACCGACATGGGCACCTCGGTGCTTTTCTATCGCCGCTTCTACATTTTCGCGGCGCTCTGGGTGTTGGCCATGGTGGCCACCACCGAGCGGCGGCGGATGTTTTTGCTGGCGTGCGCCCTGGCCGGAGCGGTGGCGATTTCCCTGTTCGGCGAAATCAAACTGGTGACGCAGACGGGCACCCTGTTCGGCGCCCGGTTTTCCGCCATGAGCAACCCCATGACCAGCGGTTCGCTGCTGATGATGATGGTTTTGCTTGGGGCAGGATTTCTACTGACCGGGGGCCACACCCGGCGCGTCCGACTGATGGTCGGAGCCGCCCTGGTGCCGATCCTGCTGGCCGTGATCCTGACCATGACCCGCAGCGCCCTGCTGGGCCTCCTGGGCGGACTGGGACTCATGCTCATGCTCTCCCATCGCCGGTGGTTTTTGGCCTTTGCCGTGGCCGCGGTGGTCGGGCTGACGGTCCTGCTCACCCTCGGCCACACCTTCCTGCCGGCCGCGTACCAGCGTCGCCTGAGCCTGGATTACCAACTCTCCGGAGGGAACACCAACGTCCGCCTGGAGATGTGGCGGGGCGGCTGGGAAATGGTCAAGGCGCGTCCGCTGACCGGTTGGGGCGATCGCAGCCTGGATACCCTCGGGCCCGACTATTACGGCGACGAGGAGACCGTGTACCACGGCCACCTGCACAACAACTTCGTGCAGATGGCGGTGATCTGGGGTGTGCCCGGGCTGGTTCTGGGGCTGTTTTTCCTGGTGACGCCCCTGGTCCTGCTGCTGCGCCGATGGCGGAGTCTGCGGGCCTGTGCGACGGCGCCGCCGGTGCTCAGCGGCTGGGTGCTGGGCGGATGCGGGATGTGGTTGGGGTTCTTTCTGGCCGGATTCACCGAGTGGTACTTCGGGGATGCCGAGTCCATGCTGATCTATTTGGCTATTCTGGGGACAGCGTTGGGCAAAGACGCCTCTCCGTCCCTCAATGATCCAATTGAATCCAATGCGGAGGTCTCGTGACGTGGAGAAGCCACTTCGACTCAACATGGGGTGCGGTTCCGACATCCGGACCGGCTACATAAATCTCGACAACGCCGAGTTAGAGGGCGTGGATGTCGCCCATTCCCTGGAAAGCTTTCCCTATCCCTTCGAGGACGACACGTTTGAGGAAATCATCCTCATCAATGTCCTGGAGCACTTGGAGGACACCATCAAAGTCATGGAGGAAATTTGGCGTATTGCCCGCCCTGGAGCCAAGGTCATCCTCCGCGTCCCGTACTGGAACAGCATGGACAGCATCACGGATCCGACCCATAAGAAATTCTTCAACCAGAATACCTTCGATTTTTTCGATCCATCCACTAAGAGATGCCGCAACCGGCCTTACTACAGCACCGCCCGATTTTCCATCGATCGGGAATTCTACTACGTCAAATTCCTTAAATACTTCAAAACCCGGAACCCACTCTTCAAAGGTCTTCTGGACATTGTCTCCCACCATCTCAACAACGTCATCTGGGTCCTCGAATACGAATTGAAAGTATTGAAGCCATGAAAATCCTCTATTTCCACCAACACTTCTCAACCCCCAAGGGCACCGTGGGCACCCGCTCCTACGAAATGGCGCGCCGCCTGATCGACCGCGGGCACACGGTGAAAATGATTTGCGGGGCCAGCGACGCCGGGAAAACCGGCTTGGCGGGCGAGCCCGTCAACGGCCTGCGGCGGGGCCAGGTGGCCGGCATCGACGTGGTGGAGATCCACCTTCCGTATTCCAACTATGACAGTCTGTTCAAGCGGGCGTGGACTTTCGTGCGCTTCGCCCTGAAGAGCATCCGCATCGCCATGAAGGAGGACTACGACCTCCTCTTTGCCACCAGCACGCCCCTGACCGCCGGCATTCCCGGCATCGCCATGCGGCTGCTCAAGCCCTACCGGCCCTTCGTGTTCGAAGTGCGCGATCTGTGGCCGGAACTGCCCCGGGCCATGGGTATGAAGAATCCCTTCATCCTCGGCGGCATGTCGCTGCTGGAAAAACTCAGCTACACCGCCATGCGGGGCGGTGTCGGCCTGTCCCCCGGCATCCTTGAGGGCATGCGGCGGCGCACTCCGGATAAAACCCCCATCGAACTGGTGCCCAACGGCTGCGACCTCGACCTCTTCCAACCTTCCGTCGGCGCGGGTGACGCGTCCCAGTTGCCGGAGGGGTTCCCCCCCGATGGGTTGCGCTGCGTGTTCACCGGCGCGCATGGCCAGGCCAACGGGCTGGATGCGGTCCTGGATGCCGCCAAGGTCCTGCAGGACCGGGGGCGTCGGGACATCCATCTGGTCTTCGTGGGAGACGGCAAACTCAAACCCGCCCTGGTCGCGCGCAAGGCGTCCGAGGGCCTGGACAACTGTCTGTTCTTCGCGCCGCTGCCCAAGGACCAGTTGAGCGAAGTCATGGGCCAGACCGACGTGGGGCTGATGATCCTGGCCGACATCCCCGCCTTCTACTATGGCACGTCGCCCAACAAGTTCTTCGACTACATCGCCTCCGGGCTGCCCGTCCTGAACAGCTACCCCGGCTGGCTGGCCGACATGATCGGCGAGCACAAGTGCGGCCTGGCCGTGCCCCCCAACCGGCCGGACAGTTTCGCCGACGCGCTGGAATACCTGGCCGACCATCCCGTCGAACGGAAAGCCATGGGTGAAAATTCCCGCGCCCTGGCGGAAGCCCGTTTCGACCGGCGCATGCTGGCCGACCGGTTCGTCGATTTCCTGGAGAAAATCGCCAAGGGCGGTTCGTAGAGCCCCGGGGTCCTAGCAGTAGGCCTCCGGCAGACCGTCCGCCTGTTTCCCGCAGACGACATAGTACCCGCCCGGAATCCGGTGCCGCTCCCGCGAGCGCTGGAGCAGAGGATCCAGCCACTTCACGGGATACAGACCCAGCGCGAACAGCGCCTTGGCCGGCTTGTACAGGGCGGGAATCAGGGCGGAAAACAGGATGGCCATGAACTCGACGGCCACCCGGTAGTGACCGGTGGCTGTCCCCACGGACTCCCGCTGATCCAGAATCCGGAACCCGGTGCTGAGCGCCAGTTCCTCGATCCCTTCCCCGGTGAACCGCCAGTAGTCGTGGGGGCACGGGTGGTAGCCGATCATGAAGGGCAGCTGAAGGTAGAGTTTACCGCCGGGCTTGAGGGTGCGGCGGAATTCCTTCATGGCCTGCCAGGGATTCCGGACATGCTCCAGCACTTCCTGGCAGATGATCAGGTCCAGGCTCTCGTCCGGCAGGGGCATGGCCTCGGCGCTGCCCACGTAATCGATGTTCTCCCCCGCCTCGATTTCCAGGTTCTTGATCCGCGGATCCAGCACCACGGCGCCCGCCCCCACATTCAAGCCGGCGCCGTCCGCCGGCATTTCCGCCACCAGTCGGCCCACCGCCGCCTTCACGGCTCCGCTGGAGTTGTGGTCGCCGTAGATCTTTTTCACGAAGGCGTACTGCAGGGACTTCATGGGCCTCTCCGGACCGGGTTCAAACGATCACGTGGTTCGGGATGCGCGCGAACACCGCAGCGTCCTCGGCATCCCCGTAGAATTTCAACGTGTCCAGGCCGTCGGGACCGAAGGCGTCCTCCAGGACCCGCAGCTTTTCCGGACCCTTGACGATGGGACTGGCGATCTCTCCGGTGTAGCGACCGTCGGCCACCTCAAGCCGGGTGAAAAAGGCCTCTTGAATCCCGCGGGCCCGGCCAAAGGCTTCAATCAGGAAATCGAAGTTGGCCGAGGCGATGAAGACCCGGTCCCCCTGGTCCAGGTGCCCGGCCAGGTCCGAGGCAATCTGTTCATTCAGGCCCGACGTCAGAAGCGTTGCCACAAACTCACCGGCGGCCTCCGCCATCTCCTCGACGGTCCGGCCCCGCAGATACCGGCGCACCAGCGCCGACTTGAACCGGTGTTCGCCCCACAGCCCGATCCGGTACAGACCAAAATAGACCAGGTACGGCCACGGGCTCTGGTGATGTCGGCGCGCCAGGAAAAAAAACAGCGGACGCGTGGTGTCCCGGCGGGTCAGGGTCTTGTCGAAGTCGAACACGACGTTCATAGGGTATCCACATCCAGAAGGGCGTCCTCGGTGGGGTTCACGCTGCGGGTCTTGACCAGTTTGCCGAGATAGTAGGTGGTCTCCCGGAGCAGGGCCAGGGGATCGTCGGCAAAGCAGTCGTCAAACCCATCCTGCTTGTGCGTGAAAAACTTCAGCAGGGGCCCCAGGCTTCGCTGGTGTTTGGCCGTGGAGGCCGCCGCCAGCATGTCGCCCAACAGCCAACGCACCACCACGCCTTCCTTGTAATCCAACACGGGGTCGACGTCCCCATCGCGGGCCATGCGGTAGGCCAGCAGCGGAAAATCCACGCCGGAGCGGATGGCAAGGGCCAGGGATCCCCAGAAGCGCGGGTTCACGTCGATCAGCCACCCCTGTCCCGTTTCCGGGTTGAACTTGTATTCCGTCATCACCACGCCGTGCCACTTGAGGTGGGTCAGCAGCTGGGTGGAGAAGGCTTCCAACTGCGGGTTGCGGGCGCTGATCCGGGCGGTGCTGGTGCCGCCGGTGTGGGTCTTCTCCCGCAGACGCTGGTGAGTGAAACTGGCCTTCAACACCCCGTGATTATAGAGCTGGGACACGCCCACGCCCACCCCGGCCACATATTCCTGGACCACCGGATAAAGGTCCGGCGTCAAGTCCTGCGCCTGCACGAGATCCTTGTAGTCCCGCACGAAGTCCGCCTTGCTGTGGGCGTAGCTCACCCCTTTGGCGCTGTTGGTGTTCAGCATCTTGATGACCACGGCGCCCGCCCGTTCGGCCAACGCGTCCCAGACGGCGGGCAGGTCGTCGAGGGAGGTGGGGTGAACGTGTCGGGGCACCGGCACCCCCGCCGCCTCGGCCACCATATTCAGCGTGTTCTTCTTGTGCACCCTTTTCAGGTTGTCGAAGTGGGTAATGGGCACTTCCACGCCGAGGTCCCGGAAGCGGTCGATATGCCGGGCCACAATGAAGGTTTCCTCGTGCATGGGCAGGTAGACCTTCGGCCGGTGGGCCACAATGGCCTCACAGACCTGGTCCACGAAACGGGCCGGGTTTTCGTAAAAGGACTCGTAACGGAAGGTGGCCGGCTTGCGCCGTGAGCCGAAGCTCATGTTCCGGGCCGACATGTCGCCCACCACCACGTCGGCCCCCACATTGGTCAGGCTCCGCAGGGCGTTGTAGGCAATGCGGTTCCAGCCGTAGGTAATCAGGGCGTCGGCCATTACACAGATCCCATCCGCGTGGTGAGCGTACCCGCAGTGCGGATTTCGATTTCCAGGACCGGGACCTCGGACTTCTGCAAATAGGACCGCGACTCCCAGCCCGTGACGATTTCCAGACGGTGGATCTGGACATCCGCCGCAATATTCAGCACCAGTCCCTCACCCTGGAGGGTGGTGCCGGACAGGGTCCAGTTTCCAGGCGCCAGGCGCCAGCGCAAAACGGCCCGCTGGGTGAACCCGCTGATCCGGTCCTCCACACGGGGACCCGCCTCGTCGAGGTGAACCCGTCGCACGTGCCGACAGCCCCGCCAATCGGTATAGCCGGCGGCCATGGACCCCGTGCCGGCCGCTCCGGGTTCAAACGTCACCCCGTCGGCGGTCAGCCAGGCGCCGCGCAGGAACCGTCCCACGGCGGGCATCTGTTCGTGGTCGTCGAAGGCCACGGTATTGTGGGCGGCCGTGCCGGGGAAATAGGTATCCCAGGGCGCGCCCGAATTGTACCCGAAGGACCCGGCGTCGCGCAGGACATTGCGTGCCTCGTGCCACAGGTCCAGATGCAGGGCATCACAGTGGTTGGGCCGGAACCTGTATCGCGGATACCTGAGCAGGACCGTCCAGAAGCCGCGGCGCAGGACGGCATAACCGCCGTCGGAAAAATTCCGGGATCCCGGCGGCGCAGCCGGTTCGGCCGGAGGCGGCACCTGAAGCCAGGCCAGGTGTGGGTGGTGCGGCCCGTCAGCCGGGTAGGCCGCCCGGTCGGAAAACAGGGCCAGGGCCAGTTGAACAGAGGGACGGTGATCCCGATAGTCGGCCTCGGTCAAGGGGAGCAGATTGGCGCCGTCGTTGGGCCCCAGATTGGGCGCGTCGCCGGTGGGCGGATCCACCAGGTGGTACAACCAGAGGCCGGCTGCGCGGGCCCGCTCCCGAAAGGTGTGGGTAAAGGCCGGCAGATCCCGCCACCCCCGCCACAGCTCAGCTACCGACAGGGTGTCCAGCATGAGCCGGTGATAATTGAGGGAGTATTGACTGAAGCCGCCGTCCGGGGCGATCAACCGCCGGGCCCGATTTTCCAGCAGGCGTCGGCCTTCGCGGGCCCACCCTTCCCCCGCCTCGACGCCCCCGGCGGCGCAGAGACCGCCCCCGACAAACAGGGCCGCCGCCTCGGAGGTGCCGTGGTTGTTGTCCTGGGCCATGGCGTAGGACACGGTGGGCCGAATGCGGGCCAGGTGGGCCGCCACGAGCCTGGTCAGGTCGGTCGAGGGATGGGCGTCCTGCCCAAGCAGACGGGCCGCCAGGGCCAGATGGAGCACCCGAATGGACGCCTCCTGACCGCACTTCCAATTGACGCCCAGGTAGGCCGGATTTTGCTCGCACCAGTCGGCCAGCCACGCGTTCAGACGCGCAAGTTCCCCCGTCTCGCCGGCCGCCGCCCGCTGGGCCATGGCCAGCACCCAGTCCAGGCGGGAAAATTCCCAGACGGTCTTCACGTCGCCCACCGGCAGGTCGAAATCGGACAGCGTCCACCAGGGTTGGTCCGCCCCGGAACACCGGGTCCCGTCGAAAGGATTGACGTGCCAATCGGGAATCCCACCCTGCAGAGGCGTACGGTGCCAGCCGAACCCCAGACTCTCCTCCCGCCAGGTCGAGGGAGCCGGCAGGTCGGTCAAGGCGGGCGGCGGTCCGAAGAAATCCTTTCCGCCGATTTCCCCCTTTATCCTTTGAACCGGATGCCACCCTGTGCGAAGGCCCAAACGGTACAGACTGACGCGGGCCAGGTTCACGAGCCCCAGCCGTCGGTAAGTCTGCAGTTTGAGCCCGATGCTCATTGGGTCCGCAACTGGTCGGTGGCGTCCAGGGTGACCCGGGCCACCTCGAAGATTTCGGCCGGGGCGATGGGCGCTGCGCCCCCGTCGGCGATGGCTTTGAGGAAAGCCGCCGGACAGGCGCTCTGCCCCTTGTCCTGCTTGCGCAGCTTCATGGTTTTGAACCCGGACCACCCGTATCCCTTCAGGGACCGGAAGTTGTCCAACTGCAGAATGCGGCCGGCCGTGAAGACTTCCACCCGCTCCTTCGGGAAACTGGCGTGCCCGTTGGCCAGGTAATGAATGGACCCGCAGGACCCGTCGGCAAAGCCCAGCACCAGGATGGCCTTGTCCTCGGTCAGGGTCAGGGCCGGGTGGTTCCCCAGCCGGCGCGCCTGCACCGACACGATTTCACTGCCGGCCATGTACCGCATGAGATCGATGAAGTGACAGGCCTCGCCGATGATCCGGCCCCCGCCCACGTCGGGATCCTGGGTCCAGTGGTCATCGGGAATGAAGCCGGCGTTCATGGTCAGGATGAAGGATTTGGGCTCCCGCACACCGCCCAGGAGGTCCATCATCCGGTCCACCAACGGGGAGAAGCGGCGGTTGAACCCCACCATCAGGCGCGGGCCCGTCTCGCCGGCGTGCGCCTGGGTGTAGGCGCTTTCGATGGCCGTCAATTCGTCGTGGGTGATGGCCAGCGGTTTTTCCACGAAGACATGCTTGCCCGCCGCCAGGGCCTTGATCACCAGGGGCGCGTGGCTGTCGTGACGCGTGGCGATGGCCACAGTGTTGACCGCGTTATTGGCCAGCATGGCGTCCACATCGGTGGAGGCGGTGGCGAACCCGGCCTTCTGACCGCTGATGACCCCACTGGTGCCGCCGCTGGTCACCAGGGTGTGCAGCTGGGCGCCAGCGCCCTTGAAGGCCGGAATCAGCACCCGGGACGCATAGTTGCCCGCGCCGATGAAGGACACCACCGGCTGGGCGGAATCAAAGGCGATAGGCGCCAAGGCCACCTGACGGGCGTGACGATCGGCGGACGGGCCGTCGTATGTGAGCAGCAGGCCCAGCACATCGGATTCGGTGGTCAGGGTCTCGTAGGCCTTAGCCGCCTCTTCGAAGGCGAATCGGTGGCTCACCAGGGGCGCGGTGACCAGCCGGCCGTCGGCCATCATGTCCAGCACGGCGGCGAAGTTTCGCTGCTCGGTCCAGCGCACGTAACCCACCGGATAATCCTGGCCCTTCTCCTCGTAGGCGGCGTCGTAACGCCCGGGGCCGTAGGAGCAGGACACCTGGAAGGTGAGCTCCTTCTCGTAGAAATCGGCCCGGTTCAGGTTCAGACCCGCCACACCCACCAGCACGATACGGCCGCGCTTGCGACTCATGCGGGCGGCCTGGGTCACCGGGTCGTGGCTCTTGGTCGCCGCGGTGATGATCACGCCGTCCACACCCACCCCGGCGCTGAAGGCCATCCCCGCCTCCACGGGATCCTCGCCCCGGGCCGGGTTGCAGGTTTCGGCGCCGAACTCACGGGCCAACGCCAGCTTGGTTTCATCCAGGTCCACGGCCAGCACCCGGCAGCCGTTGGCCCGCAGCATCTGCACCGTGAGCAGACCGATGAGGCCCACGCCGGTGACCACAAAGGATTCGCCCAGAGTTGGCTGCGCCAGACGGATCCCCTGCAGGCCGATGCTGGCCACCACGGTAAAGCTGGCGGCCTCGTCGTCCACCCCGTCGGGAATCTTCGCGCACAGATTGCCCGGCACCCGCACCACGTCGGCGTGGCTGCCGTTGCTCAGCACGCGGTCACCCACGGAAAACCCGCTGACCGCCGCCCCCACGTCGGCCACGACCCCCACGTTGGAGTAGCCCAGAGGAATGGGCTGGCCCAGCTTGGAGCGAACGGCGTCGAAGGTGGCCATGACGCCGTCGGTCCGGGCCTTGTCCAGCACCATGGCGACCTTTTCGGGCTGGTGGCGGGCCTTGTCCAGGAGGTTGCTCTTGCCGAAGTCCACCACCATGCGCTCGGTGCCCGCGGACACCAGGCTCAGGGTGCTGTCGATCAGGACCGTGCCGCGGGTGACTTCCGGGGCCGGGGCCTCCACCACGTAGGTGTGGCCTTTGGCCAGGTCTTGCAGGAGCTGTTTCATGGCATTCCTTTAGCGGAAGGGGCAGCGCGGATCGTTCCGTGCGCCCGGCACTGATTATCCCCCGCCGGAGAGGTTAAATTTCCCCGGTCAGGGCGGGTTTTTCGAAGGATGAGCCCATCTTGCCCGATCCCCTGTTCCAATTCCATCCAATTCAGGTTTCCAGCATCCAACGGCCCGCTCAGCGGAGGTTCACCGAAGCCAACAGGTCCTTCATGAAGGTGTCCTTCATGCCCTTGGAATACATGCGACGGGTCCGCTCCACCGCCAGGGTCTGGTACTGGGTTCGCAGCTGCGCGTCGGCCAGCGCCGTGCGCAAGCCTTCGGCCAGCGCTGTGATCGAGCCGGCCTGCACATAGATCCCCGCGTCGCCCACCACTTCCTCCACCGCCCCCACCGGACAGGTGACGACGCAGGCGCCGGAGCCCAGGGCCTCGGCCATGGCCAACCCGAACCCCTCGAAATGGGACGGCTGGGCATAGATCTCACAGGACCGGAGATAGCGGATCTTTTCCTCCCGGGAAACCTCACCCAGGAGCTGGACATTCTCCGTCAGGCCCAGCTTGGCGATCCGGGCCTCAAGGTCTTCGAACCCGTCTCCCCGGTGGCCGGCCAGATAGACCTTGAGGGTGTCATGGCCTTCGTCCTTGAGGAGCTTCACGGCCCCGAGCAGTTCCGGCACGCCCTTCCGGATCAGATTCTGCTTGCCGCTCCAGGCGATATTCAGGATGGACAGTTCCCGGTCCGGGCCAGGCCCCTGCAGATAGTCCTCATGGAGGGTCAGGTGACAGAACCGGGGCACGGGCAGTTTGAAATACTCCGCGCAGGGTTCGGCCTCGAAACGGCTGATGAAGACGTTCAGGGCGGCCGTCTTGACCGCCATTTTGATCAGGAGTTTCTGGTGCCAGGGCCGCGCGAAATAGTCCATGCCCTCGAAGCCGGCGGGGAACCGGAAGTTCATGACCCCGGTGATGATGGCGGGCTTGCCCAGGACCCGGGCCAGCAGGGCCGGCCACAGGGCGTGGGTCCACCACCAGATGTACAGGGCGTCGAAGCGCAGCGGGATCTCCCGGTACTGCGTGCAGACCACGACCTCGTGGCCAAGACCCCGCAAGGCCTCGATGTCCTGTTTGTAGAACTCGACGGACTCCAACATGTCCCTCTTGGCGTGGCAGTAGAAGACTATCCGGGCCATTTTATCCTCTGGTAAGCCTCCCCTCCCAGGCAGGGGCGGCTTCAATTGATTGGGGGTTGAAACCAAGGATCCGTGTGACAGGGACGGTCAATCCCGTGAACGCTCAGGCGATCAATGTCCAAAGCCTGCCGGATCAGCTTTCCCGGCCGCCAACTTCAGGGCACCGGTCTCCCGACTCACCTTGGCAGGGTATAAAGCCGCGAAGACAACCACAAGGGGAAGGAACTTCAGGGAGACAATTATCATGGACAAAAATTCGTTGTCCAGATACAGAGCCCTGATGACAACCCACACACCCATGAAAAATACCACCGTTCCCAATTTGGACAATCGAATGACGAGGGAGGCCCGACATAGGACATAGGAAAAAACCAAGGCCCCCAACAACAGTCCAAAAATGGAAAAGTTTGCGTACAGGTCGTCCAGAAATGAGGAGGGTGTATCTGAAATTTCAAACCCTCGGTATTTTTCCGATATCAGAACCTTGGGGTTGGTCTTAAGGCCGAGTTTTATCTCGCTGTACTTGGGCTTGTCGAACAGGAAATAATAGTTCAACTTGATGGCGTTATCCCAGGCGGACCCCCACATGTAGCCTTGCCCGTCCGCACCATGGTGGATATCGCCGATCATACTCATGCCGTCCATGCGGTCCAGCCACTGGCTCTGAACGAAAATGCTCTCAACCGCCACCTCATCCCCTTCGGGATTTCCGAAAAAGGCCGTCCGGCCATACGACACCAACAGAAGGAGGAAAATCATGAGGGCTCCAAACCCCAAAAACCCCTGCACAAGATTCCGTCGGCGAGGTGTCACGCAAACCAGAAGAATGTAGTAGACCAAAACCACCACCAAGGCATCGAATCTTGAATTCACAAGGATATATAGCCACCCAGCCAGCACGAACACCCCTAGAAGAACTTTTTCCAGGAGCGGCAGTCGGAGAATCCGGTACAAAAGCATGTTGGCCGGCAAAAGTAAGGGCAGAAGTTCAATAAACAGGCGCAGGGTCACATGCTCCAAAAGGCTCATGGATATCATCATTTGGGCCAGGGAAGAATGGCCGATCCGCATGTAGAACAAACCGTTCTTTACCACGACGAACACAAAGGCCGCGGCAAAGACACATGAAGCCAGGGAGTAAACCAAAGTGCCTCTGGGCCGTACGACAGGGTGATCATCTGATCTAACTGCAGACCTGCGTGAGCTGAAAAACAGGTAAAAAAGGACCAGCGGCAAAAAGAAACAACTGAACAGGATAATCCAGGGCCAATTCAGGCCATGTGCGTAGGTCGACGCATCAAGCATGTGCCGGCTGAAAGGGACCAGGAAGAAGACCACCCAGTTCATGAACAGAAATATCACGAAGACGAGGTGTCGGGGCACCAGGAGATACGTTCCTACCATCAGGAAAGCGAGACTGAACAGGAGGAACAACCAAATCTCCAACGTGCATCACCTCCTCTGGCCCCCTGAAGGCACTCGGGGAAAATTTCTGTTGTTTCGCGGCGAAGAACAAGGGCTGAGCTTAGAACTTGAACGCCCAGCTCGAAATATCCAACTGAGTTTTCACGGCCCTGGCCAAGACGAAATTCCAGAAAAGCATGGTCAGCGTGGTCGCAACCGCAGCGCCTTCCATTCCCCAAAGAGGAATCAGCAGGAAGTTGACGGCGATGTTCAATCCAGCGGTGACCACCAGTCCCTTGGCCAGGCTGAATTCATGTCCGGTCATGCTCAAAAGGATGACCACGGACCCCATGGCGGCGCTGAACAATTGCCCCCCGGCCAGAATGCGAAGGGAGGTATGTCCGGCGGAAAATTCAGCCCCGAAGATGGTGCCCAGGATCCAGCCCCCAAAAAAGTAGAAGACAAGAAACACCGGGAGAGCAAACGCGAGGGACACCCGGGCGCAGGTCGTGGCCAGGGATTGGAGCCTATCCATTTCCTCCCGTGCGAAGTAGCGGGCAAAGTAGGGTGAGACCACCATATTGACCACGCTCAACCCGAAAACCACCAGTATGGCACTTTGCACAGCCACCCGATAAAGGCCCGCCTCCCTGGGTCCCACCATGGCGCCCAACATGATCACATCCGTTTGGCTGTTGATAATCTGCATGCTGGTAATAAGTGAAAGCAATAGGGCGCTTTTCACCCAGCGTTGGGTTTCATACTCCCGGACGACCGGTTTCAACTCCCGCGGCAGCTGACGTTTCAGCATGACCACACCGAACAGGAAAGCCACCAGCCCCGCACCAACATGAAGCCCCATGGCAAATTCCGGGGACAGTTGATGGGTCTTGGCGGCCCACCAATACCCACCAACCAGGAGAAGGAAAATTCCGGGTCGCAGGACCATTTCCGGAAGTTGCCCTTGGACAATTTTTTGAAACCCCCGCAGGATCGACCCCCGCAGGTTTCCCAGAGCAATCAGCGGGAAAAGCGCCAAGCCCAGGATGAAGGTATTCATTTGAGCCGAAGAATAATGACCCGAGAAAATCCAACTCACCAACAGCCCCATCCCCACCAACACCCCGGAGACCACCAAGACCATGATATTGGCCTGTCTGATAAATCCCTTGAGCAGACCCCATTTTCCTGTGGCTTGGTAGGCCGCCACTTCCCGGACCGCCAGCACCTGAAAACCAAGTTGTGCGAGAATGCTCAGGATTTGAATAATGGCGTAGACATACGAATAGACGCCGAAATTATAGACGCCGCAGGCGCGGGCCAGAGCCGTGGTAATGGCGAACAGGAAAAAAATGTTGGCCAGCTTGATGAAGACGCTGCTGACGCCGCCACGAAGAAGCTGTTCCCGGGCGCTTTTCATTCAACCGGGCAGGATTTCAGAATCCTCTGAACTGCAGCTAACTGGCTCTTAAAAATGAGCAACAGCAAAGCGAGGAGAAATCCGCAAAACAGCCCGACAATTCCAAACAGGGCGCGCTGCGGTTTTGCCCGAACGACGGGCTCCGAAGCCCTATCCAGAATATCGACCGAAGTGTTCTGCTTGTTCTTTTCGATTTCCGCCAATTCCAGTTGCTTGCGCAACTCAACCCAAATTGAGGTCTGGGCCTGGATTTCCCGACTCAGGACGCCGTGACGTTGCAAGAGGACCGGCGATGAGGCGTAGGACCTGTTGTTGATCTTGAATTGGGTAAGAGCATCCTCGGCGAGTGCCAGGTCCTTCTCGGTTTCCTCAAGTCTTCCCACGAGAAAGGCATATTGCTCGTTGGCCTTGTTGGTCTTGATGTTCGCATTGAAGAAATCGAGTTGATCCACCAGATAATTGGCCAGGCTGGCCGCGAATTCCCCATCCTCGGGGCCATTGACTGTCAGAACCATGAATCCGGTTTTCTTGCGGGTGAAAGAGATCACCTCCGAACGAAGGATCTCCTTCAGGTCATGGACATCCTGGGCTGAAGGCCCGCCGTCCGCCTTTTTCACATTGAAAATTTCAAACAGACTTACGGGCTTCGAAAAACTCTTGTGACCCCAGGCTTCCTCCATGGCCAAATCCAGAATCCGGTCCGATACGACAATCTGGCCATACAGCTGTTCGTAGGTCCCACTGACGTCCAGCGGTGACCCGATGACAGACGCCAGAGGGCCGAATAAATCCGCCGTCGAATTATTCCCCTGTGGCAGGATGGTCACCCGGGCGGAATACACCGGGCGCTGGGTGAATGAAAACCCCACGAAGCATAAGAAAGTGAGGACGGTGACCAGGATTACGAAAACCCTGTTCCTCCACAAGGCCAACAGCAAAGACGTCAGGTCTCCCCGAGCACTCTCGGGGCCTGCGTTGAAGTCAGAGACTGTCGTCTGTTCCATATCCATCCCGTCTTTTCCCGGTTCAGCGGGGTCCTATTTGTCGACAATCAACCACACCGTCGCCAGGCTGGCCACGATGCTGCTGATATCCCGAATGTACTCCCAGGTCCCCTTGCCTTCCGGCGGGGGCTCCACAGGCACGATAATGGTGGACCCGGCCACAACCTTGGACCCGCCCTTGTTGGGCAGACTCAGGCCGTTGGGATAGACCACCCGACTCTTGCCCTTGTCGGCCTTCTCCAGGTAGCCGCCGGCGCGGTTCACGTAGTCGTCGATCCTGAGGCCCTCCTCCCAGACCAGGCTGGTGGGAAAGCCCACTTCGCCCTGCACCTTCACGGTGAACATCTGGTCCGGAATGATGAGCACGTCGCCGTCCTGCAGCACCAGGTCGTATTGGGAGCCAGGCTCGGCGAGGGCCTTGGCCAGGTCGATGGCGATGTTGCCCACCTCGTCCTGGGTGCGCTCGATGCGGGCGCCCACCGGATAGGCATCGGGCTGCAGGCCGCCGGCCCGCGCCACGAGGGAGGACAACCGCTCGTCCTTGCGTTCGAGGCTGAACACGCCGGGGTAGAAGACTTCGCCGGCGATCCGCACGGTGCGCTGCATTTCCCACCAGGGCAGCCGGCGAATGGACACGCGGTCGAAGGCATGCAGAGTCAGACTCTCCTCACGGGTCAGGAAATCCTCGCCCAGGGGTACTGTGATCACATCCACGGTCTGTTCCGGTCGGGTGGTGCGGTCCACGCTGGTGACCGCGTCCATGCGGGTGCGCGAGACCTCCGCCTCCAGCAGGTCGGCGCCGGCCTGAAGGCCGCCGGCTTTCAGGACCAGGTCGCGCAGGGTCAATCCCGCGCGAAAATCCACCGTCAGGGGGGTGAACACCTGGCCGGTGATGGCCACCTGCGCCCGGGTCTGGATTTCCCAGCGGGAAAACACCTGCAGGACATCCTGTGCCTGCAGTTCGACAGCGCCGTCCGTGCCTGCCAGGACACGCGCCAGGGCCACCGACACGGAGGAATAGGTTCCGTCGGGATGGGTGCGGTCGATCACCGCCCGCTCGGTGAGGGCGTCGGGCCAGAGGCCATCGGCGGCTTTCAACAGATCCACCACAGTCATGCCCGCCGAGAACTGGAAGCGGCCGGGCCGTTTCACGCTGCCGGTCACCTCCACGTAACCTTCCAGTCGGTCGCCGATGTCGTCCACCCGTATGCTGTCGCCGTCCATGAGTTTCACAGGCTTGCCGTCCACCGTCCGGCCGGTGACCGGATTGAAGGGGACGTCGAGAAAGATGTGGTCAGGCTGACCGGACTGACGGGACGCCACGGGCAGGATACGGGTCACGTGAATCATGCCGGGCGCGGCGGTGGGCAGGAATCCGCCGGCATAACCGACGAGGTCGGCCAGGGTCTCTCCCGGGAGAACCTCGTAGAACATGGGCCGGCGCACGCCGCCGGCGATGTGGACCGTGGGCCCGCGATCATTGATGAATACCGTGTCGCCGTCCCGCAACTGGATGTCGCCCTCGCGGCGGCCGCCGGTGAGGTAGGCGTACACATCCAGGCTGGCGGCCACCTTGTTTCCACGCACCACGTTGATTTCACGGTAGGAGCCGGTGGCCGAGGGGCCGCCCGCCAGGTAGAGCGCCGTCAGGGCGGTGGACACGGAGCTCAACTCGTAGGAGCCGGGCCGAACCGCCCCGCCCACCACAAACACCCGGATGCCGCGCAGATGACCCAGGGTCACCTCCACGAAGGTGTCGGCGCCGTCGCGGTTGTTGTCGCCTTCCAGGACGATGCTGGCGTGGGTGGTGGCCAGGCGCCGGCGCACCGCTTCATCCACCTCGTCCAGGGTTCGACCATTGCAGGCGATCTTGCCCACCCGGGGCAGGAGTACCGCCCCGTCACGATCCACCACGCGGGTCAGCTGCATATCCACGCCGCCCCACACGTTGATCACAATCTCGTCGCCCACGCCCAGACGATAGTCGCCGGGCACCGGACCGAAGGATGGCGGGGAGAAGAGGCCGGGATCCAGGGCGAAGAAATCCGCGCCGAAGAAGGCGCTGTCGCCGGCGGCGGCCAGGGTTTCCAGACCGGGCGCGTCCAGGGTCACCTCATCCAGGGAATTGGGCAATCGCACCTGCACATCGGTGTCACGCCAGGGACGGCTGTCGTCGATGTCCCCCAGGCCGGAGCGGCCGGGCTCGGCGTCCCGGACAGTCGTGTCCGTTGCGGCGGCCCCACCCTGCTGGGTGTACCGGCGCAGAAGTTCCTCTTCGCTGAGGCCCGTTCGGCGGGACGCTTCCTGAAGCATTTCGGGAGTCAGTTCCTGGGCCAGGACCGGCTCAGGGGCCAGAGCGGTCAGCCCTCCGACCAGCAGGAAGACCGTAAACAGACAAACGACCGGACAATGAGACCGGCTCTGGCGGAGATTCATGAATTTCATGCCTGGGCCCTCCCTGGCCCCGTCGTCATCAACAGACGTTTCGGCCCTAAACCGCCGAAACCGGGATGATCCAGGCCATTATCATTAAATCTCCCCCATCGGTCAAGAAGCCTGTTGCCCTGGTCGCCGACCAGCCTGTAAAGTGCCCGCATGAATAACACAAACCAGACTCCCCTGCGCGCCGCTGTCATCGGCACCGGCTACCTGGGCCGCTTCCACGCCCAGAAATACGTCGCCCTGCCCGGGGTGGACCTCACCGCCATCGTGGACACCGACGGCGACCGCGCCCAGGAGGTGGCCGCTGAACTGGGCTGTGCCCACTACACCGATTTCCGGGATATCCTGGATCAGGTGGATGTGGTGAGCGTGGTCACCCCCACCAGCCATCACTACGAGGTGTCCAAACCCCTGCTGGAAGCCGGTGTGCATGTGCTGGTGGAGAAACCCATCACCACCTCCTGCGCCGAGGCCGAGGACCTGATGGCCGCGGCCGCCCGGACCGGCGCCGTGCTCCAGGTGGGCCATCTGGAGCGGTTCAACCCGGCCGTGCAGACCCTGCTGGAAACCGTCAAGCAGCCCCTGTTCATCGAGGGACACCGTCTGGGGCCCTTCAAGAACCGGGCAACCGACGTGGACGTGGTCCTGGACCTGATGATCCACGACCTGGACCTGGTGCTGGCCCTGACCAACGAACCCATCGTGGAAATCCGGGCCTGCGGGGCCTCCATCCTCACCGGGGAAGTGGATCTGGCCAACGCCCGTCTGGAGTTCCGGAGCGGCTGCACCGCCAATCTCACCGCCAGCCGGGTGTCCTTCGCCGACCAGCGCAAGATCCGGGTGGTCCACGCCAACGGGTACGTCTCCGCCGACTGCGCCAAGCGGGAAAACGAAATCCTCGGCCACAGCACGCTTCAGGCCCCGCTGGCCCCGTCGGTCATGAAGCACGGGGCGGCGGACCATCTGCTGGAGGAATTGAAGGCGTTTCTGGAAACGGTGCGGGGCCACCGGCCGGTGGCCGTGACGGGTGAGGAAGGCCGGAAGGCCCTGGAGTTGGCGCTGGCCATCAAGGAAGCGATGAAGCGGCCCGGATCCTGATCAGCGGGTCAGGCCCAGGGCTTTGCGCGCGTCGGCCTTGTCCAGTTCCAGTTGCCGCACCAGGTTGGCCTGCCCCGCAAACTTCTGCTCGCCCCGCAACCGCTTGTACCACTGGATTTTCACGTTGCGGCCGCGCAGATCGCCGTCGAACCCGAAGAGGTTGGCCTCCAGCCGGGCTTCCGGCAGACCGCCGCTGTGGAAGGTGGGCACGAAGCCGAAGTTCAGCATTCCCCCGAAGACCACCCACTGACCCGGACCGGAGCCCAGGAGATCGCCTTTGCTGTCTATCTCGGGCAGGGTTTCGGTACTCTGTCCGATGACGCCGCCGTTGCCCTGGCCGGCCACGTCCGCGGGCACATGCACCGTTACGGCGTAAACCCCCGGGGCGGGCAGGAACTTCAGGGTGTCGAAGGGCTGAACGTTGGCCGTGCGGTAGCCGATCTCGCGGCCGCGCCGGTCGCCGGGCACCACTTCGCCCCACAGGCTGTAGGGCCGGCCCAGCATTTCCCGCGCGGCTTCCACGTGGCCCTGACCCAGAGCCTTCCGGATGGCGGTGCTGCTGATGATCTGCTGATTCTGCGTGACCGGCAGCACCACTTCCACGCTGAAGCCCAGGTCTTCACCCAACCGGGTGAGCGTTTCGGCCGTGCCGCCTCGACGGGCGCCGAGGTGCACGTCGTAACCCGCCACCAGATGTTTCATGCCCAGGTAGTCCACCAGGAACCGGGACACGAAGGTCTTGTAGTCCAAACGGGACAGCCCCTGACAGAAATCGGCCGCCACGATGATCTCGCAGTTCGACTCCTCCAACAGCGCCAGCTTCTCGCGCCAGGTGGTGAGCAGATAGGGGTCCTGGTCGGGGCTCAGGATCTGACGGGGATGCTGCATGAAGGTGAACACGCCGCCGGCGGCCAGGCCCCGTTCATTGCGGGCGGCCTCCACGCGGCTGATGAGTTGTTGATGGCCCAGGTGCAGGCCGTCGAAGGAGCCCAGGGTCAGAACGCTGTCGGTGAGTTGGGGATTGTGCGCACCGATCTTGCCGGAGATGATCTCCGCAATGTAGTCCTCGGATAAGCGGATCAGTCGCACGCGTTGGTCTCCTGGCTCGGCGCGGGAATCACCGCCGCGCTCCGCGGTTCCTGGGTCTCTTCATCCAATCGGCCCACCGCCACCAGATCGTTGTCCCCGGTCAGCAGACGAAACACCCGGCCGGCCTTGCCCGCCTCAACCAGCGGGCCGTCCAGACGGTCCAGCCAGTCCGGACCCGGCTGTCCGCCCTGGCGCAGGAAAGCCGCCTCATCGGGCGTGACCGCCACCGACGGCAAATGCCCCAGCGCGGTGGCCAACGGCAGCAGGGCCGCGCCCATTTCCAGTCCGGTGAGGTCGGGTCCGCCGGCCACGGCGTCCTCCACGCGAAGCGCCCCGATGGCCGTGCGCCGCAGCGCCGTGAGATGCCCCACCGTGCCCGCGGCCAGGGAAATGTCCCGGGCCAGGGACCGGATGTAGGTGCCGCTGGAACAGTGGATCACCAAATCCATTTCGGCGGCGTCCCAGCGCACGTCCGCCACGGTCAGGGCGTGGATCGTCACCGGCCGGGCTTCGGGCTCGGCCACATCCTGCCCTTCGCGGGCCATTTTGTAAAGGGGCTGTCCGTCGCGTTTGAGGGCGGAATAGATCGGCGGCACCTGGCTGATCGCCCCGCGGAAGGCCGGCAGGGCCTCCACCACGATCCGGGGGTCGGAGGGCACCGCGGCGGTGGCCGTCACCTCGCCCTCGGCATCCAGGGTGTCGGTGGCCGTGCCGAAACGAACGGTGGCCAGATAGGTTTTGTCCAGTCCCAGCAGGAACGGGGACAGGCGGCTGCCCTTGCCCGCCAGGATCAGCAGCAGGCCGGTGGCCAGGGGATCCAGGGTGCCGGCATGCCCGCATTTGAACCGGGGCGGACGGGACCCGCCGCGTTTCCTCTGGGGGCCGCGCCGCGGATCCAGGTCCGGATACGCGCGGAGAAGGCCGCGTTTGACCTGCTCCACCACGGCGAAACTGGAAAGTCCGGCGGGCTTGTCGACCAGCAGAACGCCCGAGGCGCCCACGGGTGGCACCGCCGCGGTCATGCGCCCAGGGCCGCCGTCAGGTCGCCCACCAGCAGGTCGGCCACCTCGTCGGCCGGACCCTTGATGGTGCAGCCGGCGGCCTGCTTGTGGCCGCCACCGCCGTGATGGGCGGCCACGGTCTGCACGTCGCCCTCGCCCCGCACGCGCAGGGAAACCCGCCACACTTCGGGGCCGAGCTCCTTCATGAAGGCGATGAGGCGCACCCCGTCCACCGCCGTGGCGATGTTCACGAAACCCTCGGTGTCGGCCAGGCTGCCGCCGGTTTCGTCCAGCATGGCCTGGTCGGCGCGGGCGATGAGGATTTTACCGTCGGCATGGTATTCGAAGGACGCCAGCACCTTCTCCAGCAGCGCCACGCCTTCCCGGCGGTAGCGGTGCATGGTGGTCCGCGAAACTTCCGCGGTATCCACCCCGACCTCGGACAGGCGCCTGGCCAGTTCGAAGGTCAGGGGCATGGTGTTGGAAAAGCGGAAGCCGCCCGTGTCGTTGATGAGTCCGGCGTAGATGTTGGTGGCCATGTCCACCGTCAGATCCACCAGCGGATCGTCGCAGCCCTCCTCCTCCTCGCCCAGGGCCATAATGACCTGATGGACCAGGGTGCAGGTGGAGCAGGAGCGCGGCTCGACCCAGCCGGACTCCGGGGCCTTGCGACCGCTGACCAGGTGGTGATCGATGCACAGGCGGTTATCGAAGCGGTCCAGGAATTCCTCCATGGGACCGGTACGGTCGATGCGGTGGCAGTCCACCAGCACCAGCAGGTCCGGCTGATCGGCGGCGTAGGCCTCTTCCGCTTCGCTGCTGACGGTGACCTTTTTGTAGCCCGGCATTTCGGACAGACCCACCGGCGGATCGTCGAAGCCGATGACCCGGACCCGCCGACCGCTGGCCTCAAGGGCCTCGGCCAGGGCCAGGGCGCTGCCGATGGCGTCCGGGTCGGGATTGAAATGGGGTTGGACCCAGATGGTGCGGGCCGCGCGCAGGCCGCGCATGAGCTCAAGGGGCGGCGTGATGTCGTCCAGGGTCAGCTGCCGCTTCTTGTCGGCTTCGCTGAGGAACTCGCCCTGCGCCTTCAGGCCGTCCAGAACGTCATCCAGCTCCATGCTGCGCAAAATGGTTTCATCGTAGGTGAAGCGCAGGGTGGGCGCCTGGCGCAGGCCCAGGGTGCGGGTCAGTTTGCTCTGCATGAACCCGCGCGCCTTTTTCAGGCCGGCGAAACTGGTTTCCCGTTCTTCGGGGTCGTCACTCATGATGGACCAGAAGACCTCGGCCACGGACGCGTCCCGGTTCAGCTTCACGCTGTTGAGCGTGACAAACCCCACACGGGGATCCTTCACCGCCACGGTCAGCAGGTTGCTCAGAACCTCCAGGATGCCCTGGCTCAGTTTGTTTTTTCTGTACGGATCCATGTCTTGTCCTTCGTTTCGCGAGCCGGGGTTTCTTCGCGTTCACCCGCGGTATCGGGGGCGGCTTCGGCGACCTCGTGTCGCCGGCGCCTTGGCGTTCCGGTCCCTCCGCCCTCCTGGCTCCGGGGCCTCCACGACACCCCGAAACCACGGGCGAACGCGAAGAAATCCCTCCCCGCCAAAGGATGAACGAAACGGGCTCCGATTCCAATAATATCTCGTGCCGGGCTGTAGGCGCGTTTCCGGCAGGGGTGATTGCCCCGCCTGACGGGGTGTGTGAAGGGCCGCGGAGCCACGGAGGGCGTAGCGACCCGGAACCCAAGCCGGCCCGGGACAGGAAGTCCCGGGCCGGCGACCCCGTCAGGCGGGGCAATCACCCCTGCGGGACAGGTGCGCCTACAGCTCGGTGCGTTCGATCTCCTCGATCTCGAAGGTCTCGAGGAAATCGCCTTCCTGGATGTCGTAGAAGTTCTCCAGGCCGATCCCGCACTCGTAGCCGGTGGCCACTTCCTTCACCGCATCCTTGAAGCGCCGCAGGCTGTTGACCTTGCCCTCGTACACCACGACCTCCTGACGAATCAGGCGACCCATGGCGTTGCGCTTGATGACGCCCTCGACCACCATGGACCCGGCCACCTGGCCGGTCTTGGGGATGGTGAAGACCTGACGCACCTCGGCCCGACCCGTGGAGACCTCGCGCTGGATGCTGCCCAGCAGGCCGGCCATGGCCTTCTTCAGGGTATCGACGGCTTCGTAAATGATGTCGAAGACCTCGATGGTCACGTTGTTGCCCTTGGCCAGATCGCGGATCGACACGCCCGGGCGCATGTGGAAACCGATGATCATGGCGCCGGTGTTCGCCGCCAGCATGACGTCGGCTTCGCTCACGGCACCCACGGCCTTGTGCACGACCTTGACCTGCACCTCTTCGGTGTTCAGCTCCATGAGCTGATCGGCCAGGGCTTCCACGGACCCCGCCACGTCACCCTTGATGATGATGGGCAGTTCCTTCAAGTCGCCGGTGCTCATGAGCTCGGCAAGGTTGTCCAGATCAATGGTCTGCTTGGGCCCCATGAGCTGCTGCTGACGCTGCAGGCTCCGACGCTTGGCGGCCAGTTCGCGCACCTCGCGCTCGCTGCCCAGCACGTAGAACCGGTCGCCGGCCTGGGGCACCTCGTTGCCGCCCATGATCTCGCAGGGCTGACCGGGCAGAACCTGTTCCATGGGTTGGCCGCGTTCGTCCAGCAGGGCGCGAACCTTGCCGTCCTGCAGACCCACCAGGAAGTTCTGGCCCTTCTTCAGCGTTCCACGCTCGATGAGCACGCTGAATACAACGCCGCGTCCCTGTTCCTTCTTGGCTTCGACCACGGTACCGCGGGCATCGCCCTCGGCGCTGGCCTTCAGCTCCAGGACCTCGCTCTGCAGATGGATCAGCTCCAGCAGATGGTCCAGGCCGATGCCCTGCTTGGCCGAAATCTCGGCGCAAAGCACGTCGCCGCCGTACTCCTCGATCATGATCTCGTGCTGCAGCAGCTGCTGCTTCACGGCCTCCGGCTTGGCCGCCGGCAGATCGATCTTGTTGATGGCCACGATGATGGGCACGCCCGCCGCCTTGGCGTGGCTGATGGCCTCCACCGTCTGCGGCATGATCTGGTCGTCGGCCGCCACGATCAGGATCACGATATCCGTGACCTGCGCCCCACGCGCACGCATGGCCGTAAAGGCCGCGTGACCGGGGGTGTCCAGGAAGGTGATGGGTCCGCCGGCGGTTTCCACCATATAGGCACCGATATGCTGCGTAATGCCGCCGGCCTCGCCCGCAATGACGTTGGCCTTGCGGATGTTGTCCAACAGCGAGGTCTTACCGTGATCCACGTGACCCATGACCGTTACCACCGGGGGACGGTCGGTCATTTCGCCGTCCTCGGCCTCCGCGGATTCCAGGACTTCCTCGCCGTACTCGGCCAGGAACTCCACCTCACGCTCGAACTCGCCCACCAGCATCTCGATGTTGTCCTTCTCGAGGCGCTGGTTGATGGTGGCCATGATGCCCACCATGAACAGCTTGGCGATGATCTCCTGGGCCTTGACCTGGAGCTTGTCCGCCAGTTCCTGCACGGTGATGAACTCGGTGAGCTTGAGCACCGGGGCCTCCACCTGCACCTCTTCGTCCTCCGTACCGGCGGCGCCCTTCTTGCGGCGTTTCTTGCCGCTGGCCCCGGCCAGTTCGGCCATGGTCTGCTTCACTTGACGCTCCACCTCGGCCTGATCGACCTTTTTCTTCTTTTTCCGGGTCCGCTTGCGGCGGCTCTGTGATTCTTCCTGCGTGGCCTTCTCGGTCTGACGCGCCTGGATGGCCGCCTTCACCGAGTCGCGCACCTCGGTCTTGCTGACTTCGGCCTGGGGCTGGCGCGGTTCCTTCGGCGCGGGGCGAATGATGTCCCCCACCTTGAAGCCGTCGTTCTTCTTGGTTCCGACGGCGGCCAGCGGATCCACGGGCTCGGCCTTGGGCTCCGGCTCCGGCTCCGGCTCGGCGGGCACCTCGGGTTTCTCGGCCGCGGGCGTCTCATCCGGTTCGGCTTCGGTCGCCTCGGGGGTTTCCACCTCCGGCGTTTCCTCAACCGGAGCCTCCGCCTCGACGGGCGTCTCGACGACCTCGGCGGGCGTTTCGTCGGGCGTCTCGGCCACGGGTTCGGTTTCGGCCACAGGCGTCTCGACGACCTCGGCCGGCGCCTCCTCTTCCTCAACCTTCTTGACGTCCGCCTTCTTGACGATGCGGGTCCGGGCATGCTCGGCACGCTTGCGCTCGAGTTCGGACTCCTGCTCTTCCTTGGCGGCGGTCTTCTGGGCGATTTCGACCTCGCGGGCCTTCGCCACCTCCGCCTTCTCCGCCTGGGCGGCCTTGGCCACCTTGGTCATGGTGCCGGCCTTCTTGATGACGACGACCTTCGGCTTGGCGGGCGCCTTCTTCTTGGCCACCTTCTTCTTCTTGGCAGGCTTCTTCTTTTCCGGTTCCTCTTCGGGGACGGGCCGTTCCAGAGGTTTGAGAGCCGCCACGTTCTTGAGTTGGTCCGGGTTCAGACCATGGGCCTCGGCATAGTTCTTCCGGGCGAGTTCCCGCTTACGCTGGAATACGGCGTGGATGCGATCCACGTCCTCGTCCTCGACGACGCTCATGTGGCTCTTGACCACGACCTTCATCTTCTTGAGAAGGGTCATGATCTGTTTGCTGTCGACACCGTAATGCCGGCCGAGTTCGTAAACCCTCAGCTTTTTAGCCAATGGGTTACCTCCAAAACTAGCTTTTGGAAGCGACCGTCCCTAGGACGCGTCGGCTTCCAGTTTTTCGATCCCCTTCACGAATCCGGGATCTTTTAATCCGACGACAGACAGTTTATTTCGGCCGAAGGCCTGGGCCATTTCATCGCCCGTCAGCACATCGTCCAACAGCCCCCGCACCGGGGACCAGTTTTCAATCTTTCCACGGGAGGCCGCGCCCACATCGGTGGCCACGATCACCAGTGGTTTCTCACCACGCCGCACCAGTTTTTCCACCGCGGAGAAGCCCAGAGCCAGCTTTCCCGCCCGCAGGGCCAAGCCCAGCAGTCCGATCACTTTTTGCGCATTTTCCCGGGCCATGTCCCACCTCGTTCAGGGTTCCGCCCCGGTCAGTCGTCCAGTTCGGTATTGGAGAACGGGTCGACCTTGGGTTTTTCCTCGTCCTGGGCGTCGCCGCCGTCCTCATCCTCGCCGCTGTCGGCGGGAAAATCGGCAAAGGGATCCGCCACGGGGGCGGCCGGTTCTTCGCCGGACTCTTCGCCTTCCGCGTCGGCTCCGTCGCCCTCGGCGGGCGCGGCGTCCGCATCGAACATCTCGTCGTCGAAGAGCCCGCGCTCGTCGGCGGCTTCCTTCTCCAACTCTTCGGTCACGGTCTTCTCGATAATGCGCTTCAGCTCACCCTGGGTCGCCCGGGCGGTCGCCAGCAGGGCGTCCGCGGTCTCCTCGTCCAGGCCCTCGATGTTGGCGAGGCGCTCGATGGTCTCGGAGGCCAGCTGTTCGATGGTCATGATGCCCACTTCCTCCAGACGGACGAGGACCTCTTCGGTCACCTCGGACATCTCGCTGAGCTTCATGCTGATTTCCTCGGTCACCCGCTGGCGCACGCCGTATTCCCGGGCCGAAACCAGGTCGATCTTCCATTCGGTGAGCTTGGCGGCCAGGCGGACGTTCTTGCCCTCCTTGCCGATGGCTTTGCTGAGCTGGTCGTCGCCCACGATAACGGTGGCTTCGCCGCGCTCCCGGTGCAGGATGATGTTGCTCACGATGGCGGGGCTCAGCGCCCGGCTGATCAGCAGGCTGGGCTCGGCGCTCCAGGGCACGATATCCACCCGTTCGCCGGCCAGCTCCCGGGTCACCGCCTGCACGCGGCTGCCCTTCATGCCCACGCAGGACCCCACGGGGTCCACGCGCTCGTCGTTGCTCACCACGGCGATCTTGGAGCGGGTGCCCGGCTCACGGGCCACGGCCTTGATCTCCACGATCCCTTCCTGGATCTCGGGCACTTCCTGGCTGAAGAGCGCCTTCAGGAAGCCCGGGTGGCTGCGGGACAGGATCACCTGGGGGCCCTTCACCGAATCGAGGACCTCGATAATGAAGGCCCGCACCGACTTGCCCTGGTGCAGCTTCTCACCCTTGATCTGTTCGCGATAGGGCATGAGGGCCTCGGTGCGCCCCAGGTTCACCAGGACGTTGCCCCGGTCCACCTGCTGTACCGTGCCCACGATGATCTCGTTGGTGCGTTCCTTGAACTCCTCGAAAACCTGGGCGCGCTCGGCTTCGCGCACCTTCTGCACCAGGATCTGCTTGGCCACCAGGATGGCGTTGCGACCGAAGTCCTCCAGAGGCAGTTCGATGCGCACCTCGTCGCCGATCTCCACCTCGTCGCCGAATTCGATCTGGGCTTCCTCCAGGTCGATGTCGGTGTCCGGATCGTCGATCTCCTCCACCACGGTCATGACCCGTTCGACAACCATGGTCCCGGTATCGGGATCCACGCGGGCATCGATATTGGCCTCGGCCCCCAGCTTCTTGCGGGCGGCGGACTGCAGCCCGGCCTCGAGGGACTCGATGATGATGTCCTTGTCGATATTCTTTTCCCTGGTGATGTCACTCAGGGCATTCAGAACATTGTGATCCATGACGGACTTCTCCTGCTTCAGGGTCCGGGCCGGCCTGACGGCCGGTGGTAGAGCCTCGGTCTATTCGGGTTCGTCCCCGGGGGCCTTTTTGGAGGCCTTGGGACGGGATTTCTTCGGTTTGCGCTCGGCGCGCGCCTGCCGCCGGCTATCCTTGCGCTCGCGCCGTTCCGCATTGATGATGGCCTGGGCGTCGAACTCCGGGTCCAGACTCGCCTCCAGGACATCGCGCAGGGCCACCGTCACCGTCGCGGGTGCCTCGTCCGGCGCATCGGGTTCTTTTTCAGGGACCACCACAAGTCTGGCTTCGTCCGCCGCCTGCAACAGGCCCTTCACCTTTTTGGCCATCCGGTTTCGGGTGACTTTCAGGTCCACGTTCTGACCCACCACCGCCTGGAAATGCTGGGCCTTGCGCAGGGGCCGCCGGATACCGGGGGACGACACCTCCAGCACGTATCGTCCGGGGACGATATCGGCTTCCTCCAGAAGCATACCGATGTTGCGGGAAGCCTTGGCGCATTCGCCCATGGCGATGCCGCCGTCAACCAGGTCGATGTAGATGCGGATCTGGGTCCGGCCGCCGCCCTGGAAAACCCGGACGTCCAGCAGATCGAAACCGTCGTTCAACAGCTCTGTTTCCAGAAGGTCGATGACCTGCCGGCCCAGCTGTTTCCTCCCCTGACGGTGACTGTCCGCCACGCGGCACATCCTCTAATTAAAAAAACAAGTGGACTTAAAGCCCACTTCAACCTGTCCACCCAATACAGGGGGGACTGCCAGAAGTGGGAGGAATATACCCCGCGAAGGCCGTTCTTGCAAGTCTTAGTTGAGCATTCTCAGGATGTTGGAGTCAGCCTGCGGACGGCACGACATGGCGTCCGAAGACCGCGTCCAGCCCCTGGCGGACCACCCGGCCGTCGGGTCCGGACAGGTCAGGGTCCCCCGCCAGAAGGGCGCGGGCGTCCTCCTGGCACACGGCCACCAGGGCGGTGTCGGTGAGCGGGTTGGCCAGGCGGAAGCCGGGCGCCCCATGCTGGCGCACGCCCCACGCCTCGCCGGGCCCGCGCACGCGCAGGTCCTCTTCGGCCAGGGCGAAGCCGTCGCTGTTGGCGGCGAAAAAGCGGATGCGGGCAAAACTCTCTTCGGCCAAAAACCGGTCGCAAAGCAGCCAACACCGGCTTTTGTGGGCGCCGCGGCCAATGCGCCCCCGCAATTGGTGCAACTGGGCCAGGCCGAACCGTTCGGGGTTGTGGATCACCATGGCCGTGGCGTTGGGCACGTCCACCCCCACCTCGATCACCGTGGTGGCCACCAGGACATCGATTTTCCCGGCCGAGAACTCGGCCATGATCCCGTCCTTTTCCCGGGCCTTCAGGCGGCCGTGGAGCAGGGCCACCCTGCGGTCGGAAAAGACTTCCCCGGCCAACTTCTGGAATTCCACCGTGGCGGCCTTCAGGTCCTGACCCTCGGTTTCCTCGATCACCGGGTAAATCACGTAAACCTGGCGTCCGGCGGCGATTTCGTCCCGACAGGCCTGCCAGACCTCCCCCTCTTCCTTTTCCTTGGCAATGCGGGTCTCGATGGGCTGGCGGCCCTGGGGCAATTCGTCGATGAGACTCAGGTCCAGATCCCCGTAAAGCGTCAGGGACAGGCTGCGCGGAATGGGCGTGGCGCTCATGACCAGCACGTGGGCCTGGGGCGCGGTGTCCCCCTTGCGGCCCGATTCCCCCCTTTGACGGACGCCGAAACGGTGCTGCTCGTCCACGACGGCCAATCCGAGGCGCGGAACGTGGACGGTGTCCTGGATCACCGCCTGGGTGCCCACCAGCAGGTCCACCTCGCCGGAGGCCACCGCCGCCAGGATGGCCCGGCGTTCGGCCGCGGGCGTGGAACCGGTCAGGGTTTCCACCGTCACGCCCAGGGGCCCGGCATAGCCGGTCAGTGAGCGGCCGTGCTGACGGGCCAGCACCTCGGTGGGGGCCATCAGGGTGGCCTGATACCCCTGCTCGATGACGAACAGGGCGGCGATGAAGGCCACCAGGGTCTTGCCCGACCCCACATCGCCCTGCAGGAGGCGATGCATCACCCGGCCCGAGCGCAGATCGGCCAGGATCTCCGCCAGGACCCGGCGCTGGGCACCGGTCAGTTGGAAGGGCAGGCCGCCCACCAGGCGGGTGGTCAGATCGCCGGGTGCGGACAGGGCGATCCCCGTGCGCTGCTGCTGATCGCCGCGCCGCAGGGCCATGAGCATCTGGATATAGAACAGTTCCTCGTAGACCAGGCGCTGACGGGCGGTGGACAGCGCGTCGCTGTTGGCGGGGAAATGAATGCCCTGCAAGGCCTCCACCAGGGGCGGCAGGCGGCGCTTCCGCCGCAGGCTGGCCGGCAGGGTCTCGGGCCACTGGCCGGCGCAGCGCTCCAGAGCCTGATCCACCAGCGCCCGCAGCCAATGCTGCCCCACCCCGGCGGTCAGACCGTAAACCGGCACCAGCCGGCCGGTATGGAGCCCGGCGCCGCCGTCGGCGTTATCGGAGACCTCGAAATCGGGATGGGCCATCTGCAGTTTGCCCCCGTGAAACTGCACCTGGCCGCTGGCCATGACCCGCTGGCCGGGTCGAAACTGCTTCAACAGGTAGCTCTGGTTGAACCAGATGCAGAACAGGACACCGGTATCGTCGCCCAGGGTAACCGTTTGCAGGGATCCGCCCCGTCGGGTGCGGCGCTCCCCTGACGTGAGCACCTCGCCCTGAACGGTGGCCTCGGTGCCGGGGTGCAGGCGCCCGATCCGTTCACAGTTGGTGCGGTCGAAATACCGGCGGGGGTAGTGATGCAACAGGCTGCCCACGGTGTCGATTCCCAGGCGCAGCAGGGCGCGGGCCCGGGCCGGTCCCACCGACTTGAGGAATTGTACCTGGGTTGCGAGGTTGAATTCGACTTTCACACGGTCACCTAATCTCCGATAATTTCTTGCTGATGGGCCCATGAGATGTTAAATTGCCGCTCCTTGGAATTCAACTACAGGGAATCTTTTTGGAGGAAACCCAAAATGAGCCGTAGATGCAACGTTTGTGACAAGGGTCCCCAGTACGGGAACCGCGTCAGCCATGCCCATAATCAGACCCGGCATCGCTGGCTGCCCAACTTGCAGAAAATTAAGTTTGAACAGGACGGAAAGGTCCAGCGCGGCTACGTATGCACGCGTTGCATCCGGACCGGGACTGTCAAGAAGGTGATCTGATCGCCTTCGATTCCCCGACTTCAGGTCAGGGAATCCTTTTGAAAAGATGATACAGCCCTCTCGATTCAATCGGAGGGCTTATCTCGTTAACGGACAAGGCTTCGATGGCCGAGCGCAGGGGTTCCACCATGTCCGCGGGGTTGATCCAGCCGATATCCCCCCCCCGCTGGGCCGCCGGGCCGCCTGAAAACTGCACCACCAGGCCTTCGAACGATTCCCCTTCAGCCAGTTTGACCTGCACCGTTTCCAGGGCCTCTTTCTGCCCGATCACCATGTGCAGAAGGTGCACCAGTCCGGCGGCCTGGGCCCCCTGGGCCTGGGTGCGTCCGGCCACCAGACGGGTTTCCCACGCCTCCAGTTGGGGTCGGTTCTCCTGATCCAGGTCCTTGAGCAGGGCCACCTGATCCAGGGCGGCGTCCCAATGTCCGACCGCCTCGTGCATCTGGGCCAGAACCACCCGGGCACTCAGCATTTCCGGATCCAGTTCCACCGCCCGGGTCACGTGGTGAATGCCCTCGGTGGGCCGCCCCGCTTTTTCCAGGTGCACCCCGTAGTTGAAGTGCCCCACCGGATCGTCGGGTTCGTTCTGGAGGAAGGCCAGGAAGTGTATTTCCGCTTCGGCGCTCTGCCCCGTGACTTCCAGGGCGTTGGCCAGGTTGAAGCGGTAGCGAGCAGTAGCCGGTTCCGCTTCCACCGCCAGGCGCAGGTAGACCAAGGCCGAGTCCATGCGGTCGTTGGCGAAAAAGGCTTCACCCAGCCCGCCGTAGGTGGCGGCCCCCGGTTCAAGGCGCACGGCCTGGCGGCAGAAATCCACGGCCCCCAGACGATCATTGGCCATGATGCTGAGCTCCGAGGCCACCAGCAGATCCTGGGCGTTGGGCTCCTCACGGGACAGGGCGTCCTTCAGGTGGGCCAGGGATTGGCGCCAGAGGCCCTTGCTGGCCGCGATATCCGCCAGCAACCGGTGTAACCAGGCCTCGTCCAGGCCCTGTCGCCGCATCTGGTCCAGAAGCTGGTAGGCCTTGGCGGGCTCCCCCTCGTTCAGGGACAGACGGGCCAGCCCCTCCAGAATACCCTGATGGTTCAGCTTCAGTTGAAGACCGGCCTCCCATTCGGCCCGGGCGTCCTCCACCCGCTGGAGGCGGAGCAGGGATCGACCGTGCCAGTAGCGGGCCTCCGCATCCTCAGGCGCCACGTCCACCGCCAGGGCACTGAAGTGTTCGGCCTCGTCGAACCGGTTCTCCTGCAGGCCCATGATGGCCAGGGGCAGATACACATCAAGAGAGGTGTGGCCGGTTTCCAAGCAGCTCAGCAGGGCGCTGCGCGCTTCGGAAAAATTCCCCTCCCGGTAGAGGGCCTCCCCTTCCGCGCAGGGATCCACCGGGGTTTCCACTTCCGGAATCTGGGCGGAGGCCGACAGGGCCGTGACCAGAAACAGCAGGAACAGGGATTTCAGGGCTTGGGTGGACAAGGAAAGGCACCTTTTTCATTTGGGTTAAATGGTTGAAAAGAATCAAGTCCGGGGCCGACCGGCCGATGTCCAGGATATGAACGTTCAGCGGGGAGGCCGGTTCCCTGCAAAATCCGTTAAGGAAGACCACGCCCCGCCAACGGGAAGCAGCCGTGGGAAAGGATAAGATATCGCCATGAGTGAGGCTGCGAAACCCAGAATTCTGGTTGTCGAAGACGACCAGGATCTCCGTACCATCCTCCGGCTGCAACTGATGAGCAGCGGGTTCGAGGTCACGGAGACCACCAACGGGGCGGAAGGGTTCGAATCCATCCGCGACGATCTCCCCGACTGCGTCATTCTCGACCTGATGATGCCCGTGCTGGACGGCTTCGGTTTCCTCAAGCGTGTCCGCAGCGTGAACTACCTGCAGGACGTGCCCATCATGATCCTGACCGCCAGCGACGACGAGCGCAACAAGATCCGCGGGTATCAGTACCAGGCGGATGCCTACATGAGCAAACCCTATGATCTTGAGGAACTCACCGCGGAAGTGCGCAAGCTGATTCCGGCCATGGCCCTGTAGACCCCGCCCGAACGCCCCGGCGTCACGCGATCCAGTTGCGGATCGGCCCCAGCCAGAACGCCGGCTGCAACCAGTACCCCGTCAGAAAATCCGGATGAACGCGCAGGTGGGTGCCCAGCAGGGCTTCGGCCTCCGGTGTGCGGTCCAACCGCAGGTGGTGAAAAATGGCGGGCGGTAAACAGGAGTCCGGCAGCACGGGCTCAGGCCCCCAGCCGCCGGTGTCCGGTCCGGAGGCGCCCACGGCCGCCAGGGTCTGCAGGCGCAGCACGGCCTCGGTATGATACCCACGTCCGGCCAGCCCATGGCAGATTTCCCAGCACCGGCCGTCTTCCCCGGCCAGATAGGCCAGGCGGGCCCGCAGGAACTCCCAACTCTCGGCGGGCACGTCCCCGGAAGCGGTTTCCTGGACAGCCTCCGGCGCCCGCCCCTGGAAAATCGCCAGACTGGCCGACAGGTACTGATGCTGCGCCTCGCCCTTGGCCGCAGACGGCCAGCGGGACAGCACCCCGGCCACATCGCGGTAGCGGCGGTGCTGCAGATGGTGGCAAGCCAGCAGGTGGAAGTAGAGGGGCTCGGCGGACCACTCGTCGGCCAGGTCGGCCAGGCGCCGTCCGCAGGTGGTGGCGCGGCCGCCCAGATCGTCGGCCGCCGCCAAGAGCAATTCGGCCCGCGCGAAGTTTCGCAGCAGGTCCGGCCAGCCGGACAGGATGTCCCCCACGGCCTTGGTCCGCCCCAGCAGAAGGGCCAGCACCGCCCGCAGGTAGGCCCCGAAAAGTTCTTCGTGGGCGCTGGCCGGCTTGGCGTCGCTCAGGGTGCGGTCCGCCTCCGTCAGAAAGTCCGCGGCCTCACGGATGCGGCCGCTGTCGGCCAGGACCAACCCCTTCAGATCGATGGCCGTCCGGTAAGTGGGATTCAGGGCCAGGGCGGCCTCGATCTCGGACATGGCTGCTTCGGTCTGGTTCAATTGGTAAAGCGCCGCAGCGTGGCGGGTCCGGTAATCCGGATAGCGGGGACGGCGGGCCACCAGGGCGGCGAAGCTTTCGCGCCCGGCCTCCCACTTGCCCTGGCGGCACAGGGCCACCGCCTCTGCCACCTCCTCTTTCTCCGATCGGCCGCTCAGGGCCCGGGCCAGCAGGGGTTCCAGATCCTCGGGCAGGGTTTCCGGCTTGAAGGAGGATTTCTCCCCCAGGGTGTCCACCAGCCAGTGGTCGATGCGCCGCCCCGATTCGCTGAGGGACGTCAAGCTGACGGCCGCTTCCCGGGACCGCCCCAGGGCGCGCAGGGACACCGTTTCCAACAAACGGGCTTCCACATAGTCGGGGTTGATGCGCAGGGCGTGGCGGGCCTCATCCAGGGCCACGTCCCACTGTCCGGCAAACCCGCACGCGGCTCCGTGCAGGCAGTGGAGATCCGGGTACTGGTCCCAAAGGCGGACGGCTTCGGAAAAGAACGCGATGGCGGCGGCGGGCTGTTCCTCGCGCAGGAGACGCCGCCCCTCGGCCAGCAGGGCCTGGCGGAAGTGGAAGGACGCCAGCGAACCGCTGGGGCTGTCGGCCCGGCCCAGGGCCACCACGCGAAGGCGGTCCACCGCCTCGGCGAACCGCCCGTCTTCCAGGAGGGACATCCCCTCCTCATATGCCTTGCCCTTGCCGCTGCTCAGGAATTTATCCAGGAGCGACATGCCTAATCCATATACTTGCGGATATAGGCCGGGGTGCTGCGGTTGTCCGCGGGATTGTCCGGGCCCAGCCCCGCGCTGACCGACCGACTTACCGGGGCCGGGACATCCGTGCTGTCAGGGACCTCCACCTCGCCGATATTGCGCGTCCCCACCGGGCGCAGAAAGGGATTGACCGCCTCCGCCTGACTCTCCTGGTCCGCGCCGCCTCCCACCGCTTCGCGGGTGAGGAATCCTTCGGACGGCTCGGCCTCCCGGGTCAGGAACGGCTCCGCCTCGGGCGTGGGCAGCGGTTCGGGTGCGGTTTGGGCCGCTTCCGGCCAGGCCGGTTCGGACATGACTTCAGGCTCGAAGGGAATGTCCAGCTCGGGTTCCACCGCCGCGGGCGTCTCCTCAATGTCCTGGACCAGCGGGATCACCTGGGCCGCCGGCGCCTCCGCCTCCGTCTGGGGTTCGGGTTCGGGCTCGGGCTCGGCGAATACCAGAGGCGCGTCGACCGGTGCCGGCTCCATCGCGGCCACTTCGGCCGCCGGGTGGGCCATCTCGGGTTCAGGATCCTCCACCACCGGCGGGGCCACCACCGGGGCGGCCTGAACGGCCGCGGGGCGCACCGCACGCCGCGGAGCGCCTTCGGTGTCAAAACCCGTGGCAATGACGGTGACCTGCAAGGTGTCGCCCAGGGTTTCATCCAGACCGAAGCCGAAGATCACGTGGGCCTGCGGGCCGGCGGTGTCCTGAATGAACTGCATGGCCACGGCGGTTTCCTGAAGCTCGACCTCGCGGCCCAGAACGTTCACCAGCACAGCCTGGCTGCCGTGAATGTCCACGTCCTCCAGCAGGGGCGAACTGATGGCTTCCTTGGCCGCCTCCAGGGCGCGGTTCTCGCCCTCGGCGCGGCCCGTGCCCATCATGGCTTCGCCCATGCCCGTCATCACGGAGCACACGTCGGCAAAATCCAGGTTCATGCTGTCGTGACGGGAAATGATTTCGTAGATGCCGCGGGTGGCTTCGTACAGCACGTTGTCGGCAATCCGGAAGGCCTCCTGCATGGAGGTGTTGGGCGGCACGATTTCGAGCAGGCGCTGGTTGGGCACCACGATGAGGGTGTCCACCGCTTCGCGCATGCGGGCGATGCCCTCGTCGGCCTGGCGCATGCGCACACTGCCTTCGAACAGGAAAGGCTTGGTCACGATGCCCACGGTGAGGGCTCCCAGCTCACGGGCCACTTCGGCCACCACGGGCGCCGCGCCGGTGCCGGTGCCGCCGCCCATACCGGCGGTGACGAAGACCATGTTGGCGCCGCCGAGGGCCTTGGCGATGGCCTCGCGATCCTCTTCGGCCGCGGCCTGTCCCACCTCGGGTCGGCCGCCGGATCCCAACCCCTCGGTCAGCACGGCACCGATCTGCATGGGATGATGGGCCCGGCAATCGCTCAGGGCCTGGAGGTCGGTATTCATGGCCAGGAATTCAACGCCGGAGAGTCCGGCTTCAATCATGCGGGCGATGGCGTTGCCACCGGCTCCCCCGATGCCAGCGACCCGGATATCGGTCAAGCGCTTAACGTCATCGGCGAACTCAAACATCATAATTACCCGCCTCCTCCTTGAGTTGGGCCATTTTCAGCAGGTCATTGGAATGGTCGGCATCCTGCCATTTATCCCACCTGCGATAGTATTCCCGCAATTTCTTAACACATGGTCCGGCCTGCGCCAAGGGAAAATTGACAGCAGAGACGAAAAACCGCTTCGAATCAGCCTTGGGCCACCATTTCCTGATCGTCGTCGTCCCGCTGGAAAAGGCCGCGGATTCGGCCCAGCAATCCGCCTCCGCTCCCCGGCGGCGGCGTGTCGTCCACCTCGCCGGCTTCCAGGGCGGCCCATTTGCTCAGTCCGATGACGGTGGCCCACTGCCCCTCGGGCAGGGCCTCCGCTCCGGGGAAATCCAAGGGCATCTGCCGCACCCGCGTCTGCAGGTCGAAGATCTCCTCGCACAGGCGCTCGGTGCCCTCGCACCGGCTGCCGCCACCGGTGAGGATGATGCCCGCCGACAGGCTGGACAGTTCCCGCATGTCACCGAAATCCTGTTTCACCAGCGTGAGGATTTCCTCCAGTCGGGGCTCCAGGATGGCCGCCACCAACCCCGGGGTCTCGGTGGGGCGGTCCTCCTCGAAAAGCTTGGCCAGCGAGGTGTCCTCCACCAGGCTGCGCAGCGCCACCCCCCGGGTGTGCTTCACGTCCTGCGCCTCCTCCACGGTGATGCGCAGGCCGTGGCTCAGGTCACTGGTCAGGTGGTCCCCGCCGAAGGGCACCATGCCGTTGGTGACGATGGCACCCGCGCGGTAGACGGCCCAGTTGGTGGTCTGTCCCCCGATGTCGATGAGCATGACGCCCTGCGCCTTCTCCTCCGCGGTGAGCAGGGCCGCGGCCGTGGCGACCACGTCCACTTCGTCGGCCAGGGGCCGGTACTTGGCCGTACTGATGGCATTCTCGATATTGCTCAGCACGCTGCGCGATCCGGTGATCAGGTGCGCCTGCATCTCCAACTGGCTGCCCACCCGGCCCAGGGGATCCACGATGCCGCGCACGCGGTCCACCGAGAATTCCACGGGCGTGACCGTCAGGATCTTCTGGTCGAAGGGAATGGCCATGCTGCGGGCCCGTCGACAGGCCTCCTCCACATCCTGTTCACGGATGGGACGCGGGCCCGGCCCGATGGGTACCTGGGCGGTGGCGCGAATGGTGCGCAGATGGGAGCCGGAAATGTTGTAGGTAAAGCCGGACACGTAGATGTCCGAGTCGGTTTCCAGTTCGCGGATGCAGCGGGCGATACAGCGCGCGCCGTTGCTCATGTCCACGAAGTCGCCGTCGAGAAACCCCTCGGCGGGGGTGCGGGAGCAACCCAGGATTTCCAGGTGTCCGCTGTCGGTGGTCTCGGTCACCAGTGCCCGAAATTCGGTGGTGCCGAAATCGCAGGCGACAATCAGTCTTCCCTGACTCATGTCACAGCCTTTCCAGTGGCCGGTCGGTGCGCATCAGAGGCGGCGGCAGGTTATCCTGTCCCGGAAGCGCAGATCCATCTGCAGTCCGGGCTCGAGATGATCACGCGCGGCCATGTAACGATTGAGTCGGGCCAGGAAATCCTCCCGGCCGACAAGCAAGCTGCCACGCCCCTCCTGCAGGACGATAGCGTATCCCTCGGGACGGGCAACAAGAAAATCCACGGGGTGCACGGCTTCCAGACCGGCCTCGCGTACGGCGGCCAGAAGGTCCAGCACCGAAGATGCGGTTTCGGCGGGGAAACGGCGGCTTCCGGTTTCGGTGTCGACCTCCGGGGCCAGGCCCACGAGAACGGGCAGCCCGGCCGGCGCCAGGGCTTCCGGCAGGGCCAGCAACCGGCCGTCCTGGACCAGGACCAGCGGAGCGGCCCCCTCGTCGCTCTCGATCATGGCCAGCGGCAGCCACTCCCGGAAGTCCACCTCCAGGGTGCCGGGCAGGCGGCGGCTGACGCGCAGGTCCAGCACCCAGGGCAGATCCGCCAGGGCGTCGGTGACCTCACTCTTGGACAAAGTCAGGATGTTGCGGCCCAGAAAATCGGACAGGCAGGCCTCGAGGTCGGCCTGCGCCGTGAAGCGATAGGCGCCGGACGCCACCCGGTCCACCGCGAAGTAGGGCGTGTGCAGGGCCCACCAGGAACTGCCGCCCAGGGCACCCAGAACGAGGACGACCAGGCCGCCGACCACCCACAGGCGGCGGCGGGATTTGGGCTGCGGACGCTTGCGCGCGAAGCCCTCGGTGGGGCGGGGCCGATGGCCCTGGCTGCCCACCGGACGGTTCATGCGCGGCCCCGTTCATCCAGCAGGTCACAGAAACCGGCCACCATGCCGCCCACGTCCCCGGCCCCCAGGGTCAGGAGCAGCCCGCCGGGTTGGGCCGTTGTTGCGAGCCAGGCCGCCAGGTCGGCGCCGGGCTGGACCACGTCCACGGCGTGCATGTCGCGGTCCTTCAGGTAGCGGGCGATCAGGTCACTGTCCACGCCCGCGGGCGGCGTTTCCCCGGCGGCATAGACCGGCAGCAGGGCCACGGCGTCGGCCCCCACCAGGGCGTCGGCGAATTCCCGGGCGAACATGGCCGTGCGTGAGAAGCGGTGCGGCTGGAAGACCACCGTCAGGGGCCGTCCCAGCTTGCGGGCCACGTCCATGGTGGCCTGGATTTCCGTGGGGTGATGGCCGTAGTCGTCCAGCACCAGCACGCCGTCATGTTCCCCGTGACTCTCGCAACGACGGCCCACGCCCTGGCAGGCGGCCAGGCCCTCGGCGATCTTCGCGAAGGGAATCCCCACGTCCAACCCCACCGCCACGGCGGCCAGGGCGTTCAGAAGGTTGTGTCGACCGGGCATGCTCAGGGTGACGGGTCCCAGGTCTTTCCCGTCGCGCACCACCACCGCCGTCTGGGTCAAACCGTCGTCCTGCCAGCGGGACGGATCGATGGTGATCTCGGCGCCCGCCTCCAGCCCGTAGGTCACGGCCCGACGGTCCAGGGTCAGGAGCAGCCCGCGCACTTCGGGGTCGTCGGCGCACATCACGCAGGTGCCGTAGAAGGGAACCTGCTGCAGGAACGCCTGGAACGCGCCCCGCAGGCTATCCATGTCCGGATAGAAGTCCACGTGCTCGTAGTCGATGTTTGTGACCACGGCCAGGGTGGGTGTCAGGTGCAGGAAGCTGCCGTCGCTTTCGTCGGCTTCGGCGATGAGGTAATCGCCCCCGCCCAGAATGGCGTTGGTGCCCATGGCCTTGATCTGGCCGCCCACGATGACCGTGGGGTCCAGTCCGCCGGCCGCGAACACCGCGGCGGCCAGGGTGGTGGTCGAGGTCTTGCCGTGGCTGCCGGCAATGGCCACGCCTTCCTTGAGGCGCATGAGTTCGGCCAGCATTTCGGCGCGGCGGATCACCGGCACCCGTCGCTGACGGGCGGCGGCCACTTCGCTGTTGGCGTTGGTCACCGCGGAACTGCGGACAACGACGTCGGCCCCGTCGATATTGGCCGGATCGTGTCCCAGGTGGATGGTGGCGCCCAGCTTTTCCAGCCGCTGGGTGATGGCCGTGCGCCGCACGTCGCTGCCGCTCACGGTGAAGCCCTGGTTCAGAAGCACCTCGGCGATGCCGCTCATCCCGATGCCGCCGATGGCCACCAGGTGGATGTGTCGTGTGCCCCGGAACATGGGCGGTCCTTTCGGTCGGTCTACTGCCAGCGGGCGTCGAGGGTGGCGTTCTGCGACCAGTTGCGTTTCCACAGGTGGTGGCTGCGGGCGTGTCGGTCGATGTTCAACAGGATGCCCACCGACGCCAGGGCCGCGATCATGGCCGTGCCCCCGTAGCTGACGAAGGGCAACGGCACGCCCACCACCGGAAACACACCGGTGACCATGGCGATGTTGGCCAGTCCGTAGATGGCCAGACTGGTGGTCAGGCCCGTGGCCACCACCTGTCCGAACGGGTCGGCCGCCCGCCCGGCGATACTGTAGCCCCTCCACACGAACAGCACCAGCATGGCGATGACCCCCAGGGTGCCGAACAGCCCCAGTTCCTCCCCCAGCACGGAAAAGATGAAGTCGGTGTGGGCCTCGGGCAAAAAGGAAAACTTGTTGTGGCTCTGGCCCAGGCCCAGCCCGTGCCAGCCGCCGCCGCCCAGCCCCACCAGGGACTGGTCCACCTGGTAGCCGAAATTCCCCTGCCGCACGCCGTCCCACCAGGCGTCCAGACGGTTCCCCAGCTTGGCGCTCAGCAGGAAGGCCGCCACGCCCGCACCCAGAGGCGCCAGGACGATGATGGCCATGCGCCGCCAGACCACGCCGGCCACGAAGAGCACCACCAAAGTGACGCCGGACAGGGTCATGACGTTGCCGAAGTTGGGTTGCAGGGCCAGGATAATCAGCAGGGGCAGCGGCCCCATGGCCAGGGTGGTCAGCAGCCGTCGCCAGCTGAGGGTCTTCTGACGGGCCAAGCCGGTCAGGCGTTCGGCCATGAACAGGACCACCGCCAGCTTGGCGATTTCCACCGGCTGAAACCGAAAGCCGCCGAGAGTGATCCAGCGGTTGATGTCCCGGTCGCCGAACAGGGTCCAGCCCACCAGGGCCAGGCTGATCACCAGCCCGCCCCAATTGAGCCAGCGCCGTTTGAAGTAGTGGTAATCCACGTTCGCCAGGGCGAACATGAGCGCCCCTCCCACCCCGATCATGAACAGGTGCCGGGCGATGATGAAATGCTGCCCCAGGGGCGTGGAACTGGCCAGGCGGTTGTAACTGCCCGCGCCGTAGACCACGAAAATACCCATGAAGATCAGGACTGAGATGGAGAAGACCAGGCCCTTGTCGGCGTTTTCAAGTCCGCCCAGCATGTATCTGACGCGCCGGTTCATGTGGTGGATCCTTCCGTGTCCGGGCTCTCGATATCCTGCGCTCCCAGGGCCAGGGCGGCCGCCTTGAAGGCCGCACCCCGGGCGCGATAGTTGGGAAACATATCAAAGCTGGCACAGGCCGGACTCAGCAGCACGGGCGCATCCGGCGCTGCGGCGGCCGCGGCCAGGCGAACCGCTTCGTCCATGTCCGCGGCGGTCTCTGTCGTCACCGCGCCGGCCAGGGCCTCGCCGATTGCCGGTCCTTCGGCCCCCAGCAGGATCACCCGGCGCACCGGGCCCATGACCTTGCGCAGGGGCGCATAATCTTCGCCCTTGCCGCTGCCGCCCACGATCAATACCACTGGACAGGGGTAGCCGTCCAGTCCCGCGCACACCGCGTGCACGTTGGTGGCCTTGGTGTCGTTGATGAACGTGACGCCGTCCAACCGCGCCACCGGCTGATGCCGATGGGCCAGGCCGGTGTAGGTGGCCAGGCCCTGGCGAATCGCCGCGTCGTCCAGGCCCAGGGCCACGGCCGCGGTGGCGGTGGCCAGGGCATTCAGGAGGTTGGGGGGCGACTGGAGGCCCAGATCGGAAATGTTCATCAGGTGGAGGGCCTCTTCGCCGCGGCGCAGCCACAACTGATCCCCCCGGTAGAAGGCCACGGCCCCTTCGGCCTCCTGGCCGAACAACATGCGGGTCGCCGCGGTGTCCCAGGCCCGCGCCTCGGGACAGGCGGTCCAGGTGATGAATGTTCCGTCGGGGGCCACCCGCTCGGCCATCACCTGTTTGGCGGCGAAGTAGGCGCTCAGGTCCGCGTATCGATCCAGGTGGTCGGGGGCCAGGTTCAACACCAGTCCCACCTGCGGCTGAAATTCGCGCACGCTTTCCAACTGGAAGCTGGACACCTCGAGCACCACCACCGCGTCGGGATCCAGGTCTGCCACGATGCGGCACAGGGGCGTGCCCAGATTGCCCAGGGCGGCGGCTTCCCGACCGCTGCAGTGAACGGTGTGGGCAATCCACTCGGTGGTGGTGGACTTGCCGTTGGTTCCGGTCACGGCCACCACGGGGCCGCGGCAGAATCGGGCGCCCAATTCCATCTCCCCCAGCACGGGCACATCCGACGGCAGGGCCTGCAGACGGGGATGGCTGCCCGGCACGCCCGGACTGATGATGACAGCCGACGGCGCCCCCGTGGGCCACCGGCCGGCCAGGGACAGGTCGTCAAAGGCCCGGTCCGCCAGATCCGTCAGGTCCTCGCGCTGCCACCGCCCGCGGACCGCGTCTTCGGTGGCGTCGTCCACGCCGATCACACGACCGCCGTTGGCGCGCAGCAGGGCGCCGGCGGCACAGCCGCTGCGGGCCAGACCCACCACCCAGAAGGTGTGGTCGGCAATGGGGAAACCGGCGGTCATGAGTTGTCCTCGTTCCGGGTCAACCCCGCCGTCAGCAGGGGCAGGATGGTTTCCATGGCGGCGCTGCGTGAGCCCTTGATCAGGACCCGATCGAAGTCGGCCGCGTGGGCCAGAAGCCAGTCCGCAGCCGCGGCCACGTCGGCAAAAAGGTGCGCCGGCTTGCCCCTGTTCAGGAATCCTTGGGCCAGGGGGGCCGCCGTCTCCCCCACCGCCAGCAGGACATCCACGCCGGTGTCGGCCACCGAGCCGCCCACGGCCAGATGATGCGCCTCGCTGTCCGGTCCCATTTCCGCCATGTGACCCAACACGGCCGCCACCTTTCGATTTCCCGGCAGATCGGCCACCGCGGCGGCGGCCACGGCCATGCTGCGGGGATTGGCGTTGTAACTGTCATCCAGAAGGGTCCAGTGGCCGGCGGTGAGCAGAACGCCCCGGTGGTCGGACCCGCTGAAGGTGTTGAGCCCGGCGCGGATTTCCGCGTCGGTGCGGCCCATGGCCCGGGCGGCCAGGAGGGCCGCCGCCAGGTTGGCGCCGTTGTGACGCCCGGGCAGGGGCACGGGCCAGTCGTCGCCGTCGAGCGTGAGGCGGCCGCCGCTGGGACCGGCGCGCCACGACCAGATGTGGTCGGCGTTTTGCGTTCCCCAGGTGACCACCGGGCAGGGGGCCCGATCCCGCCAGGCAACGAAGCCCGGGCTGTCGGAATTGAGGATGGCGGTGCCGTCGACGGGCAGGTGGTCCAGCAGTTCGCCCTTGCCCTGGATGATGCCATCCAGGGAACCGAACTCGGCCAGGTGGGCCGGGGCGGCGTTGGTGATCACGCCCACGGTGGGCCGGGCCAGACCGGCCAGGAAATTGATCTCCCCGACGGCCGAAGCGCCCATTTCGATGACCGCGCCGGCGTGGGTTGACCGCAGCCCGAGCAGGGTCATGGGCAGGCCCAGGTGATTGTTCAGGTTCCCGGCCGTGGCGTGAACCGGTCCGCCGCCGGAGAGGGCCGCCCGCAGCAGATCCTTGGTCGTGGTCTTGCCGTTGGTCCCGGTCACACCCGCCACCGGCAGGGCGAAGCGGTCGCGCCAGACCCGGGCCAACCGGGCCAGGGCCGCCACCGGATCCTGGCTCAGCAGCAGACCGCCGTCCGGTCCGGCAGTCGGAAGGCCCGCCATAAGATCCGGTTCGCCGGGGGCCATGAGAATCCAATGGCCCGCCCGCAGAACGTCGGCGGCAAAGCGTCGGCCGTCCACCTGATCCCCCGCCAGGGCCACAAAAAGTTCAGCCGGCGCCAGCGTTCGTGAATCCAGCCCCGCGCCGAGAAATCCGCCGGCTTCCGGAGCACCCTGAATATTCAACAGCAGACCGGCCCGCTCCAGGGCCGCCGCGGCGTCCGCAGCGGGAAAGAGGTCGCGGCTCATGAGGGATGCCTTTCGGTCCAATCGGTGATGGTGCGCCGGTCATCCAGGTCGAGCACCTGATCTCCCACCAACTGATAGTCCTCGTGTCCCTTGCCCGCCACCACCACGATGTCGCCGACGGCGGCCGCCGCCAGGGCGGCCTCGATGGCCGTGGTGCGGTCCACCACAAGATGAACTTCCCGGGCGCGCGGGGTCCGGCAGGCTTCCAACCCGGCCTGAATGTCCGCGCAGATCTGCGCCGGGTCCTCACTGCGGGGATTGTCCGACGTGATCCACACCCCGTCCGCCAGGCGTGCGGCCACCTCCCCCATGAGCGGGCGCTTGCCCCGGTCCCGATCGCCACCGGCGCCGAATACCACCAGCAACCGCCCCTGCCCCAATTCGTCACAGGTTTCCAGAACGGCCGCGAGCGCGTCGTGGGTATGCGCGTAATCCACCACCGCGATCCCGCCGGACGGCAGGGCGAATCGCTCCAGGCGCCCCGGCACCTGGCTCAGCCCGGACAGGGCCTGCAGACAGGTCTCCAGATCGAAGCCGCCGGCCAGTCCGGCCGCCAGCGCGGCCATGAGGTTTTCCACGTTGAAGCGCCCCACCAGCGGACTGTGAAGCCGGTGTGTCGCGCCGTGCCAGACCAGGTCCAGCACCGTCCCGTCCAGAGTCAGTTCGGCGGCCTGCAGGGTGAGGTCGGCGGCCGGCCGACCTGCGGGCACCGGGCCCGCGGCGAACCGGATCACCGGATGGTCTCCCGTGTCCAGCCCCGCCAGACTGGGGTCCGCGGCATTCAACACCAGGGACCCGGCCCCCTTGGGAGAGCCGGGCCCCCGCTCCAGCAGGGACATGATCCCCGCTTTGGCGCGCAGATAGTCGTCAAGATCGGCGTGATAATCGAGATGGTCCCGGCCCAGGTTGGTCATCACGGCCACGTCCAGTTCCAGCCCCGCGGCCCGATCCTGGTCCAGGGCGTGTGAGGACACTTCCAGGGCCACGCTGCGACACCCGTTGTCCCGCATGCGGCCCAGCCAGTGGAAGAGGACCGGGCCTCCCGGCGTTGTCAGGGGCGCCGGGAGGGAGTCCAGTCCGTCCTCGTAGCGAATGGTTCCCATCAATCCGCAGGGGCCGGCCAACTGGTTTAACAAACCCTGCAAAAGAAAAGCGGTGGTGGTTTTGCCGTTGGTGCCGGTGATGCCCATGGCGCACAAGGTCTGGTCCGGGCACCCCCGCAGATGTCGGGACAGCCGCGCGGGCAGATCCCGGGTGCGGGTGACCCGAATCACCGGCAGGTTGGCCAGGGCCGCCAGGGTCCGGGCCGGCAAGTCCGCCCCGGTTTCCACGGCCACGGCGCTGCAGCCCGCGGCCGCCGCCTGGGCCAGATAATCGTGTCCGTCCACCGTGGTGCCCCGCACGGCGAGGAACAGGACGCCGGGACCGGCCTCCCGTGAATCCGCCGTCACTCCGGTCACCGTCACCTGTGAATTTCCAGAGATCCGGGCCCCGGCGATGGGGGCAAAAAGTTTCTGCAGGCTCAGCGCCACGGGGATTCCATGCGCACGACCACCGTGCGGCCACTGACCGAACGGCCCGCGTCCAAACTCTGGCGCGACACGTAACCGGCCCCCTTGATCTGAACGTCGATTCCCAGACGCGCCGACAGCCCCCGCACCTGGCGGTTGCTCAAACCGGTGAAGTCCGGACAGAGTGTGCCTTCCTCGGCCCCGGTGCCGGTCCGTCCGGCCACCGTCAACTGAACCTGTCCACCGGCGGAGCAGTGGGTGCCGGCGGCGGGAATCTGCTGCACGACCAGGCCGTCCTTTTCCGCCCCGGCCAGGGTGAAGCCGGCGGCGCCCAGGCGCTGGGCGGCGTTGGGCACGGACAGGTACATCACGTCGGGGACCTGCACCATGCGGTCGGCCTCGGGCAGGACCATGGGGGCGGTGCGGGCCCCGGGCACGTCGGTCAGCCAGTCGGTGGACTGTCGGATATCCCGCAGGATTTCCGCGTAAAGAGGCACGGCACTTTCGGCCGCGTAATGTTTGATGCCCTTGGGCTGGTCCAGGATGGTCAGGACCATCAGGCGCGGCTGTTCCAGGGGTACCAGGCCGGCGAAACTGGCGATGTAGGCGCCCGGGGTAAAGCCCTTGCCGTCCACACTCTTCTGGGCGGTGCCGGTTTTTCCGCCGGAGGTGATCCAATCCATGCGGGCCGCCTTGCCGGTTCCCTCCAGCACGGTGCGTCCCATGGCCGCGAGCAGAAGATCGGCCAGGGGTTCGGCCATGACCCGGCGCATGGGCACCGGGGGATAGCGTTCCAGAACACGGCCGTCCTGATCCTGGATTTCCTGCACCAACCGCGGGGCGAACAGGGTCCCCCCGTTGCCCACCGCACACATGGCCAGTCCCACCTGCAGAGGCGTGGCCGCAATTTCCTGACCGAAGCTCAAGGTGGACTTGGACCGCTTGGACCAGGTCTCCGGAGAATGCAGGATGCCGCGGGGCTGCCCGGGATAGGGCAGATTGGTGGTTTGGCCGAAGCCGAAGTCCAGCAGGTCCCGATACAGCTCCTGGTCGCTCAGGTTGCACACCGCGCGGGCGAAGTAGATGTTGCTCGACTTGGCGAACGCCCGCATGAAGGGCAGGTCGCCGTACTTGTGCTTGCCGTCGTTGTAGATCCGGTAGCCGTCGAACTGGTGGTTGCTGCAATCGAAGACGGTGGCCGTATCGATGGCCCCGTTGCGCAGCATGGACGCCGCCGAAAACACCTTGAAGGTGGACCCCGGCTCGTACAGATAGGTGAAGTTTCGGTTCTGCCAGACGGCGGGATCCGGATGCGACCCCCGTCGCGTATCGGTCATGGGCCAACTGGCCGCGGCCAGGATATCCCCGGTCCCCGGCGCCAGAATGAGGACCGAGCCCCCCACGGCTCCGCAGTCGGCCACGGCCTGGCGCAGGCGGGCGTCGCAGATGGCCTGCAGTTCACTGTCCACCGACAGGACCACGCTCTGGCCGTGTACCGGTTCCTCGATGATGACCTGGCCCAGGTTCTGTCCCACGCGGGCGGTCTCGATCAGGCGTGCACGGCCCTCCCGGCCGGCCAGGCAATTGCCCAGGCCGTATTCCAGGCCCGTGGACACTTCCTCGTCCTGGTAGGTCTTGTGGAAGCCCACCAGGGAGGACCCGACCCCGTCCTGGGGGTAGATCCGTGAACTGGTCTGGTTCAGCGTCACCGACTTGAACTTCTGCAGCCGGATCTTCTCGTTGCGGGTCAGGACCACTTCCGCGCCGAGCACAATATGGCTGCCGTCGGCCCGGCGGATGCGCCGCTCCAGATCCTTCGGTCCGGTTTCCAGGATGTCGGCCAGACAGGCGGCCACCCCGGTCCGGTCTTCCACCAGGCTTGTGGCCACGCCCACCCGCCAGGTGGTCACCGACAGGGCCAACGGACGTCCGGCCCGATCAAAGAGGTTGCCCCGTTCGGCCTGCAGCTTGATTTCGCTGCTCCACTGGATGAGGGCCCGGCGCTCGTATTCATCGTGAAGGAAGACCTGGACCTGGACCACCCGGGCGGCCAGGAGCAGCCCCACGCCGGCAATGGCCAGCTTCAGGAGGCGGAACCGGCCGCGGCCGGCCAGGGCCTTCACGGCGTCCCCGTTCCGGCCACTTCGGCCGCCATGGCGGACCGCGGCGTCAGGGACACCATGGCCCCGGTCAGTTTTTCCATGGACGCCGCCTGGGCCAGGGGACCGCCGTCCACACCCAGCCGATCCATCATGCGTTGCCAGAGGCCGTCGGCCCCGTTCCCGTCGGTCGGCACGGCCACCAGGGCCAGTCCCGGTTGGGCGGGCAGAACCAGGCCCAGTTCCGACTCGGCGCGACGGCGCACCGTGCGCGGACTGGTGGCCTCATTCCAGGCGGCCTGCAGGTCGGCCTGGCCCGCCTCCAGGAATTCCTTCTGATCTTCCAGGCAGGCGATCTCGGCGCGCAGGTCGGTGATCTGGTTGGAAATGAACACCCGCCCTCCCATGAGCAGCCCCAGCAGCAGGACCGCCAGCAGGCTGCCGAGCAGACGGGCGGTGAAGATGCCCCGGCGCCGGGCCATGGTTCCATCGTCGGTTCCCTCGCCCTGCAGCAGCGTCCGGGTCTGGCGGGTCAGGCGGGTCAACATGGCCAGTCCTTTCACCCTGCGGGCAGGATTTCCGCCGCCCGCAAGCGGGCGCTGCGGGAGCGGGGGTTGGAGTCTTCTTCGGCCGCCGAGGCCTTCACGGCCTTACGGGTCAGGGGCTTGAGCAGGGCCACATGTCCGCACACGCACACGGGGACCTCGATGGGACACAGACAGGTCCGCCGCTCCCGGTCCATGAACCGCTTGACCAGCCGGTCCTCCAGGGAGTGGTAGGAGATAATGACGAAGCGCCCGCCGGGTTTGAGGACCTTGGGCAACTTGGCCAGGGTTTCCTCCAGGGCGTCCAGTTCCCCGTTCACGGCGATGCGCAAGGCTTGAAAAACGCGGCTGAGAACCGGGGCCGTCTTGCGGCCCCGCGGAACGACGTTCTCAACCGCGCTTCTCAGTTGCCAGGTGGTTTCCACGGGCTCTTCCGCCCGCTTGATGGCGCGGGCCACCCGCCGGCTGCCGCGCTCCTCGCCGAACTGAAAAATCAGGTCCGCCAGTTCCGTTTCACTGAGGCGGGCCATGAGCTCGGCGGCGGTTTCGCCCGTGGTCTGGTTGAAGCGCAGGTCCAGCGGACTGTCGAAGCGGTAGCTGAATCCCTTGGCCGGATCATCCAGTTGCAGGGAACTGACGCCGAGGTCCAGCAGCACGCCGTCGACCTGGCCCCAGCCGGCCTGGGCCAGCGCCCGGTCCAGATGACGGAAACTGATCTGCTGAATATGGAGAGAGGGATTGTCGGCCATGAGGGCGTGGCCGGCGTTCACCGCCACGGTATCGAGATCCAGTCCCAGAACTTCCGCGCCGGCCTGGGCCATGGCCACGCTGTGCCCGCCGAAGCCGAACGTCCCGTCCACGATCCGCTTGCCCGGGCCCGGCTCCAGAAAGCCGAGCGATTCCTCCTTGAGGACCGGAACATGCGGAGCTTGGGTCATGGCATCAGTCCGGGCCGGAGCCCACGCAGGGATCCGAAGCAGCCCACACCGCCGACGGAACCGAGGAGTTCCCCGTCCCAGTCGCCCATGCAGAGGATGGCCTTGAGATAGTCGCTCCAGCCTTGCAGCAGGAGTTGGTGCCCGAACTGGCGCATGGTGCGGTTCCAGCGGGTGAGCTCGCCGGTGATGCGGTAGTCCATGTGGGACAGGCCGCGACCGTCGAGGATGACGCGATGGCCGCGTCCGGAAAGATGGCGTCCCAGAGTCGCGACCAGGGTCTTGAACCCGTCGTGATCCAGAATACCCGAGAGAGTGACCCGAACAGCCCTGTCCGTGTGTCTGATCTCAATTGCCAAATGGCTACTGGCGGCCTCCTGCCTCACGGGCTGAAGGGTCAACTCTCTCGGCATTAGGGCTCCTTCCCCAGATCGCCCCTCCGTGGGCATTAACGATAGAATCCGTAGAGGAAACCGTCGGTCGGCGCTTCCTGCACCGGCTCGGAATCTTCGGCATCCACGGGGGGCCACAGCTCCATATAGGGCCCCATGCCGATGACGGTTATCTTCTTGTCGATCCCCAGGGCCGTCAGGACCTTGGTCGGAATAACGACCCGGCCCTGGGAATCGGGAACAACCTTGTAACTGTTGCTGCTGATGAAGCGCAGGTTCTGGCTGCGCTGGGGACTGGGCGGCTCGCGACGCGCCCGCTGGAAGTTGTCCATCCAGTACTCGTGGGTGGCCAACACCACTTCCCCCTCGGCCCCCGGGCTGATCATGTACCACTCCTGGTCGAGATCCTCCTCGACCAGTCCCTGATTCTTCCCCCGGAACCTGAACGGCAGATGCATCCGGCCCTTCGCGTCCACACTCCGTGTGTAGGACCCGTGAAAGGTGTACGGATACTCCGGGCTTTCAGGTGTCTGGGGTGTGTCAGGTGTGAATTCCATGGTTTGCCGAATGGGCCTTTCCTGAACGATTTCCAGATTGGGGGGTCAGTGGAGGAAGGTTCCCTGAAGCACCGATTTCCTTGTTTTGGAGAAAATGGCGGCGAAACGAGCAATCCGTGCTCCCTCAGGCTCCTCCTTGAGCCACCGCCATTTTAACCAAATTCCGCCCTTTTCCTCCACTGACCTCCACCGGATAGTAAACTTTCCCCACCACCAAGTCAACAGCAAAAAAACCCTTTTCTTTAAAAAAAGCGAGATAACCTCAGAGGCTTGAAAAATAACAAGTTAAGCAGGGATGGAGCGCGGTGGCGGCGGGTGGGGGGCCGAATCCCTGTCCATTCCCCCAGGCGATCCGGTCCGGAATTCGCCCCCAAAAGGGATCCCCTGCCCCCAGGTGTGGCCGATGGGCAGGGGATGAGCGGGGCGGGCTTTCACGCCGTCTCGCTTTACGGATTCAGGGCTTTCTTGTCCTTGACCAGGGTGGCGCGCGCCGTCATCGGGCCGCAATCCTCCGCATTGAGGAAGCAGACCCCGGCCAGAACCGACCCGGACGCCGGGGTCAGAGGCTTGACCAGACGGGAATTCACCGCGTCGAGATAGCAGGGTTGGCCGCTGATACTGGGATAACGGACCGGCCGGGTGAACAGGGTCACCGGGCGGGAGGTTTCGAGGTGGCCGTCGAACTCCATGACCAGGGCCTGGCCTTCCACCGCCATGATGGGACGGCTGAACCAGACGATGATCTCCCCCTCGCGGTCGCCCTCCTCCAGGAAATGGGGATGGGGAAACTTGATATTGGAGACGGTGAAGTCCCCCGTCACCTTCAGCTTCAACTCGAGGCCGGAAACCCCTTCGCTGCTGAGATTCTGCAAAATGACGTAGAAATGGGACGTTCCCGGGGGCACGCCGTTGGCGCAGTCCTTTTGCCCGTCCGGGTCAAGATAGATGCCGATCATATCGCCGAAGTCCGTTGTTTCCCCACCGCCCTGGGCGAACACCGGTCCAACGCTTACCACCAACAAAACACAAAGGGACATCAGCGAACATGTCATGACTCCATCTCCCTCCAGAACTGGAATCCGTATGTCTGCTAATCTCCCCTGCGAATGATTCGCCTTGTCACTTGATATCTAAATAACAGGATCCCGCCACTCATTACTGACAGAAAAATGTAAATTTTTTTAATAAGGTGAGAAGCCCCTGAAAGGCTGGGAGTTAGGGAGCGGCCGGGTCTTGGGTCCGGTTTCCCGGAAGGGGTTTACTCCCGTCCCGGACCCTTGAGCCCCCCTAATGGACCCGGTTCCCAATCCTGACTGAATACATAATCCCCTGCCCCCAGGGAAGACCGATGGGCAGGGGATCTGCGAGGCGGACTGTCATAGCCGTCGCGCGTTAACGGTAAAGACTCTTCACGGCGCCCCAGTCCGATTTTTCGGCGGGCACCGGTCCACAGTGGCCGGCATTGAGGAATAGCACCCCCACCTCCGCATCGCCCGAGACGGGCATCAGCGACTTGACGATCTGGTTGTCGTCCGAATCCAGGTAGCAGGGATATCCGGCAATGCTGGGGAAGTACACCGGTTTGGTGAAGAAGGTGACGGGGTCCTCGTCGTCCAGGATCCCGTCAAAGGTCATGATGACCAGTTTTCCGTCCACGGCCATCACCGGGGCGGCGAAGCCTGCGATGACTTCCCCCGGCTTGGTCGCCACGTCGATGTACTGGTCGGCCGTGAGTTGGAGATTGAAGAAGGTGTAGGCGCCCTCCACTTCGAGTTTCATCTCGAAGCCGGCCACCCCCGGGCTGGTCAGGTTCTCGATCACCACATAGAAATGGAAAAAGCCAGGCAGGACCCCCGTGGCGCAATCCCGATCCCCGTCCTCATCGAAGTAGATGCCGATCATGTCGTCGTAGGACACGTTTCCCCCACCCCCCTGGGCGAATACGGGTCCGACGGCGACACACAAAACAAAAAGGGACATCAGCAATTTATTCATGGGTCCATCTCCCTCAAGAATTGGATCCAGCGTTTGCTAATCTCCCCACGAGTGAACTCGCATTTTCAATATATAAGGATGAAAGGCCCGGACCCGCCACCCCGTCTTGAAAAAAATCAGCGGGATCTGGAGAAGATCCACAGCCCTGTGACCTGGTGGAAGCGCAGCAGCATCACCGAGGCCCCGGCGGCATAGGCGATGGAACTGGCCCAGGCCGCCCCCACGGCCCCGCCATCGGGAATGAGAATGAGACCGAATACCACATTGACCACCACCGTCAGCCCGCTGGCCTGGGTGTTCCAATGGGGTTTGCCCCGGCCGATGAAGTCCCCGGCCAGCACGGCGCCCGGTGCAAAAGCCACGATGCCGGGCAGCAGCGCGCGCAGGGCCGGGCCCGAGCCCGCGAACTGCCCGCCGGCCAGCAGTTCCAGCAAAGGACCCGCCAGCAGATACAGGGGAATGGCGGCGGCCAGGGTGACGCCCAGGCCCAAACGAAGGGCCCGCACGGCGGTGGCGTCCCGCTCACCGGACGCCCCCGTGGCGGCGGAGGAATGCACCAGCAACGGCGTCAGGGCTCCGGGCAGTAGCCAGAGCATCTCCCCCACGTAAACGCCCACCGAATAGATCCCCACTTCCGCCGCACCGCAGAAGTATTCCAGCAGCCCCTGATCCAGGCGCAGCAACAGAAAATAGGCTACGGCGCTGATCTGCCCCAGCCATCCGCGGCGAAGATTGTAGGCGATCAGGCCCAGGAGGGACCGCTGGCCGAGGTCGGCGGGAATGTCGGTGTCGGCGATGGCCACCGGGTCGTCCGGGGCCATGACCCGTAGGGTGCGCCGCGGCGACTTGATTTCCCGCAGGATCAACAGGAGCATGACGGCGCCGCCGGCGAACTGGGCCACCGCGAAGGCCCCCACGGCCCGGCCCAGGGTCATGCCCGACACCGCGGCCACCAGGGCAATGAGGACCAGATGGCCGAAGGCCCGCCACCCGTTCACCGCCGAGCCGATGACCAGCCGCCCGCGCGCCAGCAGGTCGTAGGAGAAGATATCGAACCCCAGCAGGCCGGTGGCCGCCAACGCCACGATGAATCCCACGCCGGCGAACCAGCCCAGGCGGGCGGAAAACAGATCGGCCGCCGCAGCCCCGGTGGACAGCCAGCCCAGACCAAAGAGGACCGCCACCATGACCGAGGCCCACAGCAACTGGGCCTTGAGCATGCGCCGGATGGGCACCTTGTCCTGTCTCAGGGGCGGCACCGCCGCCAACCCCATGCCCCCGCCCATCAAGGCGGACAGGAGCAGGGCCAGGGCGATGGTCAGGCTGTAGTGCCCCTGTCCTTCCGGGCCCAGGGATTTGGCCACCACCATCACCACCAGGGCGTTGGCGAAAACCTGGCTCAGGCGGCTCAACAGGATGCGGCTGCCGGTGCGGATCAGTTTCATGGAGCCTCCGCCGGCGGCGTGTCGTGCCAACGGCGTCCGTCGCCGGACCCGCCACCCTTTTCACGCCACCGCATCGCGAGAGCCCGCAGGGGTGCGGGATGCCGGTAGAACCCCCGGCGTTCTTCCCGGGCCCCGAAATGCTGCTTGAAGCCGGCCAGGGACACCACGCCCCCGCTGGCCCCCAGATCAAGCTCGGCGGCGCCGCGTCGGCAGGCTTCCACGATGTCTCCCCACACCGCCAGGGTGGCGGGAAAATGGGAGCGGGCGAAGGCGGGGTCGGTCACCCCGTTCCAGGCGATGACCCGACGGCCGTGGTGCAGGTTCAGATGGCCCCCGATGACCCGGCCCTCCAGACGCACGCAGGTGAAGAAAACGCGGTCGGCCGGATCGGCCAGAAGGGCCTGCAGGAAGGCCAGGGGCGTGGGCGCCTGCCCCCAGGCCGAACTGGCCTGAAGGTAGATGGGATAATAGGCCTCCAGCAGGGACGCGTCCCGGGAGGCGAACACCTCACAACCGCGGCGCAGCGCCCGGCTGCGTTCGTTGCGCTTGGATTTTTTCATCAGATGGGCCGACACATGGTCCGGCCCGCCGTCGAGAGGAATCACCGCGGCGGGAATATCCTGCCGACGCCAACCGGGCCGTCCCGTCAGTTGGGCGGCGAAGGCCGCTTCGTGTCCCCCGTTGAGCGAGACGGTGGCGATGCCCAACGGGCCCGTGCGCAGGGTGGTCAGGTGAGCGGTCAAGGCCTGGAAAACCGCGGATTGATCCGCCGGGGACAGGGCCTCGGAAATGATCGGGCCGCCGGAGGTGCCGTCCAGACTGCTGTCCAGGCGCAGGGACCGGAGCCACGGCAGCGGGCCCGAGGCCGTCCGACGTTCGGCCAGGGCCAGCCCGCCCAGGACACGCCCCTGATCCGCGGCCAGCAGCCAGCGGGATCGAATCCCCGTCTGGTGGACGGCCGCGGACTGGAGCCAGTGGGCGGTGTGGAAATAGTCGGCGCGGGAATCGGACGCCAGCAGACCGGCCCAGGCCGCGGGCACAGTGTCGTGCACGCTCACCGTCAAGGGTCGCGGGCGGGACGCCGTACCGGTCATGACACCCTGCTTTCCACGGACCGGGTCACCACGGTGATGACGTCCTGGACATCGGCCTCGCTCATGGCCGGAAACAGGGGCAGGCTCAGGGCCGTGCGGTAGTAGGCCTCGGTGTTGGGCAGGTTCGGCGCCTGTTCGGGAAAACGGTTCCGGAAAACCGGGTGGTGGTGCAGCGGAATGAAATGCACGGAGCTCCCCAGGTCGTTCGCCCCCAGGTCGGCGATGAGCCCGTCCCGGCCGTTGGTCACCACCGTCTCGTCCACGCGCAGGACATACAGGTGCCAGGCGTGGCGGGCCCAGGCCGCCTCCGTGGGCAGGGTCACGCCGGGCAGTCCGGCAAAGGCGGCGTTGAACCGGTCCGCGATGTCCCGTCGACGGGCCATGAAGTCATCGGCCCGGCCCAGTTGCACCATCCCGATGGCCGCCGCCGGATCGCCCAGGTGGAACTTGTACCCGATGTCCACGATCTCGTAGTACCAGCTGCCGCGGTCGGTCTTGCGGCGCCAGGCATCGGCGTCCATGCCGTGGTGGCTGAGGAGTTGGAGTTTTTCCGCCATGTCCGGATCCGCGGTGGTAACCAGTCCCCCGTCTCCGGTGGTGATGCATTTGGTGGCATAGAAGGAAAAAACCGTGGCGTCGCCCAGGCCGCCCAGACGCCGCCCGTCGATCTCGGCGCCGAAGCTGTGGGCCGCATCCTCGAGGACCTGGATGCCCCGGGGTCGAGCCACTGCCAGGATCTCTGCCATGCGGCAGGGGTGGCCGGCCATGTGCACCGGAATCACGGCCCGGGTGCGGTCGGTCACCGCGTTGGCGAAGGCCTCCGGCGACAGGCCCAGGGTGGCGAATTCCATATCCGCCAGAACCGGTGTGGCCCCGCAGTGGATAACCGCCGTCAGGGTGGAAATGAAGGTCAGGGCGGGCAGCACAACCTCGTCGCCCGGCCCCACGCCCATGGCCTTGAGGCTGAGGAAAAGACCCGCCGAAGCGCTGGCCACGGGGATGGCCGAGGGCACGCCCAGATAGGCGGCGCAGGCCTGCCCGAACTCGCGCACCTTGGGCCCGCTGGTCAGCCAGCCGGAGCGGATGACGTCGCCGACGGCGGCGATCTCGGCTTCACCCACATCGGGTTTGAAGAAGGGCAGGGGCGCCTCCCGTCGGATGAACCGGGTTCCCTTGGCGGACTGGGACATGTCACCCCCTCCAGTCACCGGTCAGGGCCCAAAGCCGTCGGCCAGCCGGGGCTGGTCGAGAAGGTCGGCCAGCTTGGCCCGCAGGGCCGGGATATCCCCCGCCGTGGCCAGGTCCAGCAGGGACGGCAACTGCGCCCGCACCTGGGCCGAGTCCTCGTTGCGGGGCAGGGCCAGTTTGATCAGCGGATGATCGCTGGTGGACAGATCCTCGGTGGACTCATAGAGCGCCTCGTGAAGACGTTCCCCGGGCCGCAGCCCGGTGATCTCGATACCCGGTCCCTCGTCGCCCCCCGTGGGGTCGTAGCCGGACAGGGCCAACAGGTTTCTCGCGAGCTCCAGGATGGACACGGGATTGCCCATTTCCAGGATATAGGTGCCGCCGCGCTGGCCCATGACCATGGCCTCGATCACCAGCAGGGCCGCCTCCTTGATGGTCATGAAGTAGCGGGTCATGTTGGGGTCGGTAATGGACAGGGGCTGGCCCGCCTTGATACGGCTCATGAAGAAGGGCACCACGGAGCCGCGGCTGCCCAGGACGTTGCCGAAACGGACCACCATGAAGCGCGTGCCGTTGCCCTTGTCCGCGGCGTGGCGCACCAGGCGCTCGGCCAGCTTTTTGGAGGCGCCCATGATGCTGGTGGGCTCCACCGCCTTGTCCGTGCTGATCAGGACGAAGCGCTCCGCCTTCACGCGACGGGCGAAGTCGATCATGTTGGCCGTTCCGCCCACGTTCACCTGCACCGCCTCCTCCGGGTTGTCCTCCATGAGGGGCACGTGCTTGTGGGCGGCGGCGTGCAGGATCAGGTCGCAGGTCAGCCGGCCGGACAGGACTTCGAGGCGGGTCCGGTCCCGCACATCGGCAATGAGGGTGGTAAGCCTGGTTTCGCCCCGCAGCGGTTCCAGCTCGCACTGCATTTCGAAGAGGCTGTTCTCCCCCCGGCCCAGCATGATCAGTTCGCTGGGGCCCAGAGGCAGAAGGCGCCGGCACAATTCCCCGCCGATGGACCCGCCCGCTCCGGTGACCATCACCCGGCGTCCGGCCACCACGCGGCGCGCAGCCTCGTCCTGGAAGTCCACGGTCTCCCGGCCCAGCAGGTGCTCGGGCTGGACGTCACGCACCTGGGCGAACTGAACCTCGCCGAGGATGATGTCGCGCAAACCGGGGACGATGCGCACGGGCAGGCCGGCCCGCTTGCAGAGAATCACCAGGCGGCGGATCAGCCGTCCGCCGGAGGAGGGAATGGCCAGCAGGACTTCCTGGGCCTGCACCCGGGTGGCGATTTCCACCAGTTCCTCGGTGCGTCCGAGCACCGGCAGGCCGCACACCTCGGTACCGATCAGGGTCGGATCGTCGTCGAGGAAAGCCACCGGCACGGCCGGCAGCCCGTCGGTCTGAATTTCCCGCACCAGGGACTGGCCGGCCACACCGGCTCCCACCACGAGCAGGCGGGGTGAGGCGGATGCGGATCCGGAATCCATTCCGGTCTCAGTCATGGGTTGCTCCAATTATTCCGTGTCGGCTCAAGGCCGGTTCAGCGTACGACCGCCAGGGATCTGATGGCCGTTGCCCCGTTCCACATAATTTTCACCACGTACATGCCGGTCACCACGGGATTGCCCTTGCGGTTGGTGCCGGACCAGAATCCGTCTTCACTGTTGGCGTAGGGGAAGCGGTAAACCAGCTGCCCTTCCACGTTGTAGATCTCCACGGTGGCTGCGTCGTCGTTCACGCGATCGATGGTCACCCCACCCAGATTGAGAACGCCTTCGCCCCGGGCCGGGTGGTAGGGATTCGGATAGAGATACAGCGCCGACAGGGGATCGCCCCCCACGGCGGCCTTGTCCCCCACGGTGATTTCCACCGCGCCGCGGTCCGAACTCAGCAGAAGACGGCGGCCCTCGGACTCGACCACCAGTTTCCGGTAGTTGCCGCCGGGCAGGGTGGTCAACACGTTGGGCGAATAAAGCAGACCATAGGCCGGGTTGGCAAAGTAATTCCCCACATCCAGCCAGGCGTCCACCTCGGAGCCGCTCCCGACCAGGCGGATCCGGTTCAGCCCCACCCAGGTGGCCACCCAGGCGTCACCATGGCGGTCGATGGCCAGATCCTTCACCGTGCCACTGATCAGGCCCGCCTCGAACGCGGACGCCTTTTCGCTCCAGTGGTCGGCCACTTCGGCATCACGGCCGATGGAATCGTAGTGGAAACGGGTGACGCCGTTGCCGCCGGCCCACAGCAGGCCGTCCGGTCCCAGGGCCAGACTCACCGCTTCCTTGGGATCGTTGGCGGTGCCGCTGAAGTTGGATACCGGGTCGTCCCAGCGGTCATCGGAAAAATCATGCCAGGTCAACGGATCGTCAGGACCGGCAAAGTCGCCGTTCACATCCCAGCGGACCAGACCCACCCCCTGGACGGCGAACCAGATCACGTCCCGACGCTCCACCAGGGCGTCCCACACCCCGGGGCCCGTGCCCAGACCGCCGCTGCCGCGGGGCAGGGTGATCCAGTTTTCCGGCCCCTGCCAGTTGGCCGGGTCCGTGAGTACTTCCACCTTTTCCTCGTCCTGCCAGTCGTGCATGACGATGAGCGGGCCGTCCGGATGCACAACCAGGTTGAGGATGTGATGGTCATTCAGCCCGCTGTTCCACTGGGTGATGTGGTCCGTGCTCCCGGTCACCGTATCAAGGGCCAGGAGACCGGAAGAGTACTGTCCGGCGTAAATGGTGCCGTCCGTGCCGGTGGCCATGGCCAATATGTTGGCGTAGTGGTTGAACAGGCCCGTTGAATCGTTAGCCACCGTCGCCACCTCGTAAAGGTGGGTCCAGCCGTTGGCCTCCCGCTTGGAAAGACTCTGCGCGGTGTGGGATCCGATCCAGGCCAGGCCGTCGGTGCCGTAGGTAATGCCTTCGGCGTTGGCCACCAGGGAGGCGTCCATCTGCCAGGTGTCAAACGACAGATCGGGATCCATGCGGCCGTACCAGGCCCAGGCGTTGTTGGTGGTCATGTTGGCGGGCCGGACGGGGCCGCCCACCCAGACGGTGGTCCCGGCATACATGGCGTGGCAGAGGGGCAATGGCAGGTCCACGGTGGTCCAGACGCCGCCCTCCCGATAGAGCAGCACGCCCACCCCGTTTCCCAACCGGGCCAGGGCCCAGAGCCGGTCGCCGCTGGCGTTCAGGTGATGGACCGGCAAGCTGAGCGTGCCCACCCGGGTCCAGGTCTCGGAAACGGCATTCCAGCTGTAGACCCCGCTGTCGGTGCCGGCCAGCAGGTCGCCGTCGGCATCCAGGCTCAGGGTATGGATCAGCAGGTTGTCCAAACCGGTATTCTGATCCGTGAAGATGTTGTTGGCGAAACGGGAGATTCCCACGGGCGTGCCCACGAAAAGATCGCCCTGGAAAACCTGCACGGCGGTCACGTTGTCGTCAATCAGGCCGTCCTGGTCCGCTGTGTAAATGGCGCCGGAAATGCCGTCGACAATACGGCCCACCCCGCCGTTGTCCATGCCGTAGTAGACCCACTCGCTGCCGCCGATGATGGCTCCGGTCACGGCGGTGACCGCCAGACTGCCCAGATTGCTGGTGTACTGACGGAACTGGGCGTTGGGGCCCGGATTATCGATGCGGGTCAGGCCGCCGTCCAGGGTGGCGGCCCAGATGAAGCGGCCGGACCAGGTCAGGTCGGTGATGAAATTTCCGGACAGTCCGTCTCCGGCGAACCAGCGGGTTTCCGCCCCGGGTGAGGCGGGATCCCAGACCACCATGCCGCCACCGTCGAGACCGCCGAGCACGGTGTTGTCGTGCTCCAGCAGGCAGGAAAAGTCGCGGGCCAGAAGCATGGACTCGAAGTCCGCGGATTGCGCCAGGACCGGCGAGGTTCCCACCAGCAACAGCAGGACGGCCGTCAGAAGGCCCGTCCGCCCGAAGCATCGGATTCCGCTTGCGGTCAACATCAACTATCTCCTTCACCTGCGTAGGTAATATCCAGGGGTCCCTGCCGAGGCGGTTCCTGATCCAGACGGGTCAAACCGCCGGGGGACTGCCAGAGCCGACCCAATTGTCGTCGGAGTCCGCCTTCGGCGGCCCAGGGTCCGGTCAACCCCGGCGCCCGGGGGGATCGTTTCCAGAATTCGAAAGGGTCGGCAGCCGCGGGAAGACCCGTCCCGGCCGGCACGGCCTGCGGCCCATTGAGAGACACACGTCCCTGCAGAAGGCATCCCGCCAGTCGCCATTGCCAAAGCAGGGGCAGCACCCGGCCATCCCCGGAAGCGGCGACCGGCAGGCGGGGATCATGGCCCCAGATATCGGTGGTCGGCACCATCCGCACGGCGGCGCCGTCCTGCCGGGACCGGACCAACCGCAGCCAGACCCAGGGCAGGAACGCCAGGAGCCCCAGGACCACCCCGGCGGCCAGCGAAGCCAGGCGGGCCCCGAAAGCGAACAGGGACTCGGCGGCGCCGGACTGTTGCACCGCCCCCGGTTCGGACCCGAAAAACTCGACCCGGGCCCGGGCGGCCAGCAGCCACACGTCGGACACCTGCCACCTCAGTCTCACGCGCAGGCGGCGCAGATTTCCCAGCAGTTGCCAGGCCGCCGCTTCGCCGGCGGGCGGATCCCAGAACACCACCTGGCTGATCCGGTAGCGATGCACCACCTCCAGGATTTCAGCACGGGTGCCCAGCCAGGGAATGTTTCCGTCGTCCAGCGGCGCCAGTCCGCCGCCGGCGGAGGGGTCGGCCGCATAGCCGGCCACGTCCACGTCCGCGAGGCTGGTCCCCCGGGCCCCGTTCAGCCAGGCCTGGATGCGGGCGGGCGGCCCCACCAACAGGGTGCGCTCGAGGGAAAGACGGCCCTTCTCCAGACGGGCCAACAGGCGGTTGAACGCGCCGTCAGCCACTGAAGTGAATATATACAGCAGAGGCAGAAACAGCAGCAGCACCGCCCGGCTGATGGCCTCCTGGTGCCCCAGATAACTGCTGGCCAGCAACAGCACCGACACGACGCCCACCTGCTGGGCATGCTCGGTCCAGGGCCGTATCCGGCGCCTCCGTCCCGGTTGGTAGCGGCCGGTCATGAGAAAGACCACCGTGGCCAGCAGCCCCGTGAACAGAAGCAGCGGCCGGTACTCGGCGAAGGGGAACAGGGGTTCGGAAAAGAGCCCCCCAAAAACGCCGCGCAGACCGTAGGCCAGACCGAACGCCGCCGCCAGGCCGAGCATGTCCCCCAGCCACAGCAGCAGCAGAAGCAAGGGGTCCCGCCACTTTTTGAGCAGCCAGACCAGCATGCCCCATTTTTCGTAGAACGAAATCAGACTGCCCAGATGCAGCCAGAAACTCTTGCTGAACTTGCCCTGGGCGCTCTCGCGGCGGTGGCGATGCATGAAGCGGGCCTCCGGCGCGTAGACGACCTCGAAGCCCGCCTGCCACATGCGGTAGCACCAGTCCACATCCTCGAAATACAGGAAAAAGCGCTCGTCCATGGGGCCGGTGCGCTCCATGGCGGAGCGGCGCACCAGCAGGCAGCCACCCAGCACCCAGTCCACCGGCCGGGCGTGATGGTGGTCGAAATCCTCCATCAGGTGCAGACGGACCGTTTCACTGTTCGGAAAGATTCGGCCCAGAATCGTCCGGCGAAGCAGCAGGGTCCGGAAGGTGTAGAACCGGCGGCAGGAGGCCTGCACGCTGCCGTCCTCATTCAGGAGCTGAGGTCCCACCATGCCGGCGCGCGGGGTGTCGTCGGCGAACTGCAGGAGGCGGTCCATGGCCCCGGGCTGAACCACGATGTCCGGGTTCAGGATGAGGTAGTAGTCGGCCTCCGCCAGGGCCATGCCCTGGTTGCAGGCCTTGGCGTAGCCGTAGTTCTCGGAATTGAAGAGCCAGGTGTGGTCGGGATAGCGCGTGTGGACCTCGGCCAACCCCTCGTCGCGGGAGGCGTTGTCCACGATCACGACCTCATGGATCGCGGCCGGCGGATAGGCCGCCAAGGATTCGAGGCACCGATCCAGGTCGGCGCTCGAGTTGTAGTTGATGATGACGACGGCCAGCTTCAAAAGGTCTCCCGGACTAGGGTATACGGCGCAGGCGCAGGGCCCAGACCATCCACATGGCCTCCACGATGATCCGTTTGCTCATCTTGGACACGCCCACCGCGCGGTCCACGAACATGATGGGGATCTCCTTGATGCGCAGCCCCCGCTTCCAGCAGTGGTAGTTCATTTCGATCTGGAAGGAGTAGCCGTCGCTCTTGATGCGCTCCAGGGGCAGTTGCTCCAGGGTGGTGCGCCGGAAACATTTGAATCCACCGGTGCTGTCCTTGATGGGCATGCCCGTGACCAGCCGCGCGTAGATGTTGGCCCCCACGCTCAGAAAGAGGCGCCGCAGGGGCCAGTTCACCACGGTGATGCCGCCGAGGTAGCGGCTGCCCAGCACCAGGTCGTGGGTGGCGATCTGTTCCAGGAACTCGTCCAGGGCGTCGGGCTGGTGACTGAAGTCCGCGTCCATCTCGAACACGGCCTCGAAATCGGTGTTGGCCAGGATCCACTGGAAACCGGCGATGTACGCGGCGCCCAGGCCCTCCTTCTTCGCCCGCTCGAGGATCAGGGCCCGGCCCCCGAACTCGGGTCGGGCCTTCACCACGTCGGCGGTGCCGTCAGGGGAACTGTCATCCACCACCAGCACGCTCAGCCGTGGGTCCCGCTCCAGGATGAGCGGAATTAGCCGCCCGATGTTGTCTGCCTCGTTGTAGGTGGGCACCACCACCACCGCCTTGGTGATGGGGGGCAGGTCCGGCAGGTGTCCTGTCTGGCCGTTCAAGTCACTCATGGGCTGAGATTCCTTCAGGGGTTTTGGGCCGCAAACGGGCCGCCAAAGGTAACAGCAGAAGAATCAACACAAGCATCACACCGAGGGCCGAAAGAGTCAATCCCCGCCCCACGGCCTGGGCGCTGTAGTGGAACCGCACCGTGTGCGGGCCGGCTTCGAGCGCCACCGCGCGCAGCACCAGATCGGCCGTCAGCAGGGGCTTGGCCTCACCGTCCACCTCCACCTTCCAGCCGGGGGCCATCATGTCCGCAAGCAAGAGTAGGGCCGGGACGGGGCTGTCCACGGTGAGAACCACCTCGTCGGTCCCGTCGACGGTGAAAACGGGCGCGGGCAGGGCCTGGGCGGCCGCCCGGGGCTCCGGAACCGGTGTTTCATTCAGCCAGACCTGGTCCCTGACGTCGATTTCGCCGGCCTGGACGCCGTCCAGGAAAGACGGCAGGTCGTCCTTTTCCGGCAACGCCGACACCGGCTGCCACCGCGTCAGCAGTCGCGCCCGCGGCAGGGCGGCCAGGTTCCGGTACAGGGCCGGACCGTCGCTGGGGAGGGGGTCCGGGTCCACCTCGACCCCGAAGGAGGTGAGCACAGGAAAGTCGCCTGGCGCCAGCGGCCGGTCAATCGCCACGACGGTCCCGCCCAGCCAGTTGACCAGACGGCCGGCGGGGGGGTCCGCAAAGATCCGTTTCCGGATCTGCTCGTAGGTCGCCATCTTCAGCGGGGAATAGCCGCCGAGGGAGCGGATCCGGTCAGGCATCCAGGTGTTGCGGCCTGAATGCGCGCCCAGGGGCCACACCCGGTCGTGGCCCACAGCCACGGCCAGGTCACCGGCGCCGGGTCCGGTGGTGATCCGGCGCACGGCCGCCGGCTTATGCAGGAGCTTGCCGGAATCCGTGAGAACGCCGCGACCCGACGCGTCACGCGCCACGGTCTTCAGCCCCGTCTCGGGACTGGCGATCAACTTGTCCACCCCACCCAGGTCCAGACCCACCAGGGCCACCATGATCCAGCCCAGGGTCACCCCCGCCAGGCGCGGGTTCCGGCCGGCGGCGAACACCGCCGCACCCGCGGTCAGCAGGATGAGACCGATGCGCACCAGGCTGCCCTTGTGGAGGATCCAGGCCTCGCGCAGAAGGACCTCCGGCGCCTGCCGTCCGCCGGCGGCCGCCATCTCCTGCAGGGAGGACAGGTAGCCGTCACGGAACAGGCCCGTGGCCCCGCCCAGCAGCAGGATCAGGCCCAGACCGGCGAGGACCGCCGGCAGCACCGCCGGCCTGCCAAAGGGCTTGACCCCTTCCTGGAGCGCGGCCAGCCCGCGGGCGGCGAGGACCGCCACGGCAAAGGCCATCAGCACCATGATCATGGACGGGATGCGGAACTTGTTGAAGAAGGGCAGCACCCGGTAGAGCAGTTCGTAGAGACCGAACCCGAAGTTGCCGAAGGCCACGAACACGGCCAGGAGACTCATCACGCCCAGGGCGATGACCAGACTCCGCGGCGCCTGCCACCAGGCCACCGCCGCCAGAACCAGCAGGAGCAGGCCGAAGTAGTTGGGATAGTCGTTGAAGGGCATCAGGCCCAGATAAGTGGCCTTGCCGAAGCCGGCGGCCACGGGCAGCACGAAGGTGCCAGTCTCGCGCGGCGCAAGGGACCAGCCGGTGGCATAGTCGAGGCCCACCCCGCCGCCGCCGGCGGTGTCCTGCCCGCGGATGGAGATGCCCGTGTAGTCGTGGACCGGCAGGAGCATGATGCTGCCGATCATGAAGCCCAACGCCAGGCCCCCCAGCACCATCGCCACCCGTCGCCAGCGCACGGCGGCGGCCACCCGACGCCCGGCTTCCTCCAGGGGCCACACCGCGTTCCAGGCCGACAGCCAGCCCACCGCCAGCAGGGTGTAGTAGGTGATCTGCGGATGGCCGCGCAGGATCTGCAGGCCCATCAGCAGGCCGGTCATGCCCACCGCGCGCCAGCCGGCGCCGTCGAGCACGCGAAGGGTCCAGCCCACGATCCAGGGCAGGTACATGGCCGCGCCCAGCTTGCTGCCGTGGCCGTGCACGCCCCAGGCCACCACCTTGGGAAAGAGAATCCACGCGGCCACACCGAGCATGACCGCGGCCAGGGGCAGGCGCCAGCGGCCCAGCAGCCAGGCCATGCCCAGTCCGCCGAAGAGCAGATGGGCCAGCATCCAGGTGAGCGGCGGGAAGGCCAGGTGGTCCTGGGCGAAGTTGAAGAGGATGGACGGCGGATACAGGAACGGCACGTAGGCCAGGGACCCGAAGCTCGGCATGCCCGCAAAGAGGTAGGGACTCCACAGCGGGTAGTGTCCGGCGGCCCGTTCGGCGTCGCCCACGAGGGCGAAGGCGTCACTGTTGGAGGTGTCGGCGCTCAGGAAGACCTGGCCCTGGAACATGGGGCCCGGGTAGGTGACCCCCAGGAGCACGAGCAGCAGGATCGTCACCACGACCCAGTACCACGGCCCGGTCAGCGGAGGCAGGCCGGCCAGGGGTCCGCCCGCAGTGGCGGACGGCTGGGCCGTCACCTTCTTCTTGCGGTCTTTTTTCGCCAAGACGGGTCTCCCCTTGCTGAAGTCGCCGGACGGTGCGGTGACCGGTCACCGTACCGCATGCCCGCCGCCGGTGTCCACCGGCGGCGCGTCAGTAATCCTTGCCCTGCAGTTCGTCCAGGGCCCCGTGCCAGATGGCCAGGGCGGTTTCCAACCGGCCGTGCCAGAGCTGCCATTCGCTGTGTCCGGCCAGAAAGGCAAACTGCGTGATGGCCAGAAGGGGCCAATAGCGCCGCGGCCAGTGGGTGCGCAGCAGTCGCAGGTGACTGCGGGTGCGCAGCCAGGCCTTGCGGGGGCTGTTGCCACCCACCGAGGCGCTGACCTTGTGCAGAACCAACGCCCGGGGGACGTGAAGGATCTCGCCACCGGCGGCCTTGATGCGCAGGGAATAGTCGGCGTCCTCCCCGTAGAAATGGTAGCGGTCGTCCAGCAGGCCCACCTTGTCCAGGGTGCCCGGCCGCAGCAGCAGGGCGCAGCCGGTGCCGTAGCCCACAAACCGGTTGGAGGTGTCGTGCCCCCCGGAGGTCTGACGAATGCCCTGGTGACGAATCCAGCCGGACCAGCGGCTGACCAGCCCGCCGTCGTACCACAGCACCGAGGGGTCGGAGGCATAGCAGATGCGCGGCGTGGCGGCCCAGGCGTCCGGGGTCTCCTCCAGGGACCGCACCAGACGCTGCAGGGATCCGTCCGGGACCAGGGTATCGTTGTTCAGCAGGAGGATGTGGCCCCGGTACCCCTCTTCGCGCAGCCGCTGAAGCGCCACGTTGTTCCCGCCGGCCCAACGCAGGTTTTCCCCGGTGGGGATCAGCTCCACGTCCGGGTAGTTTTCACGCATGAAGACCAGGGAATCGTCGGCCGACCCGTTGTCCACCATGATCAGGCGCAAACCGGGATAGCGGTTGTCGGTCAGGGACGAGAAGCAGTCCTGCAGGTCATCCCGCCCGTTCCAGTTGACGACGACCACCGCCAAGGGCGGCAGGGGCTGACGGGCGGCCTCAGACACGGCTGGCGATCCGGAAACCCTGTTCGGGGTTGCGGCCGGCCACGATCAGCTCGGCGATGAGCCCCAGGCTGTAGAACTGGAACGAGACGATGATGAGCACCAGGCCGAGCAGCAGACTGGGCCGCAACCGTAGTCCGTGGCCCAGGGCCCACATCCCCATGAAGTAGAGGCAAATGCCCCCGCCCACGGCCAGGAAGCCGGTGCCCACACGGCCGAAAAAGTGTAATGGAGACGTGCGGCGGGCGTGCAGGAAGTAGACCGTCAGCAGGTCCAGGAAGCCGTTGAGGAAACGCGACAGGCCGTACTTGGTGGTGCCGTACTTGCGCGCGAAATGCTTGACCGGGGCCTCGGTGACGCGGTAGCCGTCGAGATGGGCCAGCGCCGGCACGTAGCGGTGCATGTCCCCGTAGAGCTTGACCGAGCGGGTGACGTCCCGGCGATAGGCCTTCAGGCCGCAGTTGAAATCATGCAGTTTGAGCCCGCACATGCGGCTGGTGAACCAGTTGAAGATCCGGCTGGTCTTGTTCTTGATGAAGCTGTCCTTGCGGTCCTGCTTCCAGCCGGACACCAGGTCCCACCCCTCTTCGATGCGGGCGGTCAGGTGAGGGATCTCCGCGGGGTCGTCCTGCAGGTCGGCATCCATGGTGATGACGATCTCGGCGTCCACGGCGGCGAATCCGGCGGCCAGGGCGGCGGCCTTGCCGAAGTTGCGGGCGAAGCGCAGACCGTGCACCTGGGGACGCACCTTGGCCAGTTCCTCCACCACGGCGAAAGTGCCGTCGTTGCTGCCGTCGTCGATGACCCACACTTCCCACGTGCGGCCCATGGCGGTGATCTCGGTGTCGATGCGCTCGATCAGTTCAGGCAGGGACTCCGCCTCGTTGAACGCGGGCACCACCACCGCCAACTGGGTCCGGGTCGGGGAGAGTTTGTGATCAGACACCGCTGTTCCTCCTGCCGATGGCCCAGTCGACCTCGCGGGCCAGGCCCGCGGCGAAATCGATGGTGGGTTCGTAGCCGATGGTTTTCTCAACATGGGTGCGGTCGGCGAAGGTGTTCTTCACGTCGCCGTCGGCCACGGGTTTGTAGTCCACCTGCGCGGCCAGGCCGGGCACCCGGTCCTGCAGGATGCCGGTGAGCAGATCCAGGGCTTCGCTGAACACCACCCGGCTGCCGCCGCCGGTGTTGAAGACTTCCCAATCCGCGTCGCAGGCCACCGCCAGCAGATTGCTGCGCACGGCGTCGCCCACATAGGTGAAGTCGCGGGTCTGGGACCCGTCGCCATAGACCTCGAACACGCGGCCGTCCAGGGCCGCCTCGATGAACTTGCGGAAGGCCATATCCGGCCGCTGACGGGGACCGAACACGGTGAAGTAGCGCAGACTGCTGGTCGGCACGCCGAAGTTCATGCTGTACAGCACGCACAGGTGTTCGGCCGCCATCTTGGTCACCCCGTAGGGCGACCGCGGCTGCGGCAGGGCCTGTTCGGTGACCGGAAGCTCTTCCTGGTCGCCGTACACCGAACTGCTGCTGCTATAGACGAAGCGGACCAGGGTGTCCTTCACCTCGGGATGGCGACAGGCCTCCAGCAGGCGCTGGGTGGCCATGACGTTGCGGCCGAGATATTCGTTGAAGTAGTCGCCCCAGCTGGCCCGGACGCCGGCCTGGGCGGCCAGGTGGAAACACGCGGTTTTCCCTTTCAGCAGGGCCACCGGATCCAGGGTCTGCAGGTCCTCCTGCACCAGGGTGAAATCCGGGTTGTCGCGGAAGCCGGACAGGTTTTCGTGCTTGAGCGACACGTCGTAGTAGTCGGTCAGGCAGTCCACGCCGGTCACCACGCAGCCCAGGTCCAGCAGGGCCTCGGAAATGGTGCTGCCGATGAAGCCGGCGCAACCGGTGACCACCACGGGCGCGCCCGGCTTGAGAACCGCCCGCACCGCATCCGGCAGGGTGGCGGTGATGTCCTTCAGTTCATTACTGTCCATCGGGATCTCCCACCGCGTTGTTGATGCGATCCTGTTCGGCCTTCAGCTGGTTCTGGCGCATGACGGTCAGGGCGCTCTCCATCTCGGGATCAACCTGACCGTTCTGCTGCCGCCAGGCCTCGAGCACCGCTTCGGCCTCGCTGACCTGGTTGAGCGCCTGGTGGAGACTGAACTGCACCTGATAGTAGAAGTGACGGTCCGGGTAGGCGGCCACCTGGCCGGCCACCCAGTCCAGCGCCAGCTCGGTCACGCCGCCGCGTACGAACCCGCTCAGGCTGTTGAAGACGATGCGCTCCTCCAGGGCGGGCGACACGTTGTCGGCCAGGGAGCTGAGGAAGTCCTTGGCGGTTTCGTCCCGATAATCCATGACCAGCAGCAGGGGATAGAACTCCATGGCCATCTCGTTGTACGGCTCGATGGCCAGGCTGGTCTCGAAGGCCACGATGGCGCTCTTCAGGTTGCGCTTGTACTCCACGCTGTCCACCCGGGCGGCCCGGTCGGCCCGGTTGTAGAATTCGTAGCCGGCCCGGTTCAGGGCGGCCGGGTAGTTGCCCAGCAGGTGGTTGGCGTTCTGGTTGCGGTACACGTCGCGGCGCTGGCTGCCCAGTAGTTGAGCCAGGGTATCCATGGCCACGGGGCTGAGCCTGTCCCCCTCCTGGCCCAGGGTCAGGGTCCCGGTATCGGACAACAGGCCGGCCTGCTCGGCGAACCGGGACTGGCGGCGGTCGTCCTGTCCGGTCATCACCGACGACAGCTTGTAGCGGCCCAGCATGTTGTCGAGCACCTTCTGGGGTTCGATGGTGGGCATCTTGTCCTCGGAGGCCGTCTCCATGAGACGGTAGGTCATCCCCTCCATCTGGAGCATGGGGTAGTACCGCGCCATGTTCTCCTGCGGGATGGTCACCGCGAAGAAGACCGGTCGGCCGGCCCGCTCGTGATTGGTGGTGATGATGTCGTGCAGGACATAGTCCTTGATCATCAGGATGGTTTCCTCACCCGTTTCGGCATCCCGCATGCGGCGGTGGCGCAGTTGGTCGATCTGCGGGTCCGTGCGCTTCATCTCCACGGGATGGTCCAGGGTGCGCAGCTGCTTGATGTACCAGGGCAGGTTCACCAGCGACAGGTTCACCACCGACACGTCCTTGCGGAAGTGCTCCACCGCCTGCAGGTACCAGATGGGGAAGGTGTCGTTGTCGCCGTTGGTGAAGATGATGGCGTTTTCGTCCACCCCGGCCAGGATGTTCCAGGCGTATTCGTAGGCGATGCGGTTATCGCTGCGGTCGTGCTCCACGAACTTGGTGTGTCCGGGCCACATGGGCAGCAGGACCAGCACCATCAGCACCACGGCGGTGACCTTGGTCATGGCACCGGCCTTGACCGGAGTGATGCCCGTGCGCCAGGCCTGTCCCTTGCGGATCAGTTCCCGGGCGGTCTTGCCTTCCGGGCCCGCGGAGAAACGCAACAGGGCCGCGGCGCCCAGCCCGATGAACACCGCGAAAAAGAGGAAAGCCGCGAAATAAAAGTAGTCGCGATCGCGCACTTCGTGGTCGCTGAAGTTCAGCACCAGGGTCAGGATTTCCCCGTTGATGAGATAGTTCACCACCGGCAGCAGGATCAGCAGCTTGAGCCGGCGGAAGCCCTGGACCAGGCCCAGGAAGGCCAGGAAGAAGGGGCCCAGCACGGTGGCGGCCAGGGACACCATGCCGGTGCCGTTGCCCAGGAAATAGAACTGCTTGAGCAGGAACTTGTAGTAGTAGCCGTACTGCCACAGGATGGGCGCCTTGCGCCCGCCCTCGCTCAGCGGCGGATACTGCTCGCGGCGAATCACCGACATGAGCACGTCGAAGGTTTCGGGATCGGTCTGGTTGATGTAGGGCTCGGGGTTGGCGCCGGCCCGAATCATCATCATGTAGTGGACCGTCAGGGCGAAGCCGAACAGCAGGCTGCCCCAGAGGGCAAAGCGGTGGCCGGTGACCGCGCGCAGGATCACCACCGCGGCGTAGACCAGAAGCAGAAGCATGATGCCGTCGTTGTTGCGCCACATGGTGGACAACAGGAAGACCCCCAGCCCCGAACTGAGCAGCAGGATATCCACGAGCGGCAACTGCCGTCGACTGGCGAAGACCATGACCAGGAAGATGCCCGGGTACACCAGCACCGCGCCCAGGTGAAAGCCCACGCCCAGGCCCAGCAGGTAGATCATCAGCAGGACCAGGAGGTTGCTGCCGGGGTGTTGGCGATGGTCATACCACTTGAGGGACAGCCAGGTCAGAAGGATGAGCATGAAGGCCGACAGGCCGTACACCTCCGCCTCCACCGCGTTGTTCCAGAAGGTTTCCGAGAAAGCCAGGAAGAGCGCCCCGACCACGCCCCCCACGTGGGCGTACAGGCCGCTGTCGGGGTTGGCCCGCCGGGCCAGTTCCCAGATCACCAGGTAGACCAGCATGACCGCGAGGCTGCTGAAGAAGGCCGACATGAAGTTGATGGCCCAGGCCGTGCGGTAGGCGGGGACGGTGATGTCCGCGTCCCCCAGCACCACGTCGAAAACACGGCCCACCAGCACGTACAGCGGGGTGCCCGGCTGATGCGGGACGCCCACGATATGGCTGGTGGTGATGTATTCGCCGCAATCCCAGAAATCGGTGGTGGGACCCAGGGTGGCCGTATAGACCCCGAGCGTCAGCAGAAAGACCGACAGGCTGATGATCACCTGAGGCCTCTGGTACCATTTGTTCAGCAAAACGTCCCCATTTCCAAGGGTTGGTGGCAGCCTGGTTGGGCCGTCAGGACCGGGCCGCCGCAGGTTGGGCGATCCGGGCCGAATCTAACACACCGGAATGATGCCAACAACATCCGGCAGCAACAGTTCCGTCAGGCGTCGAGCGCCTGTGAATCCTCGTTTTTTCGACCCCAGCGGCCCATCCAGAGCAGCAGGCCGCCCTGCAGGCTGAAGACGACCTGCACGAGGTAGGCCCCCAGCTCCATGGCCACGGCCTGGGTGGCCGCCAGGCCGGCCCAGGTCAGCAGGTTCACCGAGACCGATTCGCGCAGGCCGATGCCGTTGATGGTCACCGGCAGGGTCAGGCTCACCGCAAGCATTGGAATCAACACCATCAGCTGGACCATCTGGGTCGTGTCCAAAACCAGGCCCAGCCCGCGGGCCACCAGCAGGTGGGTCATCAGGCGGAGGAACTGGACCAGCAGGCTGAACAGAAAGACCCTGTTCAGCCAGGGGATCTGGGTGCGAAACCGCGCGAATTCCCCGGCCAGCTCCTCCATGCGCCTCGCCATGGACGCCCACCCCAGGCGTTGGAAAACTCCGGGCAGCAGCCGCCCCAACCGACGGGAAATCAAAAGAGCCAGCACCGCGGCGATCACCAGGGTTATCGGGACCATGACCAGGGCGATGGCCGGCAGGGGGATTCCCGTGGCCGCCGCTGCGGACAGCGCCACCACCGCCAGGCAGCTCAGGGCGCCCAGGCCGATGAGGCGGTCCAGAATGGTGGCGCTCAACACGCCCAGGGACCGTTTTTCCCGGCGGCCCAGGTCTACGATCTTGTACACGTCCCCTCCCACGTTGGCCGGGAGGAAATTGTTGAAAAACAGGCCGATGAAGTAGAGGCGCCGGATTTCCCGGCCCGGCGCACGGATCCCCGCGGCCCGGAGAATCCAGGCCCACTGGAAGGCGCCGCCCACGGCGGACAGCCCGTAGACCAGCAGGGCCAGTCCCAACCATTCCCAGTGGGGGCTGACCATGGCGTCCCGGATCTCGGTCAGGGAAATGCGCGACAGCACGAAGGCGATCAGGCCCCCGCTGACGAGGACCTTTCCCAGGGTGATGAGTCCCCGGCGCAGGTTGCCCGCCCGGCTCATGGGTGCCCGCTTTCGACCGCGCCGCGCTGGGCCACTTCCGTGAACAGGGCCAGACTCTCCTCCACACAGGTCCGCCAGCTGAAGGTGCCGGCCCACCGGCGGGCCGCGTCGCTGCGCGCCTGCCAGAGATCAGGCTGGGTCAACAGGGCCAGCGCTTCGCGGGCAAAGGCCGCGTCGTCCCCGTAGGGCACCAGACTGCCGGTCTCGCCGTGCCGCACAGAATCCTTGAGCCCGGGCCGGTCGCTGGCCACCACCGGCAGGCCGCACTGGTTGGCTTCCACCACGGTCAAACCCCAGCCCTCCTTGGGACTCGGATTCAGGAAGACATGACAGCGATGCAGGGTGCGCACCAACTCGTCCCAGGGCAGGAAGCCCTGGAAATCCACGCTGCGATCCAGGTCCAGCCGGGTCACCAGTTGACGCAGACGCGCCTCGTCCGGACCGCGGCCCATGATGAGCAGGCGGGCATCGGGCAGTTCGGTACGAATGCGGGCGAAGGCGCGGATGGCCACGTCCAGGCTCTTGTATTTCCGCAGTCGGCTCCACGACACCACCAGGGGTGTCTCACTGCGGGGCGGCGGATCGTCCAGGGTAAAGCGGGGGTGGTCCAGGCCGCAGTGGATGGTGCGGATGCGGTCGCCGTCCAGACCGCGGGCCATGAGGTCGTCGCGGGTGGACGCGCTGATGACCTCGAAATCCACGTCCCGGTAAACGCGCGGGATGAGGCTTTCGGCGCCGTACACGTAGGTGGCCGTCAGCGGGTTGGCCTCCCGGTAGACGGTGGTCCCGAACAGGTGGGGCACGATGGCCACCAGCGGGGTGTCGCCCCGGTACAGGGGCGTGTAGAAGGGAATCTTGTTGATGTCCTCCACCAGCAGGTCGTAGCGCTGGGCGCGCAGCATACGCCGCACCACCGGGGGCAGCACGAAGTTGGCCACCGTCCAGTGGCCGTGGCGGTGGATGTGGAGGCCGTCGATGACCTCGGTGGACGGGGCGCCGTCATAACCGGCACACACCAGGTCCACCCGGTGACCGGCCTGGACCGCCCCGCTCAGGATGTGGTGCAGGTGGAGTTCGGCGCCGCCGCCGAGCGGATCGTTGATGTCCCGCCAATTGACCGCCAGGATCCTCAGGACGCGATCCCCCCGTCGGCGCCCTTGCGTCCGATGACGCCGATGGTGGGCGTCGTATAGAGGCTGAGGCGTTGGGTGGCGAACCAGGCCCGCCACCGCTCGCCCAGGCGGGCCAGCGGCGGGATGGGTTCGGGGAACATGGGCAGGCGCAGGCCCGTCCGCGTCATGAGTATTTTGCGCAGGGCGCGGTACCACAGGCCGGGCACCATCCAGTCGCCGTAGCTGCGGGTGATGGTCAGCCCTTCACCCCCCATGAGCCCTTCCAGCTGGCTCACGGTGAACTGGGTTTCCCAACCGGCGAACCACTTGTTGATGGCGATGAGGAACGCTTTGCCGACCGTGTAATAGTGGAAGGTCTGGGGCACGTCCACCACCAGGAAACCGCCCGGCTTGAGGATGCGGATGTTGTCCCGGAGAAGAGGCATGGGATCGCGGAAGTGTTCCAGCAGACCCTGGTGGAAAACCACGTCGAAGGAATTGTCGGGGAATGGGGAATCCAGGGCGTCACCGCAGACGGTGGCCACGTTCACGCCGGCCTCGGCCGCGGCCTGGGCCGTGAGATCCAGGGATCCGGCCACGTAGTCCAGGGTAAGGACCTCGGCCCCGGTGCGGGCCAGGGTCACCGCGTCGCGACCGGTGCCCGCCCCCACCTCGAGGATGCGAATGCCGGACAGGTCGCCCATGGCCTCCAGATCGTACAGGGCCGTGATCTCGCGCACCAGCCGGCCGTCCGTGCCGTACACGTCGTCCAGCTGGAGATGGTCGGCCTCTTCCCAGAATTTCTGCCAGTGTTCAGGTGTGGACGCTCTCACGCGGGCTCCCCCTGTGGGCCGGCCGCCGGGGCGGCGGGGATACCGTCGGGATAAAGCTGCCCGGCGGCCTTGTCGAGCACCCCGTTGACGAAGCCCACCGCGTTTTCATCGCAATAGCGGCGGGTCAGTTCCAGGGCCTCGTTGATGACGACCTTCACCGGAACATCGGGACAGAACTTGAGTTCCGCGAGACCGATGACCAGGATGGCCTTTTCCAGCACACCCAGCCGTTCGGGCGACCATTTCTCCGAAATGAGCCCCTTCATCCAGGTGTCGAGTTCCGGACGATTGCCCGCGACCTTGTCCATCAGACTGCGGGCGAAGGCCGCCGTATCGGGCGCCGACTCCCGCCGCCCCAGCTGGTCTTCCAGGACTTCGCCGGGCTTGGCCCCGCTGATCATGGCGGCGTAACTGGACTGCAGGACGACTTCCCGACCTTTTCTGCGCTTTCCCACGTTCTATTCCCTTGTCAAAGAGCAATCAAAACAACATATGGCCCGCTCTGGAGCGGGCCGGAATTTCGTATTGAAAGCAAAGCTCAACGTCTTTACTTCCAACAAGTTTAACCGATTCCGTCACGATTTGCAACACCGACGGCCAAATCAGCCTTCGTCAATGACGGCGCACAGATCGATCATCTCCAGGGCGGTCAGGGCCGCGTCGAAACCCTTGTTCCCGGCCTTGGTCCCGCTGCGCTCGATGGCCTGGTCCAGGGTCTCGGCGGTGACGATGCCGTAGATCACCGGGATATTGCTGTCCAGGGAGACCATGGCGATACCCTTGGTCACCTCGCTGGACACGTAGTGGAAGTGGGGCGTATCGCCCTGGATGATGCAGCCCACGCAGATCACCGCGGCGTAACGGCCGGTCTGCACGAAGCGCTTGGCGGCGATCGGAATCTCGAATCCGCCGGGCACCCACGCCGTGTCGATATGCTCGTCGGCCACGCCGTGGCGCTTGAGGCAGTCGATGGCCCCGTCCATGAGCTCACTGGTGAAGAAATCGTTGAAGCGGCTGCCCACGATGGCGATTCTCGCTTCCCGTGCGTCGAACTTGCCCTCGAAATTCCGTCCCATGGGTCGTCTCCTCGTTTACAGGTGGTCCAGGATGTGGCCCATGCGGGCCTTTTTCGTCGCCAGGTATTTGGCGTTCTTCAGATTCGGTTCGATCTGGAGGGGCACCCGGTCGGTGATCTCCAGGCCGTAGCTTTCCAGCCCCACGATCTTGCGGGGGTTGTTGGTCATCAGGCGCATGCGGCGCACGCCCAGGTCGCGCAGGATCTGGGCGCCCAGTCCGTACTCGCGCAGGTCGTCCGGAAAGCCCAACTGGCGGTTGGCCTCCACCGTGTCCGCGCCCTCATCCTGCAGCCGATAGGCCTTCATCTTGTTGACCAGGCCTATGCCCCGCCCCTCCTGGCGCATGTACAGGAACACGCCGGCGCCCTCGGCTTCGATCTGCTGCAGGGCCGCCTCCATCTGCTGCCCGCAGTCGCAGCGCAGGCTGTGGAAGAGGTCCCCGGTCATGCACTCGCTGTGCACGCGCACCAGGGTGGGCGTTTCCGGATCGATATCGCCCTTGCTCAGGGCCACGTGGGTGGCGCCGTCCACGCTGGTGCTGTAGGCCGTCATGCTGAATTCACCGAACTCGGTGGGCAGGGGCACCACCGCCTCCCGATGCACCAGTTTTTCATGCTTGCGGCGCCAGGCGATGAGGTCGGCGATGCTGATCAGCTTCAGGTCGAATTCGGCCGCCATTTCCTTGAGGCGCGGCACGCGGGCCATCTCGCCGTCGTCGTCCATGATCTCGCAGAGCAGACCCGCCGGATAGAGGCCCGCCGCCTCGCACAGATCCACCACGGCCTCCGTATGGCCGGCCCGCTTGAGCACGCCGCCGGCCTGCGATTCCAGGGGAAAGATGTGGCCGGGACGCACCAGATCGTGGGGACGGGATTTCGGGTCGATGAACACATCCACGGTGCGGGCCCGGTCTGCGGCCGAGATGCCGGTGGACACGCCGGTGGCCGCATCGATGCTCACGGTGAAGTTGGTGCCCAGGCTGGCGGTGTTGCGCGCCACCATGGGCTGGATGTCCAGTTCGTTCAGGCGCTCACCGGTGGCCGACAGGCAGATCAGCCCCCGGCCGTGCTTGGCGATGAAGTTCACCGCCGCGGGTGTCACCTTTTCGGCGGCGATGATGAAATCGCCCTCGTTCTCCCGGTCCTCGTCGTCGACCACGATGATGATCTGCCCTGCGCGCAGGGCGACCAGGGCTTCGTCGATGGTGTTGAGGGTGCTGGGCGTGTCGCTCATTTTCCACCTCGCGGCCGCGGGCGTCCAAAGCCCTTGGCCAGCAGTTGTTCCAGAGTGCGTCCGGGTGATTTTTTCTCGGTTGTTGCGCGCGGGATCGCCTCGCCCAGGCCGGCCAGGGGCTGACCGGTGCGGACGGCCTTCACCAGCACGTCCATTTCCAGATTCACGTTTTGGCCGGTGCGCAGGGCGCGAAAATTCGTGCCGTCCAGGGAGTGGGGTATCAGGTTCACGGTGAAGCGGTCGGTGTGGGGCCCCGCATCCACCGTCAGGCTCACGCCGTCCACAGCCACCGACCCCTTGGGAATGAGGAACCGGGCCAGGTCGCCGGGCAGGCCGATGGTCACCAGCCAGTCGCGACTCACCTGCCGGACTTTCAGCACCTCGCCCACGCCGTCCACGTGGCCCTGAACAAAGTGGCCGTCCAGGGCATCGCCGGCGCGCAGGGCGCCTTCCAGATGCAGTTTCTGTCCGCGGCGCCACGCGCCCAGGGTGGTCAGGCGCCGGGTTTCGGCCGCGGCCTCCACGGTGAAGACGGACCCGGCCAGACGGGTCACCGTGAGGCAGATCCCGTTGACGGCAATGCTGTCGCCCACCGTGGCGGTGGCGGCCAGTTGCGCCGCCTCGATGTCCACCGCCAGCACGCCGCCCGCCGGACGGACAGTGCGCAAGCGGCCGATTTCCCTGATCAGACCGGTAAACATGTTGGGCCTCCGCTCACAGAGTGCTCATTTCGAGTTGGGCGTCGAAATCCCGGCGGTCCAGGATGACGCGCAGGTCCGGTCCCAGCCGCTGGGCGTCGGTCAGGGAAAAGGACGCCCCCGGCGGCGCCTGCATCCCCGGCCAGGACACGCCCCGACCCAGAACCACCGGCGCCTGGTACTGGACCCAGCGGTCCACCAGGTCGGCCGCCAGGAAAGCCGACGCCAGACGCGGGCCGCCTTCCACCATCACCGTCAGCAGGCCGCGCTCGGCGCAGGCTTTCAGGATGGCCGCCGGATCGACCTTGCCGTTCCGTTCGGCGCAGTAGATGACCTCGCCCCCGTCGGCAGCGATGACCGCCGCATTGGCCGCGCCCCGGGCGCTCCGGCCCGCAAAAACCAGGTAGGCCTCGCGATTGAACCCGCCGGCGTAGCTGAGATCGGTATCCACATATCCCGCGGCCGGATCGATCCGGGGCACGTCGGGATCCCCCTCGGCCAAGCGGCCGTCCAACCGGGGGTGATCCGCCCGCACGGTGCCCTCCCCCACCAGCACGAGGTCGTACCGACGACGGCGGCGATGGACATCGGCCCGGGCCACCGGACCAGTGAGATAGACCGGGGCCTGATCCGCCCGCGTAAACGGATCCGGGGCGAAGAATCCGTCCAGGCTGACGGCCGTCTTCAGCTCCACGAATACGTGGTAGAAGATATCGGTGCAGAGGAAGGGCCAGATCAAATCCAGGCAGGCTTCGCCGCGCACACCGCAAACAACCTCCACACCCCGGTCCCGCAGCCAGCGGCAGCCGTTGCCGGTGACCTCGGGATTGGGATCGCGCACCCCCACCACCACCCGTTTCACGCCCGCGGCGAAAACAGCGGGCGCGCAGGGGCCGGTGCGCCCGGTGTGATTGCAGGGCTCGAGGGTGACGTACAGGGTGGCGCCGCGGGCCAGGTCGCCGGCGTCCGCCAAAGCCAAGGGCTCGGCGTGGGGCTGACCGGCGCCGGCGTGGGCGCCCCGGCCGACAACGTTCCCGTCCCGCACCAGCACCGCCCCCACCGGGGGATTGGGCCAGGTGCGTCCGGACACGCCGCGGGCCAGGGCCAGGGCCTGGTCCATGTAGCAGCGGTCCAGGGCGGCCTGGTCCTGCAGGTGGAGATTGCCGCAGTCGGACGTCACGCGTCGCACCGGCGGGGCCCATGGATGATGGCAAAAGGGGGAACGGAGACGGCACGCGGAAGCCGCGGAAAAAACCGCGCACGCGTGGCCTCGGAACCGCCAACTTCTACCATCCAGACTTTCACTGTCGGCCCCGGAATTTCACCGGGTCAGCCGCCGTCGATGACCCAAGGGTCATGCTGTTGACAGAAGCTCGCGGGCTTTGACCGCCGGTGGGGAATTGCACCCCGCCCCGAAGTTGAGGTTGCCCGGCAAGGCGGCCGGGCGATTGGGTTGTCAGGGGAAAACTAGCCTATCGAAAGGCGTCCGTCAAGATGCGGGAGGGTCCGGCGCCCGGCCGGACCCATTCCCGTGGACGGATTTAGAAGCGGCTCCACAACATCTGGTTGGTCACCTCGTGGTGGAACATGATTTCCGCACGCTTGATCCGGTCTCCCAGTTCACGGGGGCAGCGGTGGGCGCACATTTCCTTCAGTTCCAGGTACTTCTGGTGGCTGCCCTCTCCCATGACCTCCTTGATCCAGGCACTGCGCCGATGGTCGCCCATGGCGTCGTAGATGTTCCCGGGCAGCAGCCGCTTGCGGATGCGCTTGGGCTTGGGGGCGTTGGCGTCGGGCTCAGGCCCTTCGAGGCCGGTGCGCAGCAGGCTGTAGATCAGCAGGTAGGGGTTGGAATCCGGACCTACCGACCGCACTTCCAGCCGCTGGCCCGCCTTGCCCGAAAAGGGAATGCGGATCATGGAGCTGCGATCCACGCTGCTGGCGGCGATCTCGTTGGGGGCCTCGTAGTTGGGGTCCAGCCGGCGATACGCGTTCACGCTGGCGTTGAGGATCAGGCACAAATCCTCGGCGCTATGCAGCAGGCGCTTGGTGAACTGGTCCCCATAGGTCGACATGTTGTGCTCACCGTCGGCGTCGTAGAAGAGGTTCTCCCCGTCCTTGGCGATACTGATATTGGTGTGCATGCCGCTGCCGTTGATGCCGGTGATGGGCTTGGGCAGGAAACTGGCGGTATAGTCCATGCTCTGAGCCACCTGGCGGCACAGCAGCTTATAAAGCTGGATGCGATCGGCCGCGATGAGGGCCGGCGCGTATTTGAAATTCATCTCGAACTGGGACGGCCCCACTTCCGGGTGGTCCTTCTCGTTCTCGAAGCCCATGGCCCGCTGCACTTCCGCCGCCGAGTCGATGAACTGGCGCAGGGGGTCCTGGGGCAGGCTGTTGAAATAGCCGCCGGTGGAAATGAGACCGAACTCACCCGTCCGGTAATAGGTGCGCTCGGCGTCGCGGCCCTTGAAGAGGAAGCCCTCGATCTCCGAGGCCACGTTGGCCACGATGCCCTCGTTGCGGTACAGGTCGCGGGTATAGGCCAGCAGGCGTCCGCGGAAGTCGGACTCGTAGGGCTGACCGTCCCGCCCCATCACGTGGCCGAAGACCAGCACCTTGCCGGGTCCGAAGACGTCGGCCGGCATCCAGTAGAAGGCGCGCCAGTCGATGTCCAGCACCAGGTCGCTTTCGGCGATCTTGGTGAAACCGCGGATGGAGGACCCGTCGAAAGTCAGCTCGCTGGCGGCCAGGAGGTATTTCTTGTCGTAATCCAGCATGTGCAGCCGGCCCTCGAGGTCGGTGAAGGCCACGGTCACGGCCTTGATCCGCTTCTCGCTCTCCAGGTACTCCCGGCGCAGGGCCTCCACCTCATCCATGGGCACCCATTGATCCTGGTATCCCTTGGAGGCCAGGTTCAGCTCTTCCAACTGTTCGTAGGGAATTTCCAGGAATTCACGCAGAGAGGTCCGGATGGGATCCATGGTTTCGACTCACTTGGCTGGGGAAACAATGTCGATAGATTGACTGCAAGGAAGATTATAACCTAAAAATCGCCTGAGTTAAACTTAAATTTAGTAATTTTTTGTCACTGTCGTGATTTTTTGCTGTTTTTGGCTTAACGGGCCCTGCTTTTACTTGTTCGGGCCGGGTTTCTTGATATAGGTCGGTTCTGCCACCGGATACCCGGCGGTTTTCAGGCGTCGCCAGGCTGCCGGGTAGAACTCCCGGGCGGGCAGTTGGCTGTAGCCCAGCTTTATATCGTAGACCGGCTCCCCCTGCAGAAACCGCCAATGATTGATCAGGGTGGGCACGGCCGATCCTTTTTCCACCTGGATGAACCGACGGTGGGAGGAACTCAGGTTAACCGGCGGATCGTTCTGCTTGGCGGCGAAATGGATGAGTTCGCAGATCTCGCTGTCGCACACCAGGGGTTGGCCCTCCCGACGGCTGAACTGCTTCTGGACCTGCCCCGCCAGGGCGGTGTCGTAGCCGCCCCAGGTCATGTCCAGCAGGTACTTGTCGTAGGTGTCGATGGCATCCATGAGGAAGGCTCCCAACATGGCGCTGTAGCCGTATTTGGCTCCGACCCAGATCAAGGCCAGGTCGTCGCACACCCCCGCGCCCATGCGCCGCCGGAAGAAGGCCTGGTCGTGCAGGGGATAGGCGTAGGCCGCGTGGCGGTCGCGGCAGATGACGCCGATGTCGCGCAGCGTACGCAGTTCGTCGTCCAGGAAAACGGTGGCGCCGGTGTCCCCCAGGCCGCACATCTGGAAGTTGGCGCGGTCCACGATGAGAATCTCACCGCCGCCGATCAGGAACGGGCGGCCGGCAAAATCCTGCTTGAACTGGTACATGGCGGTTTCACGGTAGGACCAGTCGTCCATGAAGCCGGCCAGCACCAGGCCGGTGAGGAAGGCGCGGGTGTCCACCGGGGTGTCGGCCACGAAGTCCACGCCGAACACGGGAGCCCCGTCGATGACCAGTTGCAGGTCCGGCTGCTCGGACCGCTCCAGGAGCCACTGGCCGAACCGCTGCAGCATGTCGCCGCGGCGTTTGCGCACCAGGTTGGCCTTGAGGTTGGGATCGGACCGCTCGAGAACCGAACAGATGCGGTCGAAGGTGGCGTCGGGAAATCGCAGGCTGGTGCCGAACTCGTCGGTGAACCAGCCGTGTCCGTTCTGGGCCCGGCCCTGTACCGACTGGGCCAGCAGGTCGGCCAGGATGCGGGGCGGGGCGGCGAAATTCTGGCCCATGAGGAAATCGAAGTCGAGGGTGACCAGGCCGTCGAACAGTTCCGCGTCGCGGCGCACGTCCAGGGTCTTGTAGCCCAGCCAGCTCTTGTCCGGGCGCTGGTCCTTGCGTACGTCCCGTCGCTTGGAGACCTGGTTCAACAGGTCGTCCACCCGGCGGGCGGGCCGGCGTTTTCCAAAGCGTTTACGGCGCAAGTCATCCCCTCCTGGCCGGTGCGGCCGGCGGTCAGTCCTCGGCGCCGGGGTCTTCGCTGGACCAGTCGGCGAAAAGCGCGTTCACGAAATGATCGGGATCGAAGACGGCCAGATCCTCGGCCTTCTCCCCCATGCCCACGTAGCGCACCGGCAGGCCCAGACCCTCGGCGATGGCCACCACGATGCCGCCCTTGGCGGTGCCGTCGAGCTTGGTGAGGATCAGCCCCTGCACGGGGATGGTCTCGGCGAAGACCTTGGCCTGGGACAGGCCGTTCTGGCCGGTGTTGCCGTCGATGACCAACAGGGTCTCGGGGTCGCGGCCGGTCTTGCGGCGAATGACCCGGGCCACCTTGCCCAGTTCGTCCATGAGGTTGGTCTTGGTGTGCAGACGGCCGGCGGTGTCCACGATGACCACATCCATGCCGCGTGACTCGGCGGCCGACAACGCATCGAAAACCACCGCCGCAGGGTCGGCGCCGGTGCCCTGGCGCACGCAGTCCACTCCGATGCGTTCGGCCCAGATCTCCAATTGCTCCACCGCGGCGGCGCGAAAGGTGTCGCCGGCGGCCAGCAGGACCTGTTTACCCTCGTTCTTGAGCAGGAGGGCCAGCTTGGCGATGCTGGTGGTCTTGCCGGTGCCGTTGACGCCCACCACGAAGATCACGTGGGGTCCGTTCACCTGCGCGGCGGCCTCGGTTTCGACGGCGGGCACCTCAGCCCCCTTGCCCTTCTTCTTTTTCTTCTTGGGCGGCTTGTCCACCTCGCCGTCCCAGGTCAGCGGCCGCACCTTGGGCGTGGCGTTGACCAGGATTTCCTTGGTGTCGTGCCGGATCACCTCGAGCACCGAGGAGATGTTGGCCTCGCCGCCCTCCTCCTTCAGCCGCTTTTCGATGTTGGCGGTGATGGCCACGGCGCTCTTGACGCCCATGTCCGCACTGACCAGCAGTTCCTCGATCTGGTCGAGGGTGTCTTCATCCAGCCTGACCCGGTTGCCGAACAGCTTCTGCAGCCGGCCCACCATGCCGTCGCGGGTCTTGCGCAACCCGTCGCGAAATCGCCCGAAGGCGCCCTTGATCACTGGCTGGCCTCCATCCGGTCGTCGGTCTCGGACTCGGTCTCAGCGGGATCCGATTCAGGCGCCTCAGCCCCCATATCCTCGTCCGCCAAGATCTCATGGTCCACTTCCACCCGGACATCGCCCAGGTCCATGCTCTCCTGACCGGAGTGCTCGTCCTCCAGGCTCACCCGCGGACCTTCCTTACTGTCGACTTCCTGACGGCGTCTGGCGATGGCGTTGCTCAGGTCGCGGTCGCTCTGGCTTTCGGCCACGTCGTTGAAGCTCACCGACACGATGTTGGAGCAGCCCGGCTCCATCATGGTCACGCCGTACAGGTGGTTGGCCGTTTCCATGGTCAGCTTGTTGTGCGTGATGACCAGGAACTGCGTGTTGCGGCTGAACTCCCGCAGCATGTTCACGAAGCGGCCGATGTTGGCGTCGTCCAGGGGGGCGTCGGCCTCATCCAGCACGCAGAAGGGCGACGGCTTCACCAGGTACACCGCGAACAGCAGCGACAGGGCCGTCAGGCACCGTTCCCCACCGGACAGCAGACTCACCGTGTCGATGACCTTGCCCGTGGGCTGGGCGGTGATGTGCAGGTGGCTCTCCAGGGGGTCGTCGGTCTTGACCATTTCCAGATCGGCACGCCCCCCCTTGAACAGGGTCTTGAACACGGCGATGTAGTTGCGCCGCACTTCCTCGAAGGTGGCCACGAATCGCTTCTTGGCGGTGCGGTTGATCTCGGTGATGGCCTTGACCAGATCGTCCCGGGCCTTCTCCACGTCGTCGCGCTGCCCCTCCAGGAATTCCAGGCGCTCCTTCTTGGTGTCGTACTCCTCCAGGGCCAGGTGGTTGATGGGGCCCAGCCCGCCGATTCGGCCGCGCTTGTCCTCCAGCAACTGGGTGGCCTGGTCCAGATTGATCACATCGCCTTCGCGCTCCAGTTCCTTGGGCAGCTCCGCCTCGTTCACCGTGGCGATGAGGTCCTGGTAACTGCCCTTGTACTGTTCCTCCACGCGCTCTTCCAGGTTGTTGCGCTTGACGTCGAGGGTGGCCAGCAGGGTTTCCATTTCGTGGGCCTGGTCCCGGAAGCCGCCCCGCTGCTTCTCGATGATCTGGACACGTTCGTGCCACTCGGCCGTTTCCTCGTGGAGACGCTGGATCCCCTCGGCGGACGCCTGCACCACCTGGCGGCGACGTTCGCGTTCCTCCATGCCCTTGCCCAGGATCTCGCGCAGGTCCACCAGTTCCTCACCCATGGCCCCCATGGATTCCCGGGAGACCTCGATCTCCTGGGCCAGGCGTTCCCGGCGCGCGAACTGCTCGGCCACGTTCTCCCGCAGATGGGACAGGGCCGTTTCCGTTTCCCGTTTCTGGCTCTCGCGCCGCTGGTGGGTCAGGCGCAGTTCCTCGACTTCCCCCCGGGCCTCGTCACGGGCCAGTTCGGCCTCTTCCATCCGGGTCCGCAGTTCGTCCCGGTGCAGGGTGCTGTTTTCACGCCGACGGCCGCTCTCCTTCAACAGGTCCGTGAGCTCTTCCTCCTTGTTGGCCAGGGCGGCCACCTCGGCCTCAAGACGCACGCTTTCGGCTTCCATTTCGGCGGCGCGGGCACCGCTGGTGGCCCGGGTGTGCTCCAACTGGGCGGCCTCGACCTGCAGACGGCCCAACGCGTCGTCCAGTTCGGTCAGACGGGCGCGGCCGGCCTGCAAAGCCTGGCGCAGGTCCTGCTGCGCACTGCGGTTGGCGGCCACCTGTTCCTGGGCCCGCACCAGGCGGTCTTCCAGGTCCTCAAGCTCCGAGCGCAATTCCTTCAGTTTTTCCTGACGGCCCAGGATGCCGCTGTCGGCCTCGGTTTCCCGACCGCCGCGCACCGTCCCGTCACTGCCCACCAGCAGTCCCTCGCGGCTCACACACAGAGCCAGCCCGGGACCGGTGTAGGTCCGGGCCGCCGCCACGGCTTCGTCGTCGGTGGCGAAAATGGCCGCACGTTCCAGCAGACCCTTCAGGGCCGGCAGGTCGGCGCCGGCGCCGGTCACCGCGTCGCGGGCCGGTCGGCCGCCCAGGCTCTGGAAATCCACCGCGCCGGAGGCATTGAAGCCCTCGCTGCAGATGAACCGCACTTCGCCCAGATCCTCGTCGCGCAGTTCCCGGACCATGTCCAGGGCCGACGGCATCTGGTCCACCACCACCGCGTCCAAAAGTTCATCCAAAAGGATGGACAGGGCCTGGGTGTCCGCGGAGTCCACCTGGATCAGGTCGGCCAGTCCGCCGGTGACCCGACCCTCGCCGCCGTGCCGCTGCAGCATCTCGCGCGGCCCCTGGCCGTAGCCTTCGTAGTCGTCGTGGAGTTTCTGCAGCAGGTCCACCGTGCTGTGGGCCGCCTGACGGCGGGCGGCGCAGGCGGAGACCTCTTCCTGCAGCGCCTGTCCGTCCGCTTCCAGGTCGGTGCCCTTGCGTTCGGTGTCCGCCAGTTCGGCCAGGAGTTCGCTGCGGCGTCCGCTGACGCCCTGCTTTTCCTCGGCCACTTCGGCCAGACGGGTGTCGGCGGCAGCGCCCTCTGTCAGGATGGCCGCCCGGTCCTCCACCAGGATGGTGATGCGCTCGCGGCGGTTGTCCTGCTTGATCTGCAGCTCCCGCAATTCGCTGCGCTGGGTGGCGTCGCTCTCGATGAATTCCAGGTTTTGCTTGGTGGCGTTGTCGAAGCTGGTGCGGTCGGTGGCCAGCCGGTCCTCCAGGATGGACAGGGTTTCCGACTTCTCGTCCAGCAACAGACCCGAGGATTCCAGTTCCTCTTCGATGGTTTTCAGATGCACCGTCATCCGCTCGATCTGGCCCTCCAGCTCCTGCTGGCGCACCTCGGCGTCGCGGATGGTCAGGCCGTTCTCGTCGATGCGCCGCTGGTGCTCCTCCACCCGGTGCTGCATGACCAGCACCTTGCGCTCGGTCTCCTGCAGTTCCTCCTCGAAGGCCAGCAGGGCCTCCTGCAGGTGGCGCCGCTCGGACTCCCGCTCGTCGATGGTGGGCCGGGCCGCCTCGATGCGCGCCTGCAGTTCCGCCAGTTCGCCAACCCCGGCCTCGGCCTGGGCGCGGAAGGTTTCCAGATTCTCCCGGGCTTCGGCCTCCTGATTGTCCATCAGGGCGTGACGGCGTCCGGCCAGCAGCAGATCCAGGTTGCGGATCTCCTTGAACAGGGTCTGGTGACGGCGGGCCTTGCCCACCTGGCGCTGGAGGGATCGCACTTCGCGCCCGATCTCCTCGATGATGTCGTACAGGCGCACCAGATCGTTCTGGGTGCGGTCCAGTTTGCGCTGGGTCTCCTTGCGGCGGGCCTTGTACTTGGTGATGCCCGAGCCCTCTTCCAGCAGTCGGCGCAGCTCGGTGTTGTTCTCATTGAGGATCTGCTTGATCATCGATTCCTCGATGATGGAATAGGAGGCGTTGTTCACCCCGGCGTCGTAGAAGAGATCCTTCAGATCCTTCAGGCGGCAGGGAGACCCGTTCAGGAAGTAGTCGCTGCCCCCGTCGCGGGTCACCTTGCGCTGGATGGCCACCTCGTCGAACTCGATGGGCAGAGCATGATCCTCGTTGTTGAAGACCAGGGTCACGCTGGCCATCCCCACGGGACGCCGCTTGGTCGTGCCCTTGAAAATGACGTCGTCCATCTTGCCGCCGCGAAGCGACTTGGCCGACTGTTCGCCCAGCACCCAGCGGATGGCGTCCACCACATTGGATTTGCCGCAGCCGTTGGGCCCGAGGATGGCGGTGATTCCCTCGTCGAATTCAAGCCGGGTGCGATCCACGAAGCTTTTAAAGCCCTGGATCTCGATCATTTTCAGTTTCACGCGTAGACCTTTCGCTGCATCAGCTATCGGGTGTCGGTATAGGGTCGAACCTGCGCCCAGGTTTCCCCCAGTTTTTCGAGCAGGAGGGGCATGGCCTCGCGGGCGGCCGCCTTGTCGGGAAAACTCCCGAGGTACAGGCGGTACCAGCGGCCCTTGTCGGGCACCTCCACGATTTTCAGGCCGGTGGTGAAGCCGCGCCGCTCCAGGCGGGCGATCTCCTTGTCCGCCGCAGCGGAATCCGGCAGGCTATAGACATGAATGGCCCAGGGTTCGGTTCCCACAGGCACTTCATAGGGCGTCATGGAAAAGACGGGGCCCGCCCCGGCGGGTTCAGGGTCCGTCTCCGGGGTGACGGGGTCGGCGGTGACAGTCGTCTCCACCGGGATCTCCACCGGCGGGGGCGGCGCGGGCTGGGTATCCACCTCGGCGGCGGCGGTCTGCACCGCACCGGTGGTGTCGGCCGCGGCGGTATCCGGTCCGGCCAGAGCGGTTTCGGTGGTCGGCGGGAGGTCCGCGTCAACGGTCAGATTCTCCGTGGCCCCGCCCTCCGTGCCCACATCGCTCAGGGACCGGCCGGGGACCACACTCTCGAAATAACCCTCTTCCGGAACCCGCAGAAATTTCAGCCAGTAAACGGACACAGCCAGAATGATCACCACCGAAACCACGGCGGCCCCCCAGAAAATGCGGGACGTCCGCTGACCCTCGCCCGGGATGGGTGGCGGCGCCTCTCCAGACGCCTCATCGGCTTCGGCGGCGGCCAGGATGGCGGCCATGTTGCTGGCCACCGGCTCCAGCGGCACAGCCTCGGGCTCCGCGGGCACCTCGGGGATCTCGTCCGGCGGGTCAGACACCTCGGCCTGTTCGGGGACGGCCCTGTCCGGGGCAGGGCTTTCAGGGGGCGGATCGACCACCCCGGCCGCAGCTTCGGTCACGGGGGCCGTATCGACGACGGTCCCGGTGGTCACCAGGCCCACCAGGGACTCCGTGCCCAGGCCGTCCACCAGCTGGGTCAGGCGGTCCTGTCCCATGCGGGCCCGGTCCCGGCACAGAAGGCGGATGTCGGCCGCCTCGTTCCACAGACGGCCCGTGGGGTCCAGCGGGGCCAGGATCAGGATGTCGTCGGCCTGCCGTCGCAGGCGGGTCAACAGATCGGCCACTTCCTCGGCGGAAATGTCCGTGGGCGCAAAGGACCCCACACCCAGCAGGTGTCCGCGCCGACCCTCGAACGGCAGGTCATCGCCACAGGTGAGAATGGAGGCCCCGTATCGGGCCATGTCGATCCAGCCGTGGCTTTCGTGACGGCCGGACAGGCGCGTCAGGAGGCTCTGGTGATCGTCCCCGTCGAGAACCAGTACCGACTGA
>Ga0209692_10000282_pt1 | contig 150341 bp, 135 predicted proteins | sample tdDd472_FD_187129 | JGI IMG/M metagenome (GOLD analysis project Ga0209692, IMG submission 187129) | Marine sediment microbial communities from the Atlantic coast under amendment with organic carbon and nitrate - tdDd47.2 (SPAdes)... | ecosystem: Environmental > Aquatic > Marine > Coastal >... | reverse complement strand
AAAGTGTGAGAGCAGTGGCTATAAATAAAATTGACGTTAGCAACGTCACAAGAATAAAGTGTGTCGTATCAGCCTTAACAATCCGTTGTTCGAGACTGCGCTGCGCTTGCACGAAAACTAATCGTTAAGTTTCTAAAGAGATATCATGAAGCAATTAATCATTGTCGCGATTTTAACCTGCTGTACCAGTGTGATAGCAGACTCTAAATATAAAGTTCCTTCAAGTTATAAAACTGAAGATTCTGTTTTGCCTGTTTCGTACCTAGAAGCTCTAAAAATTGAAAATACTCAGGAAAAACTTAGCGCGAAGGATAAAAAGGCACTTGCTTGTCTTTTGATTGATGCAGCTGTTCAAAGTGTGAAACTTTATGAACAAACGTATTATATTAAAGATAGTGCACCTGTAATTAAGTTATTTTTAACTAATTATTCAGAATATAATGACAAAAGATGGGAGTTTAAAGGCTCTGAGAATGGCGGTTCAATTGCTTTATCTGATATTGAAAGTTACCTGAGAGAGAACTTAACAATACAATGTTTTTGATGCAAAAATGTACGCAAATAATTTAAGCGATACAACAAGTCTCTAAAGCCTACCATTTGGCAGCTGAGATTGAACCGCAATGATTTGATTCACACAATCAATCAGTTTTGGCTTAAGCCTATTGCCAACCCAATCTAATTTTTCAGATAATCCAATTCCCCCGCATTAATCCCAATTTCCAATCGATTCTGCGGTGGCGTCAAAGGGCAAGTGGCATATTCAGTGTAAGCACAAGGCGGGTTGTAAGCACGATTGAAATCAATAACTGTATCGCCGTTTTTATCGGGCCAATCGACTTTTAAGTATCGGCCCGCGTCATAAGTCGTTTCTCCGCTGGTGGCATCTGAAAAAAACAAATACAAGGGGGAATCTTCGCCGTAATCGACAGCTTCGATGCGCTGCAACTTTCCGGCAAGTTTAAATTCGAGCCAGCCCGCTGAAGTTTCCTGACGCGTAGTACCGTAGACTGTCGCGACACTCATTTGCGTTGGCTTATCGTGGGGAATTAATTTTGCCTGAATAATCGCTTGCGGTTGGTACGGCATAAAACGCGTGCCCGAAAAGGATTGGGAGCGAGGGGATTGCGTATCTATTAGTCGCAGCGCAAATTTGTTTTCCCGTTCGATGACAAAAAATTCAAACTGGCCAAATGCGACGCGCGTGGGGGGCTCGGTCGACAAAATACTATGCCGTCTCGTTTCACCGTCTATGGTTAAATCAGTAAGCGCACTTTCAAACTGAATGGTGTTTTCGTCGACGATAATTTGACCGACTTTTCTCGGTGCATTGGCGGGAAAACGGTGGTGGTTTTTCTTGGCGGAGCCCAGTGTATTGACGCCAGGTTCAAGCCAATAAAGACCGGCCAGGGCCAGCCAACCATCTCTCGCGGCTAAGGATTGATCGTATTCTTGCTTCCAGGTTAGCCAGCCATCGTAGGAATATTCATCAGCGTGAACTGACAAGCAAAACAAACTCGAAAAAAGCAGAAAGAGCAGGGCGTTTATTTTAGATATTATTAACATAATCCCACTAACAAATCGAATACTGTAACTGATAGATTAAACTGATTTGTTGTGTTTGGCTAGATACTTTAATGAGATAACAAGAGAGAAGCTTATAAATTTTTCCTCTCCCATTATTGTGCTTAAATATAACGCGTAATGGGAGAGGGGATGGAGATGGTTATGAACTACAACTGATAACTAATCGCGCGTTCGAGTAGTTTGTCGGTTGACTCACACCGTTTGACATCGGATGAGTTAAACACATAAATCTGATCTTTGCCTGCAACATAGTTTTCGAAAATCAGAGTGAAATGTTCGCCTGATTCTAACGAACGCAATGTTGCGCCATAATCGCATAGTGTCGACAAAATGATATCCGACTTGAGTTTAGCACTTTGGTGATATTTCTTGTCACGAGTTTCGCGGTACTTTCGCATCGACTCATTATAATCGGCCATTTTTTTATCAAGGCGAGCTAACTTTTCATCAAGTTCTTTTTTAATAGACTCCAGCCGGTCTGTTTTTTCTTCCTCTCGCTCACTCTCACGTTCTAAAGATCGAATCTCGCGCTGAAGTTCTCGCACCTGTTCGCGTTGCTCTCGTTGTTGTTCACGCATGGCTTCCAGCGCTTCCATTTTTTCCTGATAAGCCTGGAATTGATCTTCATATTCAAAGGCAAATTCTGGCGCTTCTGGCGCTTCAGGGGCGACCGGCAGTTCTGCTAAAGCATTGGTGACTTCGGAAGCAATCACGCCGACAAATTGTCCAATTCCTTCACCAAATTGTTCCCAATCGTCGGCGGTGACAAAACTATTGCGGCCGAAATTAAAACTGAACACCATGCCCTGTTTGGCAAGATACATGGCTTCAGGACGTTTAGAGCCGAATACTTTCACCGGGCCGCTGGCTTGTTCGCCGAGCGAGGTTTCAAATATCTTACTCATGATTTTGAGCTCTTTTTGCGCACGAGAAAAATCATCATCATTGGCAAGTACGCTCAAACTTGAAAAAGTTAATAAACTGGCAACTGTCAGAACACTTTTTCGTAACACGCTAGTTTTCATTAGTTGTCTCCCTTAGGTAAGTTTGCAGACTGGATTAATTGATTAATATATTGGTTATTTTCGATCTGGTTCTCGGCCAGATAAGCGAGTCGCTTTTCTACTTTACTTTGGTCTTCATAGCGTTGTGTCTGAATGCCAGTAATCAGGAAGTTCAGATCCTCGCGTCGCTCGTCGCGGGTTTTTTCAAGCACGTCAGCTACCATCAATTTATTGGCAGTGCGTTGTTTGTCGGCTTCGGCCACAAATCGAGCATCTAACATAACTGATTGTTGCTTTTTATATTCTCTGAGTTTTTGCTCAACTATAGAATTTACTGCATCGGACGACTGGCCACCAAAAGCGATCTGGAAGCCATTGTCGTTGGATGAAATCTGTACCTGAAATAACACCATCAGGATCGCCAGCGTGGATGTCGCCAGCGCAGTCCAATTTAACCAACCACTTGATTGTTGCCTTGGTCTAACGGCGTATTCGGTCCGGTGCCACTCAGGTACTGGTTGATTTTTCCACTCGTGCGCGGCTTGCTCTAACGCTACAGCTTGCAGGTAGGCCTGCTCACAACTGGAACATTGATGCATCGCTTGTTCAACTTGTTTACGCACTGAGGGCGCGAGCTTATCGTCGATATAATCTAGCAAGTGATCGCTAACTAATTGATGATCACACAACATTTTGCACCTCCATATGGCCTTTGAGTTTTTGCAAGGCCGAGTAAAGTCTGGTTTTGATGGTGCTGATAGCAACACCCGTCTGCTGGCTGATTTCTTCGAAAGTAAAGTGTTGGAAAAATTTTAATTCCACCACCAGTCGCTGTTCATCCGGCAACTCAGCCAGCACTTTCATAATCTGTCTATTTTCTGAGAATTCTTCATACTCAGTCTCAGGGGAATGATGTGAATGAAACTCATCTTCCAATACTTCTCCCGCCTGATGGAGTGGATTTCTGCCCCGAGCGCGCAGAAAATCGGTCGTTTTATTGGCGGCAATTCGCATCATCCAGCCTTTGAACTTTCCGTCACCTCGATATGCCGGTAAGTTCCGGTACACTGCGAGAAACACTTCTTGCATCAAATCCATGGCATCGGATGCGTTGAAGGTCATACGAAGGCAGTAGTTGTAGACCAGACCTTCGTAACGTTTCACCAAAGTGACCCAACTGGACTGCGAACCGCCGAGCGCTTTTTCGATTAATTTTTCATCTTTTCTCAGCTGGAACATTCGTCTGTCGCTAATAGTTTTAGTTAAATTGAATTCAGTTGTCTTTTATGTCGACCTTAATCTCAAAATAGTTTGATTTAATTCGACTTTTTCACCAATTATTTGAGTATACCGCGATTTAATGCAATTTCCTTTCCGCTGAGTCGTTTAACCGATCATCGGTGACGAGCTAACTCATTGATAAACCAGTCTATCCCTGGCTATTAGTAAATTATGGTTGCAAATCACTATAAATGATATCAAAATGATATCATTGTGGTTAAGGTTGGCTCGTTGAATTGAATCTTGAAGAGCCAAGCAACGGAAAAGAGAGGAAAAATGATGATCAGAGAAAAGGAAATTAAGGCACCCAATGGCATAGTGATGCTACTAGTGCTGTTTATCGCCCAAGTGTTTAGCGTTTTAATGCTGGTGACTCTGGCTAAATCTGGCCCAGTTTTTGGCATTCTGGGGACTTTGTTGGTCGTATTAATATTTATCTGCTGGTTTGGTTTTTTTATGGTGAATCCCAAAGAGGGGCGGGTACTGCAATTGTTTGGCAAATACGTCGGAACGGTTCACGAATCTGGCCTGAGGTGGGCAAATCCCTTTTATTCTAAGTCGCGCGTGTCAATGCGTGTGCGAAATTTTGAAAGCGGCAAATTAAAGGTCAATGATAAAAATGGTAACCCGATAGAAATTGCGGCCGTCATAGTGTGGGAAGTGGTCGATACTGCGGAAGCTGTATTCCAGGTGGACGACTATGAAGATTTCGTTTCTATTCAAAGCGAATCGGCGTTAAGAAACCTGGCAACCAGTTACGCTTATGATGACCATGAAGGTGAAGAAATAGCGTTGCGAAGCAACCCCGGCGAAATTTCTGAAGCGCTCAAAAAAGAAGTACAGGCTCGTCTGGATAAAGCAGGCGTCCAGGTCATTGAATCGAAAATCAGTCATCTGGCCTATGCGCCAGAAATTGCCAATGCGATGTTACGGCGTCAGCAAGCGATGGCGATTATTGCGGCGCGCCAAAAAGTTGTGGAAGGTGCCGTTGGCATGGTTGAGATGGCCTTACAGCAACTGGCTGACCGAGGAGTCGTCGAACTGGACAGTGAGCGCCGCGCCGCGATGGTGAGTAACCTGCTGGTGGTCTTGTGCAGCGATGATGCAGCACAACCAGTGGTTAATGCCGGAAGTCTCTACTAAGCCTTTAAAAGGTGCGTGCAGCGAACAAGCTGCACGGTTAACGCCTACATCAGGAGATAAACGTGGCCAAAAAGGCATATCCGTTACGAATAAATGAAGAGATCTTAAATGCCATGCAGCAATGGGCGGATGATGAGTTGCGCAGTATAAATGCGCAAATAGAATATGTTCTGCGCGACTCCCTGCGCCGAGCTGGACGAATAAAAACCGTAAGCCCTAATCCGACAGAAGTGAAAGAATAAAAAGGGTCTATTTGTTCAAAAGTTAGACAAAAAGCGTAAATTTGCTGCTAATTCAAGGTTTTCCTCTGCAACAGAGTTCATTTCTGTAAAAGATGTCACTATAATTTTGCCCTTTTGACAGGTATCTTATAACGCTTAATGGTGATTAAGTGCCGCTCATAGCGCACGAGTCCTTTGCTGAGTAGTGAGAAAGCGCAAACGGGCCGGTGACCAGAATAACTATAAACACGTCCAGTTCAGAGGCATTTATGCAACAACCGATAACTTATTTAATAACCAATAATGGCATTGTGTTTGGGGTTTTGGCCCTTATTTTAGGCGCCGTCTTTGTGACCAACAAAAGCGAACATCCCTATTGCAAAGCGTTTTATAAATATATTCCGGCGCTTCTGCTTTGCTATTTTATCCCTTCATTACTGCATACTTTTCATATTGTGCCCTATGACTATCCGTGTACCAAGGTACTCAGTGGCGTGATCGATGCCGGCCAGAGCGTGTTGCAACAGTGTCAGGCCGCAGCCGACCCGCAAGAAACCAATATCAAAGCCAGCGGGGCTCAGCTTTATTATGTTGCGTCGCGATTTTTACTGCCGGCCAGTTTGGTATTGCTCACTTTAAGCGTGGATTTTAAGCGAATCAGAGCGCTCGGTTTTAAAGCCGTTATTATGTTTTTAACCGGTACCGTCGGTATTGTGATCGGCGGTCCGATTGCCTTGTTGGCTATGGCGGCGATTAACCCTGATGTAGTCGCTGGCGACATCTGGCGCGGCATGACCACCGTTGCCGGAAGCTGGATTGGCGGGGGCGCTAATCAGGCTGCCATGAAAGAAGTCTTTGAAGTCTCAGGTGAAATTTTTTCCAGTATGATTGCCGTGGATGTCATCATTGCCAATGTCTGGATGGCGGTGTTATTGTTAATGGCTGGTCGCGCAAAAGAGATTGACGCCAAGACAGGCGCCGACACACGCGCAATTGAAGAGCTGAAAGAAACGGTAGAGCACTTCCAGAAGAAATACGCCAGAAATCCCGATCTGACCGATTTAATGACTATTATTGCGATTGCCTTTGGCGCGACAGCATTTGGTCATTTCGTCTCTGATATGGTGACTCCCTGGATTTCACAAGCGTGGCCGGCAGCAAAAGAGTACTCTCTGACCAGTAAGTTTTTCTGGTTAATTGTTACCGTCACAACGGTTGGCTTGATTATGTCAACAACTCGCTTGCGCCAATTTGAAGCGGCGGGTGCGTCAAAAATTGGTTCAGTGTTTATCTATGTTCTGGTTGCCACAATTGGCTTGCACATGGATATCGGCGCGATTCTGGAGCGACCCTGGTTATTCGTGATAGGTGCAATCTGGATGCTGATTCATGCTTCGCTGATGCTGCTGGTCGCCAAGTTGATTAAAGCGCCGGTGTTCTATATGGCGGTCGGAAGCCAAGCTAACGTTGGCGGTGCGGCATCTGCACCTGTGGTTGCCTCGGCTTTCCATCCCTCGCTCGCGCCGGTCGGTGTATTACTCGCTGTGCTGGGTTATGCGCTCGGAACATACGCGGCGTATATATGCGGCTTAATTCTTAAAGTTGCCGCGGGGGCTTAGAAAAGTTCTGCTCGTATCTATTTTTGGGACCTTTGTTGTAATAAAAAAGTTATTCAAAGGTCCCTGAATTGGTCTATGTTTGACCAAAGTCTAATGGTAAAAAGTCATTTCTCCATGTGGTTAGACCATTTTTGCACTAAAATGCATAAATCTATTTTTTAAAACGCCATAAGTCGTTATTATATAGGCACTATTTACTCGACTCCGTTTAGATAATTAGAAAAAAGGGGATTGCACTCGCGATGCTAAAAATCCAATTCAAGGATCGAAGAAAGCCGGCTCTGTGGCTGGTAGATTCTACGCTTTCCATAGGCTCCGATCCCAGTTGCGATATTGTTGTGAACGAGCCGGGAGTCGATCCCAATCACGGCGAATTGATTATTTCGCAAGATGACATCTTGCTACGCAATGTCAGCCAGCAGCGAAGCATTTTTATTAATGAAGTTCCGGTTGTTAGGGAACACGCGCTCGTCGCCTGGGATGTTATTCGCCTTGGCACCAGTGAATTAGAAATTATTGATCCACTTAAAGAGCGACCTCAAGATACCGCTGTCAAACCAGAACAAGCCACAGTGGTTCGCCCAAGCGTTAGCCCCTGGATGCTTAAAGCCCTGTCGGCACCACTGGATGGTCAGTATTTCTCATTGGCCAATGGCAATACCATCGGTCGTGATGAACAAAATGCGGTCGTGATCCCATTGAGCTTTGTTTCGCGAAAGCATGCTCAAATAGCACTTCGCAAAGAGAAACTGTACATCGAAGATCTTGGGTCGTCTAACGGTACTTTTGTCAATAACGAACGCATCAAATCTTGCGAGTTACGCAATGGTGATGAATTAAAGCTGGATGAATTTGTATTTAACGTCATCGGACCGGTTACCAAGCTTGAGAGCAAGCCACGAACTATCGTCAAAGAGAAAAAAACATCGAGCCCGAATAAGAAAAAAACTAAACCGTCGACGACTCAAAGTCAGGGAAATCGTCTCGCCAGTAAACGAGTATTTTTTCACGGAATGTCGGACGATGTTCAAGGCAAGGTGTTTGAAATCACCAATGTCGCTAACCACTTGTCGCGGATGTTGGGTCATCACTTGTCAACCAGCGAGAAGAGTGTGTCGGCGCGTCATGTTTACTTAAACGAAACTGATTTGGGCTGGGAGATCAGAAACGATGGTGCGTCCGATGGTTTAATGATAAATGGAAAAATGCAACCGCGTGCCGTTTTACAAGATGGCGATGAATTGGCCGTGGGCGGTACCATTCTTAAGTTTCAGAGTATTGGTGAGCAACCGCTGAACTATGCGAGACAAAGTCAATCGCAATCGTCGACCGGAAAAATTGTAATGGGCATTGTTGTCGTCGTTGCGATTGTCGTAGGATTGTATGTTGCTGGTGTTATTTAGCCAGCAACAATATCAGTAGTAAAATAATAATGCCAATTGCTGCGCCCAAAGCAGCGGATAACCATAAGGTGTGGTCGGTTTTAGTGTGGCCAGCACGTTTTTCTCTTTTTCGAGCCGCGGCAGATTTTTCTTCGGGACCTTCTCCCATCGCCGAGCGATAATTTCGATTCGCTTCACTGTTAGCAATGCGCTGCAATTCGACAAAAACTTCTTGTGCGGATGCTGGTCGGCTAAGCGGATTAATTGCGAGCATTTTATCGATTAGTTTTTCCAGCCGGAAAGAAAGCTTTTGAACCGTTGGAGGTAAAGGAGTGTGGGGTGGCACACCATAGAGCATATGATGAAAAATCGCGCCCATACAGTAAATGTCGTATTGCTCGCTAAACGCCTGCTCACCTGGTGGTTGGTACTCTCGATTGGTATCCGGGTTTTCACTATTTTGCCAGTTCTGGCCAAAATCACATAGCTTCGGATTCTGTTTTTCGTCAAACAAGATATTGTTCGGCGAAAGGTTAGAGTGCAAAATTTTATTTTGGTGAGCAAAATCTATTGCCGAAGCTATTTTACAGGCTACGTCGAGAAATTCGGGCTCGTTATAGTTACTAATGAGTTGATTGCTTAAACTGCCACCCGATAAATATTCAGAAATAACCGTGGCGTTATCATTTTTTTTCACAGCCGCCAAAATATTAATAATGTTGGGATGCTTTAAACTACAAAATAGCTTGGCTTCTTTGAGCCCAGACAATTCACCAATACTTCTGCGAATGACTAACAATTGTTTATTCGATTTTTTCTGAAAAAGTAAAACACGTTTATTTCGTGACTGGCTAAGGACATCCAGTAAATTAAAATTACTGGCCAGATCTTTGTTTTCCTTTTCCATCGCCTGGATATTGGTTTGTCCCAGATGGCTTCCTTGCGAGATTCGTAATAATTCGTCTCTGACCTGAGTAAGCGACTGATAGCGTTCGATCGCCGCTGGGTGGCAACACTTGGCAATCAGCTTTTTTAAGGGCTCAGGGATGGATGCGTCCAGCCGCAGCGGCGAAATTTTTTGGCCGCCTGTTGCCGGGCGACCAAAGAGATCATAAAACAATACCCCAACAGAATAGATATCGCTTGCAACCGTTGCGTTACTATAATCTTCCACTTGCTCTGGCGCGACGTAGCCCTGGGTACCCATCACGCTGGTGGGCTCTTCAAGTGCTTGTTGTTCCGCACCAGTCAGGGCGATTCCAAAATCCAGAATTTTGGCGTCACCGTGTTGATCAATAATGATATTGGACGGTTTTATATCACGGTGAATAACGCCATTGCGATGGGCATAAGCAAGCCCTTTACAAATTTGTATGGCAATATCGAGTTTTTTATTAAAAGGAAGTTCGCCTTCATCGAGCATTAAGGAGAGATCGATGCCGCGAATTTTTTCCATGACGAAATAGGGCTGCGAGTCATCGCTGATCCCCTTATCGTAGATCTGAACAATATTCGGATGGTTGAGTTGAGCGATAATAAGCGATTCACGCTCAAATAGCGCCTTAGCTTCATGATGAGAGAGAAGCTTTTTGCTTAGAAATTTGATCGCGACCGGGCGGTGTAATGATACCTGAATGGCATCATAGATTTTCGCCATTCCCCCTGATGCAAATTCTTTATTAATTTTATAACCGGCTAATACAGGAACTGCCATCGAGATTTAAATGTTTATGATTGAATTAAAAAGGTATACAGCAAGTGTAGTTATAATTATCTGATTTTGCAGTAATTTAACGTATCGATAGATAACAGGGAAGTTTGGGGCCCGCGATCCTTTCGCCGGCCCAAAATCGATGGTGATGATCGCCATAGAATGTCTGTTCTGGGCCGACTCAGGTTACTCGTTTTTCGGTAGAAAATTCTCAGCAATCATACAACGAGCGCTACCGCCGCCAATGTGTTCGATAGTCGGAATGGCGCAGATGATGAGCTCGCCGTGTTTTTCAAGGGTTCTGAGCTGATTTGCTGAGAATCCCTGGTGAGCAGATGCCGACATGACAATGCAAGGTTGACCCTGACGATTTTTTAGCTGAAGAATATTGCCGCAAAAATTCTCGGTCATTTGCGCTTCACTAATCTTAATAACATCGGCGACGCTGTCTTCCAGTTTTTGCCTGGCGATTTTTGATTCGTCATTATCGACCAGTGTCGACTCGGCGATAACGGCAAAATTTTCACCACAGGTCATCAAAACATTGGTATGGTAAATGGGATGACCCTGAGCGCTTTGGCTGTTAAAACAATTTAACTGATAATGAAAATTTTGGGCGTAACTTGTTATCGCGTCGCGTTCACATCGTTCTGATATTGCCGCAAATATCTGGCCCGAGGGGTGATGAAAAATGAGGCTACCCGTCCCTTCCAGGGCAACATTCTTTGCGACCGAATCGCGCACATCAATGATCGGGTTGATCTGGTAACCTTCTCGGCTCAGCCGATCACATAATGTGTCGACTTGAACTTCGGCCTGACGATTCGGTGTTTTCATGGGATAAATGAACAATGAACCATCTTGGCGGGTGGAAAACCAGTTATTGGGAAACACCGCGTCCGGTAGCGTTTGCTTAGAAGAGGGGGTATCGAGCACCAGGATATCGATGGCGTGGTTATTTAAATTGTCGACCATGGTTTCAAACTCGGCTAACGCCGCTTGCCTGATCACGCTTGCGTCTCCCTCAGGTTGATGCTGGAACTCGTTGTCCGCACCGGTTTGTTCGTTATAACCGAAATCAATTGGTCGAACCATGACGATCGCGCTGGTTAAGTGATCTTGGGTGTAAATGTGCATGGAGGTAACTAAAGTTAAATTGAATGGATAACGCTATTATGCGTTATTCCAGGCAAAAAAAAAGGCTTGCAATGCAAGCCTTACTAGTAATTTGCTGTGAAAAATAGGACCAAAAAGGGGTAGGAGGTCACAGCATTCTCTAATTAACTCTGTTGGGACAGAAATAAAACAACTCTCAAATAAGGTCAAAAACTAACCTTTGTTTACTCTTCAAGGGCAGACTATCAAGTAAACGTGATACACAATCGGCGCATCAAGGGGAGGCAAAGCCTCTAATCCATGACTAACCTCTAAAGAGAAAGAACCCAATCCAAATAAATTTGATTCAATTAGTCTTGTTTGCCGAAGCAAACGTAATCCTGCGTACTGGAAAAATTTACTGTTAATTAGCCAGATTGATGACAATCTGACTTGCTAGACTCCGCGATATTGGCAAAAACGCACTAATCAATCAGAGGCTAAACAGTGGTGCTCGTTGAACACGGGGCGAACTATACTTGCCCGATTGAATGCATTCAAACGATCATTTATAATGATTCGCATTAAAAAAACTAATCTGAATAATTTCTCATGGCAAGACGGTTACCTCCATTAAAAAGTCTGCGGGCCTTTGAGGCTGCGGCACGGCATTTGAGTTTTACGCGTGCCGCGGATGAGCTCTTTGTGACCCAGGCGGCTGTGAGTCATCAAATTAAGTCACTCGAAGATTTTCTTGGGGTACAGTTGTTTATTCGCCGTAACCGCCAGTTGCTATTGACCGATGAAGGCCAACGCTACTGGCCTAAAATTCGCGATATTTTTGAAATTTTAAGCGCTGCCACGGAAGAGCTTAAAGCACAGCGAGCAACCGGTTCGTTAACCGTCAGCGTTGTACCGACTTTTGCAACCGTTTGGCTGGTGCCTCGCCTCTCGAAATTCAAACAGCTTTACCCAGAGATAGACGTGCGTCTTAAGGCGTCGGATGAAACGGTCGATTTTGTCCGCGAAGATGTCGATGTGGCGATTTACTATGAAAAAGGCGACTATCCGGGGATGCATTCGGAAACATTACTGACCGAGCGGCTGACACCTTTGTGTGCGCCGGCATTATTAGAGGGGGACAGACCGCTCAAATCCCCGACGGATCTTAAATTTCATGCTTTATTACATGATGGCTCTACCGATGATTGGCGGCGTTGGTTAAAATTTGCAGGTGTAAAAGGGATCAATTTGAATCAGGGGCCGGTTTTTAGTCACACATCGATGGTGCAACAGGCAGCCATTTATGGGCAGGGGATCGCCATGGGTCATATTGTGTTATCACAGGCGGATGTTCAGGCAGGTCGGCTAGTCCAGCCTTTTGAATTGATGATGGAAAGTGATTATTCCTACGATATTGTGTGTCCGGAAGACTCGGCAGAAAGGCCAAAAATTAAAGCTTTTACAGACTGGCTACTGGAAACCGTGAAAAGTGAAAGTGATTTAGTCTAAATGCGTTAGTCTGAAAATGTTCGTCTTAATGTGTTCGTCTTAATGCCTTCCGCAGGCACGCCTGCAGCTTAAGTTAAAATCTTATTTCATCTTGTATTCTCTGATTGTAATCAAATATTTCCACTCGGAACTCTAACCGTTTAAAAGCTTCTAAGCTGTTTAAGAAGGCACGCGAAATCAATTTGGGAGATGGGTTTGATTCAAAAATTTTGGCAAAACAACAAAGGCATTCTTTTAGGGTTATTTTTGTTGTTATTTTTCCGTTCAGCGATAGCTGACTGGTATCACGTGCCATCCAGCTCGATGGAGCCTAACGTATTGATTGGCGATAGAGTCTGGGTTAATAAATTAGCTTATGATGTCAAAGTCCCGTTCAGCGATATTAACCTCAACCGGCACGCTGAACCCGAGGTCGGTGACGTGATTGTTTTTCAGTCGAAAGCGGCTAACAATCGTTTAATAAAACGCGTCATTGGGCTACCCGGTGATAAAATTGCGATGCAAGATAATCGGCTATTGGTGAACGGTCAACCGGTCCCCATAGAGCGTCTGGATGAACAGCAATGGTTTGATGACTTTCTAAAAGATCGGGATCAGGCGGTTTATTTTAAGGAAAATCATTCACTTGATGCCGATGCCGACGGTCATCAAGCCTTTCCAATCCGCATAAGTCGTTTTCTTCACGGTGTGCCCTCATCATTTTATGAAATTGAAGTCCCGGCCGATCATTATTGGGTAATGGGGGACAATAGAGACAACAGTGCAGATTCTCGCGTGATAGGATTAGTGCCAAGAGTGGAGCTTGTCGGCAGGGCTGAACGTATCGTCGTATCTTTAGACGTTCACAACTATTACTTACCCCGGCGTGGACGTTACTGGGAAACGCTTTAAAACTCAGGTGATTTAGCCTATTCGCCGAAACCTTCGGCGAATAGTTTGACCAACTCATCAACGAGCGGTTGTTGCGCAAGATTGGCGTAAGAAATTTCGATTTTAGAGCCAATAGGAGCGTTCAAAGTCAGTAATTTTATCAAGCTGTTGCCAGGGGCGCTTCTGTCACCATGGGACAAAGTCACCTCGCCGCCGAACTGGTCCACCAAAGCGACAATTTTAGCGGCTGCGCGAGCGTGCATACCTTTTTGGTTAATCACCTCACAAATAACCTGATACATGCGACTTATTTATCACTCATCTCGCGGTGGCGGATTTGGGTATTGGGGTAGAGCTGTTTGAAGTTTTGCGCCAGCTTTTCAGCCATATAAACTGACCGGTGTTGACCGCCTGTGCAGCCAATAGCAATGGTCAGGTAGTTTCGGTTGTCTTCTTCGAAACGAGGAACCCAGGTTTGCAGAAATATTTTTAGTTGCCAGTAAAATTCCTGCGCGGCGGGTTGTGATTCGAGATATTCGATAACTTGCTGATCTTTGCCGGTAAAAGGGCGAAGTGACTCATCCCAATAAGGATTAGGCAAACATCGGGCGTCAAACACGAAATCCGCGTCGTTTGGCGCGCCATTTTTAAAACCAAAAGAGGTGAACAACAGGCTCAAATGTGACGACTGATCGCCGAGGACTCGCTGCACAATAACCTGACACAGTTCGTGTGGTGATTTAGAGGTGGTATCAATCACCAACTGGGCATAGCGGGTCACGGGCTCTAAGCGCTCTTTTTCTTTTTCAATCGCCTCTGCCAGTGATAAACCTTCCGACGTCAACGGGTGGCGGCGTCTGGTTTCGCTAAATCGTTTTAGCAGGGTTGCGTGGTTAGCATCGATAAATATCACGTCCAGATGGTGCTTACTTGCTTCGATCTGCTGAACCATGCGGTCAAATTCATCAACAGTGTGAGTCACATTTCGAGCGTCGACGCCGATTGCGAGCCCTGGGTAATGCGGATCAATGGATTCAATTAAGGCTGGGATCAGCTTGATAGGAATATTATCAACACAATAAAACCCCTGATCTTCCAGAGCCCTGAGGGCGACCGTTTTTCCTGAACCAGATCTGCCGCTGACGATTATCCGTTTCATATTCCTCTTCTTCCCAAAAGTTCGCTTCTATTCGTTGAAGTTGCGTGAGCGTTTTAAAAAAAGTGCTAGTGCCTAGAATAAACCCGTTTAATGAACTTTTTGCGTCGCTTTATCAATAATATCAAACAATGCATCGCCGCAGTGAGCGTGTCTGATTTGCGAAACAAGCGTCGGCTCAGACAAAACTTTGGCAATTTCTGCCAGGCATCGCAATTGTTCGTTGTCGGCCTGTTCAGGAACAAGGATTGAAAACACGATGTCGACTGGCTGACCATCAGGAGCGTCATAATCGACGGGCTGATCGAGCAGGATAAACACCGCTGTTGCTTGGGTACAGGCTTCGACGCGACCATGAGGAATAGCGATGCCGTGGCCAAGTGCCGTTGTACCAAGCTTTTCCCTGGCAAACAGACTTTCAAAGATATCCTGAGCCGGACAGTCGATAGTTTCAGCCATGACTTCGCTGATTTTCTCAATTACCTTCTTTTTGCTTGATAAGTTGAGACTACAAAATGTCGCTGCGGGGGACAAGATTTGACTGATGTTCATGAGTTTGGCAAACGTTTGAAAATAGCTGGAGCCGATGATGAGGCAAGAATAGCATAATCGGCTCCAATATTTTTAGTGCTTTTTTAACAAAATGTCATTTATTAATGATTAATGGCGGATTAGCTTCTCTTTATGTTTGATAACCTGACGGTCTAGCTTATCAACAAGAGAGTCGATAGCTGCATACATGTCTTCAGATTCACTATTGGCAAATATTTCGCCACCATTGACATTCAGTTTCGCCTCGGCGATTTGCCTTAACTTTTCTACCTGCAAAATGACATGGACGTTGTTGATATGATCAAAGTGACGACTGATCCTTTCAAACTTCTCATGAACATAGTTTTTTAGAGAGTCGGTAACGTCTAAATGGTGACCAGTTAAATTTATTTGCATAGTAGTCTTCCTTCTTTTGTTGATGGAAATATTAAGTATCGACCTCACCCTTAGCTTACAAAGCTGAGGTCGACGGCTTAATGCGCTAGATCAATTTTTTTCTCTCATTTGATGGCGGAATTGACATGGCTTCGCGATATTTGGCCACAGTTCGGCGAGCAACCTTAATGCCTTGCTCTTTCAGCAGGTTGGCCAATTTACTATCACTAAGCGGTTTGGCCTGGTTTTCAGCGCTGATCAATTTTTTAATGACAGCACGAATAGCTGTTGATGAACATTCGCCGCCAGACGTAGTGCCAACGTGGCTTGAGAAAAAATATTTAAGTTCGAAAATTCCTCGTGGTGTATGCATGAATTTTTGGGTCGTTACCCGTGAAATGGTCGATTCATGCATCTCCACCTCTTCGGCAATATCATTGAGGACCAATGGTTTCATGGCCTCTTCACCATACTCGAGAAATCCAACCTGTTTCTCGACAATGCAGGAGGCCACTTTTAACAGGGTCTCATTGCGACTTTGCAGACTCTTAATAAACCACTTGGCGTCTTGCAGATTGTTCTTTAAATAGACGTTGTCTGCACTGTTATCTGCACGTTTTATTAAAGAAGCATAGTCCGAATTAATCTTGAGTTTTGGCGTGCAGCCCCCGTTGAGCTCAACACACCAAATTCCTTTGCTGTCTTTGGTGACAAATACATCGGGCGTGATGTATTGCGCTGTATTTTGATTGAGCTGGTTGCCAGGGCGTGGGTCAAGCGATTGAATGATATCTACAGCGGCTTTTAATTGCGCTTCGTTGATACCCATGTTTCGCATAATCTGACGGTAGTTACGGCTAGAAAGGTGTTCAAATTGATCGTGTATGACGGCTTCAGCCAGTTCATGGGCTGGCGATTGTGCTTCGAGTCGGCGAAGTTGAATCAGCAGGCACTCTTGCAGATCTCTGGCTGCAATGCCAGCAGGTTCAAAACTCTGCAACAAATGCAGAATGGCGTGGACTTCATCGAGCTCAACCTGTGACTCTTCCGGGTTTTCATTATCGGCACCTTCATATTCGTCCTGGAACATTTCGACAACGTCTTCGAGGCTTGTTTGTACATAGCCGCGTTCGTCGATGGCGTCGATTAAAATTGTCGCGATGGTCTTATCGACATCGGACAAATTCATCATTTCAATCTGCCACTGTATCTGATCTCTTAATGACTCGCTGGTTTCGCCTTGATAGTCATAACTATTACTGTCGTCAATATTATGCGTAGAAGTTGGGCCCTGTGAAACATAACCCCAGTCTTCCCACTGTGAATCAGTTGCCATTTCCGAAGAGATTTTATCATCACTAATACGGTCGCTGGTATCCGATTCTTCCGCTGACACACTGTCATTTTTTTCGTTATTCAGATTTAACGCTTCGGTATCAACGGTAATATTGTCTTCGGCGGATTCACCTTCTAATAGCGGATTAGAATCCAGTATCTCCTGAATTTCGCTTTGCAGGTCGAGGCTTGAAAGTTGCAGCAATTTGATCGCTTGTTGCAACTGGGGGGTCATCGTCAGAGACTGACTGATTTTTAATTGTAATGACTGTTTCATTAATATTGTTTTCCAGAGGCTTTATTGGCCGCCTCTCTTTGTAATAACTATAGCAGTTAATTGACCCGAAAGAGAAAAAATGTGGTCGCAATTTTCTGGATAGATCCACATGTTCTTAATAATAATATTAAGGTCAAATCGGTGGGTTTCAAGTAAAAAGTTGTTACTAAGTGAAATAATTAAATGAGTTGGTTTTTATTTAACCAATTTAACAAAACTGAGATAGTTGTTGTTTGTCAAAGTTTGAAATTTTCACCCAGATAAACTTTTTTAACTTGTTGATTATTAAGGATTTCACCTGGATTACCTTCGGCGAGCAATTTGCCTGACTCAACGATATATGCTCGTTCACAGACATCGAGCGTTTCGCGAACATTGTGATCAGTGATAAGAACACCCAGGCCACGGTCGCGAAGATGTTGAATGATGTGCTTTATTTCTCCAACGGATATCGGATCGACACCCGCAAAAGGTTCATCTAACAAAATAAACTTGGGGTCATTGGCTAATGCTCGTGCAATTTCGACTCTGCGCCGTTCACCGCCTGAAAGTGACATACCGAGACTGTCATGAATGTGAGTGATCTGAAATTCTTCCAGCAGCGCTTCCATTTTTTGTTGCCGTTGCTGTTTAGAGAGAGATTGATTGAGCTCGAGTATCGCCATAATATTTTGCTCGACGGTTAATTTACGAAAAACCGAAGCTTCCTGCGGCAAGTAGCCGATACCTAAATTGGCGCGCTCATGCATGGCGAGTGGCGTGATGTCTCGATTGTCTAACTGAATTTCACCGGCGTCGGCATTAACAAGGCCAACTATCATATAAAAAGAGGTTGTTTTACCGGCCCCATTAGGGCCTAAAAGACCAACGATTTCGCCCATATTAACTTCCATGGAAACATCTGAGACGACTTTTCGGCCGGAATAAATTTTTGCCAGATGCTTGGCGCTTAGTTTGCTCATGAGTGTTTTGTCTTTTATTGTGATTTTTTGTTTTGAATAATTTCGACCTGACGATTCGGCGTCTTAGGGACTTGTAAAATCCCGGTTTTCATGTCGTACAATATTTTTTCTGCCGTCATGGTGCCTCTAGGATTGGTCAATATTACCGATCCCAATAACTCGAATTGTTCACTTTTATTGTTAAATTTGAGCTGACTGGCTGTCGCTTTGATTGGCTCTTCATTGTCTTGTTTGATGGTGATTTGTAGTGGCGAACCAAGAACGGCTAGCTGGTAATCATCTGCCTGGTCGAGATTAAGTTGGTCACCAAATATTTCAATGGTTTCCTGGCGATTAGTCGATTGGCGTAAATGGACTTGTTCGCTAGCTATAATGGTTTTACTCGCGACGTCGTAATAAATTTCAAAAGCGGTCAAATTAATGGACTGGCTATTCGACGACGCTTTTTCGTTAAACTGCGCCGGGCGACCAGAGACTCTGATAGTTTCACTTTTTCCTTTTGCCGATTCCTGAGCGATAACCTGATTGCCACTGATAGTCAACCTATCACTGGTGAAAACGGCATTGCCGGTATATTTCATCTGATTATTAGGGATATCCCAATAAGAGGAATCGCCACTGATTTTATACGCGCTCTGCTGAGCGTAAAGTAGCGAGTGCCCGAAAATGATGACGAGGATTAAAGCGGTCAGTAAATTATTTTTGAGAGTCATTACTTATTCCTCGAGTCTCAACCTGACCGAGCAGTTGAATCGTTTCTTTATCAAAATCTGCCTGCATACCTATTGCTTGGGTTTGACTACTTTCCGTTTCGATGGTGACTTTGCTATCGGTCATCGCGTGTTTTCGAGCTAGATCGATAGTCAGCTTGTGTGTTTTAAGTTGATTGGAGTTGTTCAATTGATTTTCAACGTCTACCTGACGAATCACGGCATTATCTTCTAAGACAAGCTCACTCGCCTGATGGTTCAATTCACCGATTTTTGATGTGATTTGCCAGGCAGAGTTTTGTTCGCTTAAAAACCTGATTTTAGGGCTAATAAATCTGGACGAATCACTCGAATTAAAATGTTCCATTTTTTCCGCGGTCAACTCACTGGCTAATTGACCCTTTTGGTTAAACTGTTTTAACGAGACAGTCTCGAAATAATAGTCTGCGTCGGACATTGTTTTTGCCGCTTCATTCACTGGTTTAATTTGTGGTTGCCAGTAAATGAATGCCAATAGCAAAGTCGCCAATGAACCAACCAGGATTATTTTTATTTTTCTGGTCATTGCAAGTAACTGGCTAACAAAGCGTCAAGTTTATTTTGCGCGCGTAAAATCATGTCTGCCGCTTCACGAACGGCACCTGAGCCCCCGGCACTTTGTGCAATCCAGTCCGCGTGCTGTTGAACAAATTCGTGCGCATCACTGACACACAATCCAAGACCTGATATTTTCATCAAGGGTAAATCCGGCAGGTCGTCACCCATGTGTGCGACTTGCTCGTTGGTTAGATTTTCCTGAGTTAAAATTTCGTTAAAGGCGGCCCGCTTGTCCGAGCGTCCCTGATATAAAATATCGATGCCGAGTTCTTTCGCTCTTTGTTCAACGATATTCGATTGACGCCCTGTGATGATAGCGACTTTAATACCGGACTTTTGCAATAGCTTGATGCCCAGACCGTCTTTAATATTAAAATTCTTAAGCTCATCTCCTTGATTGGTAAAATAAACCTTGCCGTCACTGAGAACGCCATCAACATCACATATCAGTAGCTTAATTTGGGCGGCACGTGCGTGCAACTCAGATAAGTTCAATTGCGCCATTAAACAACTCCCGCCTTGAGCAGATCATGCATATTGAGCGCGCCGACCGGTTGGTGGTTTTCATCGGTGATGATGAGCGCGTTGATCGCATTAGTTTCCATAATTTGCAGGGCTTCGGCCGCCAGCTTCTCGGCGCCTATCGTTTTGCCGCCGGCCGTCATTACCTGACTGATGGGGGTCGTCTTAAAATCGAGCGATTTTTCCAAGGTGCGCCGCAAATCGCCGTCTGTGTAAATTCCGACCAGTTTGCCCTGATCATCAATCACACAGGTCATGCCCAAACGTTTTGCCGTCATTTCCAATAACGCATCGCTAAGCGGGGTGTCGAGTTTAACTTTGGGGACCATCTCCGCTTTGTGCATTATGTCTTCGACACGCAACAGCAGCTTGCGACCCAAGCTGCCACCGGGATGAGATAAGGCAAAGTCGTCTTGAGTAAATCCTCGTGCTTCTAATAAAGCAACCGCCAAAGCATCGCCCATAACTAATGCGACTGTTGTCGAAGCCGTGGGCGCGAGGTTCATCGGGCAGGCTTCTTTCTCTACGCTGGTATCAAGGTTCACCGTAGCGAATTTGGATAGGGTGGAACTCGGGTTTCCTGTCATACTGATTAGCGGAACATTGATCCGTTTAATGACCGGCAGCAGGCTGGTTACTTCGCTGGTTTCACCGGAGTTTGACAGTGCCAAAACGACATCTTTGGCGGTGATCATACCCAGATCACCATGGCTCGCTTCGCCAGGGTGGACAAAAAAGGCAGGGCTACCCGTGCTGGCCAGGGTCGCAGCTATTTTATTACCAATATGACCCGATTTGCCCATGCCGATGACAACGATGCGACCTTCACAGTCAAAAAGTAGCTGGCACGCTTGGGCGAAACTGCTGTTAATACTATTTTTAAGCGCGACAACGGCAGCGTGTTCAATATCAATAACCGCTTTACCACGCTCGATAAATTGATGTGCTTTAGACATAAAAACCTTAGTGATTGTTTTCCTGTGACGCGATCTTTGCCATCGGAAATATAATTAGTGAAGAGTATATCGCTAAACCCATTGAAATTTTAGCAGTTTTTAGAGCGAAGAGAATTTCGATGATGGTTCTTAAAAGAAATGGCGAAGGCTAGAAACGCTAGTTATGGGGTTTAAGTGTATGAAGCCATGAGAAACTGATAAACCTGATAGCCGATAAATAGGGAAAGCAAAATTACACCTTCGAGGCGATTGATTTCGCCCGGTTCGCCTTTTCTGCCCCACGCCATAAAACTGACGGCGACAATTAAACCAAACATAAACGAGTAATCAATTAAAAGATTTTCCGGCTGAACTTCGACCAAAGTAACCACCGCTGGTGTGCCGAGTACTGCCAGGAGGTTGAAAATATTAGAACCAATGACATTTCCAATGGCAAGTTCGTGTTCACCTTTGAGCACGCCGGTAATGGACGCTGCTAACTCAGGTAAGCTTGTGCCAACCGCAACAATAGTGACACCAATGAGAAAGTCACTGACGCCAAATTGGTAAGCAATATTTGTGGCCCCGTTTACCAGCAGCTTTGAGCTGAGTTGAAGTAATATCAAGCCGATAAGGACCCACACAATTGCTTTCCAGTTTGGCATCTGCTCTGGCAATTCTTCGATGAGCTCTTCGAGCATTAAATCATCTTTATTGCGATTAATAATGGCTACGCGTGTGAGCCAGGAAATATAGGCGCCCAAACTGATTAAAAGGATCAGCCCATCTGCCAGATCTAATTCCTGATCGACCATCAGGACAAAGGCCAATAACATCACACCAAATAGCACAGGGATCTCGCGCTTGAGCATTGCAGATTGAACTTTGAGTGGTACCACAATTGAAGCGATGCCTAAAACCATGCCGACGTTGGCAATATTGGAACCGATAGCATTCCCAACGGCGAGTCCTGGCGTACCATTTAAAGCGGCGTTGAGTGAGACAATAATTTCCGGGGCCGAAGAGCCCATGGCGACGATTGTCAGACCAACAATCAGGGGAGAAATGCCAAAATTGCGTGCGATGGCCGCGGCACCGTCGGTAAATCTATCGGCGCTCCACACGAGCAGTGAAATGCCGGAAATGACCATTGCAAAATAAAGTAGCATTTGTGTGAAGTTAACCCAATATTCCCAAAAGAAAGTGATATAAACTTATACTGTTAGCTAAAAGCCTGATTATCAAGCAAAATTTTGTTTCAATCCGTTAAGCCTCAGCCTTTAGTTTCTAAATTTTAGCACCGCCTGCCGTTTTAATTGTGACCGATTTAGGCGAAAAGTTGGCCATTATACCGATATATCTCAGTGTTGTATTAAAAATTTCTGTGTTTGTTTGTATGAAATTATATCTGACAGTGGCTTATACATTATGAGAGTTTCAAGGTACAATACGCGGCTATCCCAAATAATCCATTTTTTGAGCTGTAAAATGACAGAATCCGATATTAAAAATAAGATTGAAGCCGGTATGGCGTGTCAATCTGTGACAGTGGCTGGTGACGGTTATCACTTCGAGGCTACGGTCGTATCAGAAGCTTTTGAAGGTAAGCGTCCGGTCGCAAGGCAACAAATGGTCTACGCCACTGTGCAGGAAGATATTTCCTCGGGGGAATTGCACGCCTTATCACTGAAAACTTTGACCCCGTCTGAAGCCGGTCTCTAGGCTTAGATTTTTTCATTTGGAGTCCTGATGGATAAATTACAAATTACTGGTGGTTCGCAACTCGATGGTTCAATTCGAATCTCTGGTGCAAAAAACGCCGCATTACCGATCTTAATGTCAACTTTGCTGGCAGAAGGCACTACCTCGATAGGGAATGTACCGCATTTAAATGATGTCACCACAACACTCGAATTGCTGGGTATTTTGGGTAACTCCATGACCCTGGATGAAAAAATGACGGTACAAATTGATACCAGTACCATTCATTCTTTTGAAGCGCCTTACGAATTGGTGAAAACCATGCGGGCTTCCATTTTAGTGCTCGGTCCGTTATTGGCACGATTTGGACGCGCCGATGTTTCCCTACCCGGTGGTTGTGCTATCGGTTCTCGTCCGGTTGATTTGCATATTAAAGGTATGCGGGCAATGGGCGCGGATATTGATGTGACCGATGGTTACGTGAAAGCAAGGGCGCCCGACGGACTAAAAGGTGCGCGTATTTTTATGGATACCGTCAGCGTGACCGGAACCGAAAATATTTTAATGGCTGCGACTCTCGCCAAAGGGACCAGCATCATTGAAAACGCCGCACGTGAACCGGAAGTCGTTGACCTGGCCAAATGCTTGATAGCCATGGGGGCGAAAATTCAAGGTGCTGGCACCGATATTATTACTGTAGAAGGCGTCGAGAAATTACACGGTTGCCATCACAATGTATTACCTGACCGAATTGAAACCGGCTCTTATCTGGTTGCTGCAGCCATCACCGGCGGCCGAGTCAAATTAAGAGACACCGACCCGGAAATTCTCGAGTCAGTTTTGTTGAAACTAGAAGAAGCCGGCGCCGAAATTAAAACCGGTAAAGACTGGATAGAACTGGATATGAAGGGCAAACGTCCAAAAGCTGTGAATGTAACGACGGCACCATATCCCGGATTTCCAACTGATATGCAGGCCCAGTTCACAGCGATGAATGCCGTAGCAGAAGGCACTGGCATTATCACCGAAACGATTTTTGAGAATCGCTTTATGCATGTCAGTGAAATGCAGCGCATGGGCGCCGATATCACTATTCAGGGCAATTCCGCGATTTGCAAAGGCGTTGAAGGACTAACCTCTGCGCAAGTCATGGCCACTGACCTAAGGGCATCAGCCAGTTTAGTGCTCGCTGGACTGGTTGCAAAAGGGGAAACTATCGTAGATCGAATTTATCACATTGATCGCGGCTATGAATGTATTGAAGAAAAATTACAATTGATGGGCGCTTGTATTCGGCGTGTCCCCTAAACCGTTTGAGAAAAAAGCGCTGTTTCAACAGCGCTTTTTTTTGCGCTTTTTAGATAGGCCGCGTTAATTAACGCTCAATGAAATTTTTTCTTTCAATAGAACGCGTGCCAAAATAGTTTTGCCATTTCTAACAAATTCGAGATCGGCGGTACCGTTGATCGGAATATCGTAAAAGATTTTGTAAAAAGAAGAGTTACCGGTAATTTCCTGTCCGTTCAATTTAACGATTAAATCGTTAACGTGAATACCGGCTATTAATGCCGGACTGTTTTCTTCAACCTCGGTCACTAAAATCCCAATGCCATATTCAATATTCGGAAAAAAACGTCGGTAACCTTGCAAGGTCAGCTCGGAGGTTTCTATGCCCATCCAGTTCCTTCGGACATAGCCGTGTTGAACAATATCGCGGACAATTCTTTTCACAATATCAATAGGAATAGCGGCGCTGACGCCAGTTTGCCCACCGCCTCGTGAACTCAAAGTGACCTGGTTAATACCGACCACCTCGCCATTGGCATTGATTAATGGCCCGCCTGAATTACCGCTATTAATCGCCGCATCAGTTTGAATGCGAGCGGCGGTTGGGTCATGGGCGACCGCGCTGACTATCCCTAACGAAACGGACTGATCGCGACCAAAGGGACTGCCGATGGCCATCACAATATCGCCAGTAAGTACATCTTTTGAGTTAGCGAGCGTGGCAGCTTTAAGGCCGGATATGTCGGTTTGTAACACGGCGATATCTGTTTTTTGATCGTACCCCACCAGATTAACAAATCGACTGCGGCCATCGTACATGTTGATGCTAATTCGCTCCGCGTTTTCAATCACATGGTAGTTAGTAACAATGTAGCCGTCATCGAGAACAATTCCCGAGCCAAATCCAACACCATACTCGACCACCTTATCGCTTGTGCCTGAGGTATTTCGGATGTTTTTGGTTCGATAAGCGTAAATTTTAACCACCGAAGGATAGGCGTTTTGTACCGCTTCGGAGAAACTTAAATTTTCCAGCGCGATTTTTGGGCGCGGATTGCCGACCTGATTTGTCTGTGTTTGTTGCTGATAAAATGACCAAGCTTGCTGTGCGGAGTGCCAATTAAACGACAGGTTGCTGTTTGGCATAAAAAACAGGATCAAAAATCCGACGATCAAACCAAAAGCGATCGACTTGATAATAAATGTGACTGAATTAATAAACGACATATTGATCCCTGAACGCCCCACAGTAAATTTTTTTATTCCTTTCTATCATCAAGGGGAGTGCACTTCTGGCACGAGCCACAAGATATCGATAGGCGTCTATAATTATACACAGGGTAGCGATCAATACCGATGGCTTTTTGTCAGTATTCTATTAACCAATCATGATTTCAAGTGATTAGGTAAAAAAAAGCCTCGCAGATTCTCGAGGCTTGTAGCGTTCTGTGGAATGGGTGAAACAATTACGATGTCTTTACGCCGTCAATATCCAGACTGTTGTGATTCACCACACCATCTTTTTTAACCGCATAGTCTAAGGCCGGTTCATTACGCTCTTCTTTGGCTGATTCGATATCGACGACATTCGCGGGATCCGACAATTCTTCTTCTTCCACTTTTTCTTCAATTTCGTCCTGATTTCGATAGTCGTGCGCATTGTAGAGGCGATCGGCGTCGAACATGTTTTTGCTATCCGTATTGGACTGATGAACAGGATTCGGTGTCGATTCAATTCTGTTTGCATCAACCCCACTCGCATCTGATTTAGGTAGCGCCGAAAAAGTGGGGGTCGCACATAACTGATTAGAACTGGTCGCCATGTGATCATAAAGCGACTGATAACTGTCAGAAACCTGGTTAAAAAGATCGGCTGTTTTCTCGAAGTGGGTGGTTACCTTATTTCGAAATGCGTCCAGCTCGTCCTGTTTATCTTTTAATTCCTGTTCTAAACGATTTTTCTCTTGCGCGTTGGTTGACCAATTACGCCCAAAATAAAAGCCTGCTGCGGCTGCTGTAATAATCCCTACCAGTACAAATGTATATTCCATGAAGAATCCTCGGTGATGTGCTAACTACCCTTTAAATATATACCAGATCTGAGAGGGAGTCGAATAGCATTTAGTTAGATTTGATGTACATCAGGATAATTCAAAAAAATTTGACAAATTAGATTACAAATGTAATTCTTGCCTTGTGATTACGTCTGTAATCGAACGGTGGTGCAATTTGTTAACAAAGGGGCACCCTTTAGCGAAGAGGAAAAAATGCAAATCAGCGATTCAGAGAAATTAATCATGGACATTTTGTGGCGTCAGTCGCCATTGACCGCTAAGGCAATAATTAGCCAGGTAGATAAACGGCTAAAGTGGCAGGATAAAACAATAAAAACGCTCATCAACCGGTTACTTAAAAAACAAGCAATCGCTTTTGAAAAGGTGGGCCGAGAGTATTGTTATTACCCGACGCTTGAACAAGAGGCTTATCTGGAGATGGCGACGAAAAACTTTTTACAACGAATGTTTGATGGAAAAGTTAGCTCGCTGGTGGCGGCTTTTGCCAAAAAAGAAAAATTGTCGGCTCAGGAAATCGACGAGTTGAAAGCACTTATCAAGGCGATAGATAAATGAGCCCAGATATCAGCGCGTTCTTCATTTCGAGTACCTTTGGAGTCAGCTTGCTACTGATACTATTATTGGCATTGCGGCCCTTAGTGTATCGATATCTGAACCCCAGTGTTGCATATCGGCTATGGCTGTTGATTCCTTTTTTTCTTATATTTTCAATGATTTGGAATGAGTTCAGCCATATAGGGGCGAGCATGGTTTTTGTCCCTTCATTCGAGTCAAATTGGTCGCCTACATCCCTGGCAATCCAGAATCTTGAAAAAAGTAATGCGAGCATTTTGGTAGCAATTTGGCTAACTGGCACATTGGTTTCTCTCGCCCGACAAGTTGTCCAATATGGTCGACTGAAAGGCTCATTACAATTCATTAAAAATACCAGCGCTATCCTACCGCCCGGCATTCAACTTCCCAAACACGTCGCGCTTGCGAATTCACCGCTGGTTAACTTTCCGGCCGTTTTTGGTTTTGCTAAAGCCTACTTAATTTTACCTGTCGCCTTTGCAGAATTACCCGAGTCGAAAAAAACGCTCATCCTCAAACACGAATTGTTTCATATTCAACGTAAGGACTTTCAGGTTAATGCGATACGTCTTCTGGTTAAAAGTTTGTTCTGGTTTAACCCTTTAATTTACGTCGCTGATAAATATTTTGAAGCGGATCAGGAGATTTCGTGCGACTTAGGCGTACTGGAAAATGCCAACGAAAAGGAACGAAAGCACTATGCGTCAGTTTTACTCGAAACGATGAGCGGACGACCAAATATAGAACTCATCAGTCAATGGAAATTTCAATCACTCGTTAAGGAGAGAATAAAAATGTTAAAAAACACACAAAGAAAAAAATGGCATGCCTGGATAGGTGGCGTATTGGCTTTGTTATCTGTTTGGGGAACTAGCACCCTTGTGTTAGCGCAAAAACAAAGGTTAGAACCAATGCCAATCGAAATCATCGAGCCCAGATACCCTCGCGAAGCGGCCGAGAAAAGTATTGAGGGCTTTGTTGAATTTGAGTTTAACCTGGATAGTCAGGGCTACCCGTATGAAATAAAAGTCATCGATTCAAAGCCTGAACTGATGTTCCGTGATTCGGCGATAAACGCGTTAAGGCAGTGGCGTTTTAAGACAGATAGGGGCCAAACTGGTCTTAGATACACGATGGAATTTAAACTTCAATAACCCCGCCAAGAAAAGCGGGAGGTAGTCCCGCTAAGTAGGATGGTTAGCATTCGTAAACTAGCATAGCTGAGCAATAAATGAGAAAATGCCTGCTTTTATGCAGTTCCAAGCATGCTTTCATGAAAATCAATTCGCAAGAAACTCACATACCCGGACCCGCCGGCAACATTCAGGCTATTTTAGATCTGCCAGAAGATGTACTCGTTAAAGACTTTATCGCGGTAAACTGTCATCCTCATTCGCTTCATGGCGGCAGCATGACCAATAAAGTGATTCATACGGTGTCGCGAAGCATCGCCGGTCTGGGGATCCCAAGCCTGCGATTTAATTTTCGTGGTGTCGGCAAAAGCGATGGCGAATACAATGAAGGCCAGGGCGAGCAGCAGGATCTCGCCGCTGCGATTGAGTGGATGGAATCGCAGTTTCCTCAGTGTCAATTAATCTTAAGTGGCTTTTCATTCGGGTCATTTGTGTCAGCGTTTGCCGCGTTTAAACTTGCACCAAGTCTATTAATCAGTGTTGCACCGCCGGTTAAGCGATTTGATTTTGACGGTTTTGAACGACCACACTCGGACTGGACCGTCATTATGGGAGATGAAGACGAGCTGGTTGAATATACCGCGGTTGAAGAGTGGTTGGAGACTTTTGCTGAGCGGCCGAAATTAATTACCATGCGCGGTGCCAGTCATTTTTTTCACGGACGACTGGTCGAATTACGCGAGCATGTGGAAAGTACCGTAAAACATCATTTAAGTCTGTAAACGAGGGAATTGAGTCTCGATGACGCCATTAGAAAAATACCAACATGATATGGCTTCGGGGGAGTTTACCCGAGATGAAGCACAAGCGAGTGCCATTAAACACTTAGATGCGCTTTACCATCGATTGATCGATGCTAATCAGCCTCAAGGGGTATTGGCGAAATTGTCGGGGTTGTTTGCAGGTAAAAAAGATCCCGTCAAAGGGCTTTTTTTCTGGGGTGGCGTTGGGCGCGGCAAAACCTATCTTATGGATATGTTTTTTGACCAGCTACCTTTCGAAAATAAAATGCGGCTGCATTTTCATCGATTTATGCATCAACTACATGAACAACTCAAGGCGCACAAAGGCCAACGAGATCCCTTGTTAAAAATTGCCGATGAAATTGCAGAGCAAACCTGCGTTATTTGTTTCGATGAATTTTTTGTGAGTGATATCACTGATGCGATGTTGCTCGGCACCTTGTTTCAAGCCCTGTTTTCCAGGGGCGTATCATTAGTTGCCACCTCCAATATCCCGCCTGAAAAATTGTACTGGAACGGCTTGCAGCGAGAGCGTTTTGTGCCAGCCATTAAATTAATTCAACAACATACTGAAGTGGTTAATGTAGATAGTGGCGTCGATTACCGATTACGAACGCTGGAACAGGCAGATATTTTTCATTGCCCGCATGATCAGGCTGCAATCGATAATTTGAATTTCAGCTTTGACCACCTGGCAACCGAAGAGCAGCCCAAAGCAACTCAGATTTTGGTCGAGCACCGCAAAATTCAGACTGTGCGATGCGCGGAAGGCGTTATCTGGTTTGAGTTTAAACAAATTTGTGAAACAGCACGTAGTCATGCAGATTATATCGAGCTGTCTCGCTGCTACCATACCGTGATGGTCAGCGATATTCCCCCGCTGCAAGCGAAAGATGATGCCGCAGTAAGGCGTTTTATTAGCCTGGTGGACGAATTTTATGAGCGCCACGTTAAACTAATGATCACGGCGGCGGTAGAATTGGAAGCGCTTTATCAGGGAAGTCTATTGAGTTTCGAATTTAAACGCACCCTGTCGCGATTGCAAGAGATGCAGTCACACGACTATCTTGCCAAAGAACATTTGGCTTAGTTGATGAAGGTGAGATTAGGTTATCGTTTTGGTTAATGCCGGGCAAACCGGTTAAGTTATCAGCTTGAAGTTTGCTGATAGGAAGTGTTGTGATAATTGGAGAATTCAGGCCCCGGGTTTTGCGCCCAAGGCCGTCAATAGCTTAGCTAGCAGCCATATCCTTCATTTTCTTGAGAGGACGGACTTTTACCTGAGTTGAGGCAGGCTTAGCTTTAAACATGGTTTCTTCACCAGTGAAAGGGTTGATACCTTTACGAGCTTTAGTGGCTTTCTTCTTCACAGTAGTGATTTTCATAAGACCCGGCAGAACAAACTCACCACAAGCGCGTTTTTTGATATGACGCTCGATAACATCTGACAATTCGTCAAAAACAGAACCAACTTGCTTTTTAGTTAAGCCAGTAGACTCGGCGATCTCGTTTAAAATTTGAGTCTTGGTATATCTCTCTTTAATGGATTTTGGTTTTTTTGCAGTAGCCATTTTAGTTCCTAAAAGTATGTTGCTTGTTAGTATCCAGCGAGCAATTTTCGGCCCGCTCGAGATGAATATTCTCTGAAGTTGCTTTTTAACGTAGAAACGTCGGGAAATAAAGCATTATTTTAATTATTTTAGGCTTTTTTACGTTGTTAATGATAAGGTTGCAGCCCACAGAAGATGGGATCTTGAGAGATTTTGACCATTCCGGGTGGAATAAATGCAGGAAAGTTGGGATTTTTTACTAAAATAGGTTGTGCAGGCGCTGCCATTTCTGTAAAATTCGCGCTCTTTTTTAATAGTAAGACTGATTAGCAGGCATAAGCAAAGCCTAAATTTGGAGCTAATAATGAGAACTTTCAGTGCAAAACCAGAGTCGGTTAAACGTGATTGGTACGTTGTCGACGCTTCTGGTAAAACACTTGGTCGCCTGGCGACCGAGATTGCGCGTCGCTTACGCGGCAAGCATAAAGCAGAGTACACCCCACATGTAGACACTGGTGACTACATTGTTGTCGTTAACGCGGAAAAAATCGCGGTAACTGGTAACAAAGAAGACGCCAAAACCTACTATCACCATACTGGTTACCCAGGTGGTATTCGTGGTATCACTCTTGGTAAATTACGTGAAAAAGCCCCTGAGCGCATTCTTCATAATGCGGTTAAAGGTATGATTCCTAGCAACCCTTTAGGTCGTGCTTGCCTGCGTAAATTAAAGATTTTTGTTGGTCCTGAGCATTCGCATCAGGCACAGCAGCCAAAAGAACTCAACATTTAATTGGTGAAGATGATGTCAGATACACAATATTACGGTACAGGTCGTCGCAAAAGCTCAACTGCGCGCGTATTTCTTCGTCCGGGTAAAGGTGACATTGTTGTCAACCAACAACCTTTAGACGAGTACTTTGGTCGCGAAACTTCAAGAATGGTTGTTCGTCAGCCACTTGAACTGACTGAAACCCTGGAAAAATTCGATGCATACGTTACTGTGAAAGGTGGCGGTGATACAGGTCAAGCGGGTGCTATCCGTTTAGGCATCACACGTGCATTAATGGAATATGACGAAGAAATGCGTCCTTCGCTACGTAAAGCGGGTTATGTAACTCGTGATGCACGTGCGGTAGAACGTAAGAAGGTTGGTTTACACAAAGCGCGTAAACGCCCTCAATTCTCTAAGCGTTAATATGCTTTTGGGGGACAGCCCCTCCCCAAGGTCTTTGCTTACTAAAACGCCTCCCAATGGGAGGCGTTTTTTTTTGTTTACATAATGTCAGAGAAGATTATCCGGTCTGCCGGGTTTCTTATTTTGAGAGAATAACGCCAATTTGTCATTGACGCTCACGGGTGCATTTTGCACAAAATATTTCCTTAAAGTGGTCTATTAACCGAGGGCGAAGGTTTAAAAACGCATTGGCTAAGTGCTTAGAGTGATAGCTTTAAAAGCGCTGTTTTCTGACTAAAATTAAGACAATTCACCTAATCTGTCCAAAATTTACAACTATTTGGCGAAAATTTACCAGCAAGAAAACCCTTTTTGCATAAATATAGTGTTCACAATAAAAACAACGTGTTCACAAGAATAAAAAGGGGATGGCGTTTTGGATAAAGACAGAGAGTACCTGGTAGGTCTGATCGCGATAATCAGTTTAAATACGGCAATAATTTTATTAATCGCCAGTTTCTGGTGATCCAATCGTGTCGAAAATATCCACATAGAGAGTGTCGCCAGTAGACGCATGAATAAACAGAAGTATTTAAGGATGATATTAAAAATTTTCAGTATAAGTTTAATCGGCTGGGTGTTAAGTGGCTGCGCACCGAGTAGGTCAGCTATAAAGGTTAACAATGAGCCTCTAGCGAAGCTCATCAGCTACCAGGTTAAAAGTGGTCATTTGTATTTTACTACCACGAGCCATGGTTGTACTTTTGTTGACAGTTTTAAGTTGGCACGAGCCAACTCGGGAGAAAATCTTCTAAAAGTGGTTCAGGTTAAACCCGATTTATGTCGAATGAAAAAATACCCTGTCACCTTACAATACTCGGTAAAACATCTCGGATTAGATAAAAATAAACCCGTTGCATTGGTCAATCCGGTTTAGTCATGAGGTTTTGGGCTAGCCGCCTGCTTGTCACTGAATATCTGGTTTAATAAGGCCTGCTTTCGGCGTAGTCCTTCTGTCGCTTGTTCCTGAGACAACAGACAAAATCGAATTTTATCATTTGCCCTGAGTTGACCAAGAAGTGGCAGATCCGCGCTGATTACATTGGCAATTCTGGGATATCCGCCAATTGTTTGGCCGTCGACCGATGAAATGATTGGTAAGCCAGAGGGGGGGAGTTGAATGCTACCCGGAGTTAAGCCGCTGGAAATAATCTGCGAAATTTCACTCGTATCTATAGGCTGACCTTTGAATCGAATGCCCATGCGATTAGAGTCTGGTGAAACCGTAAACTGCCGTGAGAAAAACTGTTCGCGGGTTGCATCGGAAAATAAGCCGGTTTCCACCGACCAGGTGCAACGCAACAGGTACTTGCCGCTGAGCGTCAGATTATATTGCGCTGGAACCACCCTGGTTTTAACCTGACGAACATTTTTTAACGCAATCATTTGATTCATCGCAAGCTCTTTTCCATCGATTCCGCCAAAACCCGCGATTAGATTGGTGGAATAGCTGGTGAGTACCGCCGGGATATCAAAATCGGCGGACATCGCGATATAGGCTCGCGCACCACGCTTGCAATGGTCAAAAGTCAAGGTTTGGCCGGCCTTGACCTGAATCGTCTGGTTGGCGGCGACTGATGAGCCATCGAGATACAAATCAAAATCTGCCCCGGAAACTGCTATTGATATATCTTCTTCAAACTGCAATGAAGGACCGATCACAGTGACTTCAATGGTTGGGTGGTTCAACGGGTTGCCTACCAGCCAGTTGGCCAGATGCATCGACAGTCGATCCATTGCTCCTGTCTGAGCGATGCCGTTGTGCATCTGGCCCATCCGCCCCTGGTCTTGAATAGTGGACAGTAATCCCGGTTTAATCACTTTAATACCCATTAGCCAATCGCTCGCATAGCGTTGAATTCTGCTTTGTTGATGGGGTAAAACTGAACTTTATCGAGCGGTCTGGCGACAAAAGGGCTGTCTTTTTTCGGGTCAAACATTGTTATCGGCGTTCGGCCAATTATTTGCCACCCACCAGGAGTCGCGTGGGGGTAGATCCCCGTCTGATTTCCACCAATGCCCACACTACCTTCGCAAACTCGCATCGATGGAGTGGACTTACGCGGGCAATGGAGTGCCGAATCGAGACCGCCCAAATATAGAAACCCTGGTGTAAACCCCAACATGTGAACCAGGTAAGGCTGCGCTGTGTGTTTTCTAATCATATCTGCCACATTGAGGTTGCAATGTGTCGTGACTGTATTTTGGTCGGGCCCATATTCAGCCTCATAGCAGACGGGAATTTTAATTAAAGCGGGCTGTGTTTTAGGTGGCGGCAGGTTGGATTGTAATAATGCTTCTAACTGTTCGACCAGTTGTTGGCGTTCGTGCATCAGTGGATTAAAGCAAAGGGTCAGGCTTTGGTATGCGGGAATAATTTCTTCAAAGTGATGGCCTGCGTTTAATTTAATCTGCGCAACTAACTGAAATATTTCGGTAGAAAGTTGCTCGCTGATCGGACGTTGAAACAGGATCGTCAAGGCGGCATCGCCATTTGGTACTATTTTAAAATCTTTTTGGTTCACGCGACTGAAATTCCCTGTCGCTTGAGCGCATCAAATAATTGCTTTGCGACATGCTGAGCATTCGGGTTGTCGCCGTGCAGGCAAATTGAATCAATATAAACCGACAGAGGGCTTTTCTCTATTGAGTTGATCGCCTCGCCTTTAGCCAATAAAACAGCTTGTGTAATCGTTTTATCCACCGCTTTATAGACGGCCCCCGGCTGAGTTCGAGGCACCAGTTTTCCGTCTCGCTGATAAGCGCGGTCCATAAATCCTTCGCGAATGAAAGGCTGTTTGAAATGCCCGGCTGCCGCTTGCATGGCGCCATTCGCGAGCCCCATGATGGCGAAATCGGGATATTCAGCTCGGAAAAATTTCACCAGTGCTTCTGCCAGTTCTGGTTGGCTTTCAGCATCGTTATATAAAGCGCCGTGGCACTTGATGTGAGCTAACGTGATACCCTCATCGGTCGCAATACTTATCAGTCGGTCAACTTGTATTTTAATTGATTCTAGAAGCGCAGTTTGCGTTATGTTTAAGCTTTTGCGGCCAAAATTAGCGCGATCAGGATAACTGGGATGGGCACCCGCTTTAAGACGATGACGATAAGCATTCTTTAATGTCTGACGCATTGTGTCTGGATTACCTGCGTGGCCGCCACAAGCGATATTACAACGCGAAATATAAGGCATTAGCGCGGCGTCTTTTTTGCAATCGGTTAGCGTCTGGCCTTCGCCCAGATCACAATTAATATCGATTGTTGGCAATGATTTTTCGCGCATCACGTTCAAGAAGGTTTACAGTAGCCCAAATGCCGACACCAGACTGCGACCGCCTAATAAAATGGTGATCAGCAGGATGATGCCGCCCATTATATTTTGTCCCAGCGAATTACGATAGTCGTGCAATCGAGGCTGATTCATCGCCCAAAGCAAAAAGCCAGTGACTATCGGCAGTAAAAGTCCATTTGCAACCTGAGCAAACCAGATAATATTGATCGGTTTATAGCCAATACTCGATACAATGACGCCTAGCAGTAAAATGACTATCCAGATCGCTTTAAAAGATTTGGCGTGCATATCTGGCTTAAAGTTGAAAATACCACTCAGCGCATATGCCGCCGCGAGTGGTGCGGTAATCGCCGATGATATTCCCGCCGCAAACAGGCCGACAGCCATAAAGTTTTTTGCCCAATGACCAAACAAGGGTTCAAGCGCTGGGGCGAGATCGGCCGCGCTTTGCAGTTGGACTTGTTTGCCAAAAAAAGCCGCGGCCGCAGTTGAGACTATGGCAATGGATATAAGACCGCCAATAGGAATCGAAATCAGCAAGTCGCGTCGCGCTTCAGGTAGCTGTTCTGCCGAACGCCACTTTTGTCTCGCGCTGGCAGCGTGTAAAAATAAATTATAAGGCACGACCGTTGTGCCAATTAAGGCAATAACGGTCAAGGCCGCGCCTGTTGGAATGGTGGGAATCAACAAACCGGAAAACAACTCGCTCAGGTCTGGAGCCGTCATAAAAAAGGTCACCAAAAACGCCAGGCTCATAACTATAACCAGCGAAATTAACGATTTTTCTACCAGGTCATAGCTGCCGCGCCACATCAGTGTAAATGCCATCATGCCAATGACTAACGGCCATCCGTTAAATTCAGAAGGTAAAAATTCGGCAGGCGAGACGGTTAATAGTCCTGGAAAAAGGCTGGCAAGCCCAAGACTTGCGCCAGAAATGTTGCCACTCTGGTACGCGCCATTGCCGATCACGATGGCACAAAATACCAACACCAGCATGATCGCTCTCAGGATCGGATTTTCAATCGCGGTGCGTAAGTTTTCGCCGAGCCCCATCTGCGTAATTACGCCTAACCTTGCCGCCATTTCTTGCAGTATGATGGTTGCAAGTACTGAAAAGAGCAGCGCCCAGATGAGGCTATAACCAAAATGGGCGCCAGCCAGGCTCGCTGTGATGACGGTTCCAGGCCCGATGAATGCGGCCGTGACTAAAATGGCCGGACCAATTTCCAGTTTTTTGGACAAGATTATTATTCTCTTTGTATCTTGATGATAATCACTAATATCATACCTGTGGAAAATTGCCAATTTAGGCAGAGTTTTATCGGTAATTTAAGCCCGATAAAGCATGAAAATCCAAATCGATTGAATTTTGTATTTTTCTGCTCAATCGCAAAATTAGATTCCAAAATAAATTACTTTATATTACAGTGGGTTACAAACAAAAATTGGCAATTCCTTGTAAAAACTATGCTTATTCTTTATGATCTTGCCGCAAATCCTATTCTTGGCGGCGTTTGCTGGCTGTTTTTCAACCAAAATCAAGCAGATGCCGACAACAAAAAAGACATTTTTACGTAAAAATTACCGGTCGATGGGGAGACTATCCGAATGAGTAATGAAGGTGTAGATAACGGTAAACGCCGTTTCCTGACGCTCGCGACGACAGCTGTCGGAGCAGTAGGAGCTGGTTTTGTTGCCGTTCCTTTCCTGGGTTCTTGGAAACCTAGCGCCAAAGCGCAAGCTGCAGGAGCGCCAGTTGAAGTAGACCTGAGCAAGTTAGAAGTGGGTCAAATGGTTAAAGTCGAGTATCGCGGCAAGCCTGTGTTTATTGTGAAACGAAGTGATTCAATTATTGAAGCGCTGAAAGACTCAAAACAGGCGTTAAAAGATCCCGAGTCGGCCAATCCTGAACAGCAACCTGAGTATGTCGACAAAGCGGTCCGTTCGATCCGTCCCGACGTGATGGTACTTGTTGCTATCTGTACTCATCTGGGATGCGTACCTCAGCACAAGAAAGAAACGGAAGTTGACTGGGGAGGCGGTTTCTTTTGCCCATGTCACGGTTCACGTTTTGACCTGGCTGGTCGTGTTCACGAAGGCGTACCTGCTTCAAAAAATCTTGAAGTGCCACCATACTCTTATATAACTGACGATAAGATCATTATCGGCGTCGATCAGGGAGTAGCATAATGACAAAAATGGCTCAGTTGATGCAGTGGATTGATGATCGTTTTCCAGCGACCAAAGTCTGGAATGAACATCTGGCTGAATATTACGCGCCCAAGAACTTTAACTTCTGGTACTTTTTCGGTTCTTTAGCGTTATTAGTTTTAGTTAACCAAATCCTGACCGGTATCTGGTTAACCATGAATTACAACCCATCTGGTGAACAGGCATACGCGTCAGTTGAATTTATTATGCGTGATGTCGACTGGGGATGGTTGCTTCGATATATGCACTCAACCGGTGCTTCGGCATTTTTTGTTGTGGTATATCTTCATATGTTCCGAGGCCTTATTTATGGATCTTTCCGTAAACCGCGCGAGTTAGTGTGGTTGTTCGGTATGATCATTTTTGTGCTACTGATGGCGGAAGCCTTCATGGGATATCTATTGCCATGGGGTAATATGTCCTATTGGGGAGCGCAGGTTATTATTAATCTGTTTAGCGCAGTGCCGTATGTCGGCGCTGAATTGACTGAATGGATCCGTGGTGACTACATTATTTCCGGCGCGACGTTAAACCGATTCTTTGCTTTGCACGTGGTTGCATTACCAATGGCATTGTTGCTGATGGTGTTCTTACATATTGTGGCGCTTCACAAAGTCGGTTCGAACAATCCCGATGGTATCGAAATTAAAAAGTATAAAGATGAAAATGGTATTCCTCTCGACGGTATTCCATTCCATCCTTACTACACCGTTAAAGACATTGTGGGAGTCGCAGGGTTCTTGTTCTTCTTCTGTCTGATCATTTTCTTTGCACCAGACATGAATGGTTTCTTCCTTGAGCCACCTAACTTTACCCCGGCTGATCCGCTGAAAACACCAGCGCATATCGCACCGGTTTGGTATTTCACGCCATTCTACTCTATTTTGCGTGCGGTCCCTGATCAGCAGCTAGGTGTTGTGGCGATGGCTGTGTCACTGATTATCCTTTTCTTCTTGCCGTGGCTAGACCGCAGCAAAGTGAAGTCAATTCGTTATAAGCACTGGAGCTTTAGAGTGTGGTTAGCATTGTTTGTTGTGTGTTTCGTTATTCTGGGTTATCTGGGCATGAAAGGACCAACACCGATGAGAACCTTGGCTGCGCAAATCTGTACCGTTTACTATTTCGCGTTTTTCTTCCTGATGCCCTGGTGGAGCCGATGGGGAGCAACTAAGCCTGTACCAGAGAGGGTGACACACTAATGAAAAAATTATTAATAACACTGTCGGCGTGTCTTTCATTTTCCGTTATACCCGCTTCGGTTTTTGCTGCCGAAGAGGGCTTAACTTTGCCGAATGACCCAATGCCAAAAATGTCTGGTGATTTTCTCGATATTTCTATGCAGCGCGGTATGCAGGTTTATATGAACAATTGTCTTGGTTGTCACGCGTTGTCATTTCAACGTTACAAACGAACCGGCGAAGATATCGGCATTCCAGAAGATGTTATGCTTGAAAACCTGGTGCCTGCGGACGCGAAAATTGGCGATCTGATGACCAATAATATGAAAGTTGCATCGGCGGCTAACTGGTTCGGTGCTGCGCCTCCGGATTTATCGGTGGTTTCTCGTGCGCGAGGAACGAAATGGTTGTACAACTATTTGCGTGGTTTCTATATCGACGATTCACGTCCTTACGGCGTTAATAACTCGGTATTTAAAGACGTGGGTATGCCTCACGCGCTAGAAACTCTGCAAGGTCTGCAAGACAAAACTGAAAAAGTGAAAGGTCTTGAAAATGACATTGGATATGCACAAGCAGATATCGCCAATGCCAAGAAGCAACTTGAAGAGGGCGGTGACAAACGCAAATTGAATAAAATTATCAGCGATGCTGAGAAGATCATTCATGATGCGGAAGCGGAATTAACGGCAATTTCCAAAGCCGGTGAATATTTCACCATCGTTAAAGAAGGTCAGCTATCACCCCAAGAGTTTGATACTGCGATGGTTGATCTGGTGAATTTCCTCGAGTATGTCGGTGAGCCGATTAAACGTGAAAGAGAACGCCTGGGGGTCTGGGTATTGCTTTTCATCGCGTTTTTTGGTGCAGTAGCCTATATGCTTAAAAAAGAATACTGGAAAGATATTCACTAATTGATGGATACTTTTCGTGGTATTCGAAGATAAGTTTTTAGATAGTTAATCTTAAAAAAGAGTAGCTGGTATGACAGCTGCTCTTTTTTGCAAATACGGAGAAGACTCCATGGCAACAGTAGCCAAACGTTCTGTAATGACTTTATATTCTGGTGCTGATGACGTTTACAGCCATCAGGTTCGCATTGTATTGGCGGAAAAAGGGGTTAATTTTGAAGCCATTGAAGTAGTCGGCAATCAGCAACCACCGGAAGATTTAATAGATTTAAATCCTTACAACACGGTTCCTACTCTGGTTGACCGAGAGTTGGTTTTGTTTGAGTCGCCTATCATTATGGAGTATCTGGATGAGCGATTCCCTCATCCACCACTCATGCCAGTTTATCCTGTCGCAAGAGCGCGCTCGCGTTTGATGATGCATCGGGTCGAAAAAGATTGGTACAGCTTGATGAGCGGCATCTTAAATGGGAAAGAAAAGGAAGCTGAAAAAGCGCGCAAAGAATTAACTGAAAGCCTGTTAACTTTAGCACCCGTATTCAGTGAAACACCGTATTTCCTGAGCGAAGAATTTTCGTTAATTGATTGCTGTCTGGCTCCTTTAATGTGGCGTTTGCCGGCGATGGGCATTAAGCTCACAGGGCGAGGTGCAAAAGAAGTATCAAACTACATGGATTTATTATTCGAGCGTGACTCATTCCAGGCAAGTTTGACCGACGCTGAACGTGAACTTCGTGATTAATGTGTAACGATGCAATCAACTGATTTTACGTCCAATAAACCCTATTTGTTTCGAGCAATCTATGAATGGTTGCTCGATAACAATGCAACCCCGTATATACTTGTGGATACAACAAAGAGTCACGTTGAAGTACCGCAGGAACATATCAAAGATAACCAAATTGTTCTTAATGTAAATCCTTCAGCCATTCAAAATTGGCATGTTGATAATCAGGCAATATCATTTAGCGCACGGTTTTCTGGTAAAGCCAGAAATCTCTACGTACCGATGAATGCCTTGATGGCCGTTTATGCTCAGGAGAATGGCTTGGGGATGGCGTTTCCGCCGCAAGATGAAGACGATGAGGTGGGTGTTGATTTGGATAAATCAACGCAAATCGAAGAGGCTTCTGATTCTTCTGGGGATGATTTGCCGCCTAAGAAGGGATCGCATTTGAAGGTGGTGAAGTAGAAAGCGGAACGTTTTTTTTTACCGTTGTAGGGTGGACATTGTTTTTATGTCCACCTTTTTGTTTTCCTACCTTAGTTCAAATTTTAAACTTATACCATCTCAGGGTTTCGCAGCGCTTCGCTTTCCTGCGACCTACTTTTGCCAAGAGCTTCAAAAGTAGGCAAAAAAGCCCTGACGCTAGGCCGCTGGGCAACGCGAGTGCAAGAGTCATGTATTGAATGTTTTAATTTTGCGTTAAACATTGCTCATGCCTCACCTACATTTTCTTTAGCAATCACCATTCGAAAATGAGTCCACTCTGTTGGGCGAGTAAACCTTTGATAACGACTATAGCAGTACCATTTATGTATTAACACTGGTTCGTAGATTGGCCCTATTGGAGGGTGGAGCATAAAGACACATAAGTGGTGGGCAATTTATCACTATAAAGATTCGGAGCTAGGTCAATTAACTGTCCCAGCGGACCCAGCGTCGGGCATTTTTGGTTACTTTTTTTGCTCGCGAGATGTCGCACCATTCAAAAGTAACTCGCAGGAAAGCTTCAGCGCTGCGAAACCCTGAGATGGTTTAAAACTACGACTTAGTCCAAGACTAAAATTAAAAAAGGTGGACATAAAAACGATGTCCACCCTACAGGAATGAAAAAAGAGTAACGGCATTAAATGCCCAAAAATTTACGACTCGCCCTGAGCAATATACTCAAAAACCTTCACCACTTTTTTCACCCCAGAAATATTCCGAGTAATCTCTACAGCTTTATCGGCTTCTTCCTGGGTCACTAAACCCATTAAAAACACCTCACTGTTTTCAGTCACGACTTTAATTTTCCCAGATGGAAATTCGGAAGTGAAAAACATAGATGTTTTAACTTTAGAGGTCAGGAATTCGTCATTTCTTTTGGCATAAAATGAAATTGGCGCAGCGAGCCTAATCTGATTATGAACTTTTCTCTCTTGTGCTATTTTTTTTATTTCGTCGGTGGCTTTTTGTTTAAGCGTAGCGGTGGGGGCCTGGCCTACAATCAAAACGACATTATTAAAACTCACCACACTGATATTAGTATCTTTCCAAAGTTCATCGTCTTGGAAAATCGTGGAAAAGGATTTGAGTTCGGTTTTTTCATCGTCGATTTGAGTACTCAAATCGCGACGGTCTTGGGCGGCCGAGGCGCCTGTTGCTGCGCCGGCGATAAAAAGTGTTTCGCAGCCACTGAGTAAACAGGTCAATAGCAAAAGCGTAATTGGTGCTAACCGGCTCATTTATCCTCCCCAAATAACGTGCTGTCAATTAAGTCACATAAACTATGAATAACGACCAGGTGGACTTCCTGGATTCGAGCGGTGCTATTTGACGGTACACGTATTTCGACATCATTCGCACCGATCAGTCCTGCCATTTCGCCACCGTCTTTGCCAGTACAACTGATAATTAACATGTCTTTGGCTAACGCCGCGCGCATGGCTTCAATAACATTCTGAGAGTTCCCACTGGTAGAAAACGCCAGCAGAATATCGCCCGGTTGGCCTAAGGCTTTTACCTGTTTGGAAAAAATTTCATTAAAACTATAATCATTTCCTATTGAGGTTAAGGTGCCGGTATCAGTCGTCAGCGCAATGGCGGGTAATGGTGGCCTCTCGCGTTCATAGCGATTAAGCATTTCTGACGAAAAGTGTTGAGCATCGCCGGCTGAACCACCGTTTCCGCAAGTTAAAATTTTGCCGCCGTTTAATAAAGTCGATACCATCATCTGGCCAGCTTTGGCTATTTTTTCTGGTAAGACGTCGGCAGCAGCGATTTTTGTCTGAATACTTTCGGTAAAGTTATTGCGTATTTTTTCTATCATCTGTACAGCCTCAACTGCGATAAAATTAATGAGTTTATTCAGGCGCTAAATGCGTCTTTTATCCAATTATAGGTCATCCTTTGCGGATTTCCTTCTATGGCAAAAACATCAAATCGGCATGCAACCTGATTAGTTAAATTTTGTTGCTGTAAGTAAAAGCTAGCCGTTTTTATAATTTTGGTTTGCTTCTTCTGGTCGACACTCGCTCCAGCTCCGCCAAAGGTATTTTGTTTTCGATAACGGACTTCGACAAATACTAAGCTATTACCGTCCTTAGCAATGATATCTATTTCGCCCAATTTGCACTGAAAGTTTGTCGCGATAATCTCACAACCTTTTTGGTTTAATTGCTCGCTGGCAAACTGTTCCAGCTGATTTCCAAACTCTCTTTTATTGAGCAACTTAAACAATGCAAATCTCGAGTTAACGTCAATTAATCTGGCTGATGGGGGGCGATACGGTCGAGTCGCTCTCGGTTGGCTCAAGCTGTTTCACCTCTCGCTCTCTGGTCACTTGAGGCACACCACGACTAAATTGTGCCCAGGTCAAGAAGCGATGGACTAAACCTGATTCATCGACCGCCAGTTCTCCGCCCAGACCGTTCCAGCGATATTCTGGAAATGCTTGCAAGATTGAGAGTTGACTGAGGATCTTATAACTATCATAGCCTAACGCAAAATAGCGGCCTCGTGTATCGAGGGCGTCTGGCACAATCTCGCTGAGTACCTGACGACTTTGTTGAAATTCAGGCAGATCGCTTAAGAGTAGCGGAATATGCGGAAACTCTATTCCATTCAGGTCGATATCTTTTTGCGGATCGCGCTTGCCTGAAAAAACAGCGGAAGTCGCAATCTTAGGAAGGTCATGTGCAAAATAGTAATCAATCAGCGGTTTAATCATCCGGCCATCTTGTGGGGTGGCGTGGATAAAAATGAAATCGGCATCTTGACGGCGGCGCATTTCAAACTCGAGATTTCGGCCCAATAACTGTTGTAACGCGCGCTTGCGATTAACGCTATCATCCACGCCTAATAACGACTGGACATTTTGTTTCAGTCGCTTTTTGTCTTTATACTTTTCTACATAAATGAGTTCGCCGCCTAACTGCTCAAAATAATCTTTAAAGGCTTTTTCTGCGCGGGCGCCGGTTGAAGTATCTGGCAAAAATGCAATCGCTTTACGATAGCCTTTTTCAAAAGCGTAATGGGCGGCTTGCACGGCTTCGTCTTCAACCGGAAGACCAAATTGATATACCCGGGGGTGATAAAATTTTTGCTCTTCCAGTTGATTGAGCGTCAGCATCGGCGTTGGCAAACTCTCCTGGTCTAGAATTTTTTCGATGGACTCTTTGGTCAAAGGGCCCAAAATAAAATCAGCACCATCTTCGATTGCCTGATTAAAAGTGGTTAGTGGCGACAAGCTGCGTGCGGTATCGTAAAAAGATAGCAGTGGGGCATTTTGTGCATCTTCATTTTGATAGTGTGCAGCAATAATGCCGTCGTGGATCATTTTGCCATAGCTACTGAGTTTTCCGGTCAATGGTAGTAAAACGGCAATGCGGGTTGGGTTGAGTTCTTCTGCCGCCGCCGCACGTTTTAGTGTTTCTGGCTGATTCACCAAAGAAGGATGCAGTGGATATCGCTGTTTCCAGGTGTCGATTTCAGCCAACAATTTTTCTGGATGATATCCCCAACGTTTATTAATATAGACAATCTCCAGCCAACCATTGACTCGCTTAGAGTTAAAATCAGAAATCAGTTGTTGTAGAAACTCCGTTTCAATCTGGTTAAGCGCTTGCCAGATTTTCTCATTATTAGCGGCCAGGCTTTCTTCGGTCTCAATAATGTCGTTTAATTCGATGCGTAATTTGGCCGCCTCAAAGTAGTTACTATTTGCAAGATAACTATCAGAAAGAGATTGACCATAACGAATTTGCCATTCGATTGACTTGGCAGCCGGTTTGGCGACCGTCTTTAGTTGGCCGAGCGATAGTTCGATGGCGTCTAGAGCGAGTAAGGTTTCGCCGTAAAAGAGATGGAAGTCGTCCATCTGCATTGGCGTTAAGGTTTGCTGGTCGACTCGAACCAGAAGTTCCTGGGCTTTTTCAAAGCGTTGTTCTAACACCAGGAGGCCGGCCGCTTGTACGAGAAGAGGACCTTTTCTTTCTGGTGATGCTTGTTGTGCCTGTTTGATCAACAGTTCCAGGCTTTGCTGATTTTTCAATGACCGTTGACCTGGAGAAGATTGCTGGCCACCGCCACAGGCCTGCATCAAAAGCAGGATTAAGATAAAACCGATTAACTTGTTGCCTTGCGTGATAAAATTATTCATTATCGTCAAAAATCCACATTGTATGCTTTCAGGCAATGAATAACGGAGATAACTAGAGTCACTCATGCCCAATGCTCAAACAAGCCAGGAAAACTCGCCTTATGGCGTATTGTATGTTGTTGCGACACCCATTGGCAATCTGGAGGATGTGAGTGATCGAATGCGTCACACTTTGGCTAATGTCTCCAGGATCGCGGCCGAAGATACTCGCCGAACCAAACAGTTATTATCGCATATCGGCGTTGATACGCCATGCTTTTCCCTGCACGAACATAATGAAAGACAAAAACTCGCCGGGATAGTTCAGCAATTAAAGGCTGGCGAGTCACTTGCACTGGTCTCTGATGCGGGGACACCGCTAATCAGCGACCCAGGTTATCCGCTAGTTAGTAAGCTGCGAGAAGAGGGAATCAGTGTGATCCCCATCCCTGGGCCTTGCGCACTCATCGCAGCGTTATCCGTTGCTGGCTTGCCGAGTGACCGATTTGTGTTTGAAGGGTTTCTGCCGGCCAAATCAGGGGCAAGAGTATCCTTGTTGACGTCAATGAGTAAAGAAACGGGAACCCTGGTATTTTACGAATCTTCCCACCGTATTAAAGATTCGCTTGCCGATATGGCGAAAGCATTCGGCGGTAATCGCCGCATTGTGATCGCTCGCGAGTTGACAAAAACCTTTGAGACCCTGCTGGATGGTACTGCCGACGAATTAATGGCGGTTTTGGATAAAGACGCCAATCAATCCAAAGGTGAATTTGTTGTGATGGTGCGAGGCGCAGAGAAAAAATCGCAAAGCCTGTCACCAGATACCATCAAACTGGCAATGTTATTGAGTGAATATCTGCCAGGCAAACAAGCGGCAAAAATAGCGGCCGAGATGTATGGTGAGAAGAAAAATAAAATCTACCAATATTTACTTGAGCAATAAAAATTTTACCAGCCAGAGGTTCCAGATTCTAAATTCACCGGTGAGATAATTCATCTGGGCGTCTGGTACTTAATCGGCTTTGCATGCGGTAAGATTTAGCAACAATTCTTGACTGAAATTGGTAGGATTTCACTTGCAGTTAATCACTCGCCGATTACAATCGAGCTATTCGCTTATCAGGGAGTCTCAGCATGAAGCAGTTATTAGCCATCTCGATTGGCTTGATTTTTACCTTATCGACGAAAGCTACAACCAAAATCGAAGATGTTCAATCTTTTACTTTGAAGAATGGCTTGGAAATTTTGGTATTAGAAGATCATTCGATCCCAAACGCCAATATGTATCTGTTTTGGAAAGTTGGTTCACGAAATGAGGTGCCCGGAATAACCGGTTTGTCACACTTTTTTGAACATATGATGTTTAACGGCGCCGAAAAATATGGGCCCAAACAATTCGATCAGGTGATGGAGGCCAATGGCGGGCGAAATAATGCCTACACCACTGAAAACCTGACCGTTTATACCAATTGGTTTCCGTCTGACTCCATCGAGGTCATATTTGACCTGGAAGCAGATCGAATTGAAAACCTGGATATTGACGAAAATATGGTTGAAAGTGAGCGCGGTGTGGTCACATCGGAGCGAAGTACTGGCTTGGAAAACTCTAATTTCAGGGTGATTTGGGAAGAAGTTAAAGGCGCCGCATTTAGGGCTCACCCCTATAGCTGGTCGGTGATTGGCCACCAATCAGACATTGATAACTGGAGCTTGCAGGACCTCAAAGATTACCACCGAACTTATTACGCGCCTAATAATGGATTTGTCGTGATAGCAGGTGATGTCACCCTAAAAGAAGTGAAGCGTCTGGCCAAAAAATACTGGGAACCGATTCCCGCGCAACCTAAGCCAAAAGATGTGCATACCGTAGAACCGGAACAAAAAGGGGAACGGCGCGTTTACACCCAAAAGTCGTCGGTAACATCACCGAATATCATGATGGCGTATCACGTACCAGCGACGTCCAGTAAAGATTATTATCCGCTTGATATGCTGGCGAAAATCTTAGGCAATGGTGAAAGTTCTCGCCTGAGTCGAGCGTTGGTTGATGAACAGCAAATAGCGACAAACGTATTTACCTACTTACCGAATTCTTTTGACCCCAATTTGTTTTATATTTACGCAGTTGCTGCCAAAGACGTTTCGGCCGAATCGCTGGAAAACGCGATTATTCAGGAAGTTAACAAAATCATCAAAGATGGCGTCACAGACAGTGAGCTGGCGCGCGAGAAAAATCGTGCTCAGGTTGATTTTTATCGCACACTTTCAACCATCAATGGGAAGGCGGATACGTTAGGTACATACGCATTATTTTTCGACGACTATCGCAAGATGTTTACCGCTGTCGACGATATGGGAGCAGTGACCATCGAGGATATCAAACGAGTGGCGGGGCAATATCTAGTCAGAAGGAATCGAACTGTTGGCGTTTTAGACAACAAAGTCGATAGTCAGGAAGGAGATTTATAAAATGAAAATAATTAATATTTTGTTCAGCCTGTTCCTGCTTGCAATCAGCCAATCGGTTGTGGCCGCTTTCAAACTACCTGAATATACGACGTTTAAACTCGACAACGGATTGCAAGTCTATTTAATGCAACAAAGCGAAGTGCCCATGATTGATGTCAACCTGACAGTTAAAGCAGGTGCAATTCACGATAATCAACATCTTGGCCTGGCCAACTTAACCGGCGAATCCTTAAAATTTGGTAGCGGAAAACTCACCAAAAAAGAAATAGAAGATTTGCTCGCATTCCATGGAGCTGAGTTACAGTCGATTACGGGCAATGAAATGTCCAGTTTAAGCATGTCTCTTGCGGCAAAAGATCAGGCAAAACTGTTAAAGCTGTTTAAGGATGTTGCGCTTAATCCGTCGTTTGAGCAAGAAGAGTTTGATAAATTCAAAAAACGATTTTTAAATCAACTGGAACAGCGCCGCGAAAGCCCTCGTGCTGTTATTAGCAGTCTGTTTGATAAGATGTATTATGGCGATCACCCATACGGCAACCCGGTAAACGGCGATAACAAGACGGTGAGTGGGATCAAATTAGCGCAAGTGAAAGCCTTTTATCAAAGCTACTATACACCAGCCAATAGTGCCCTGATTATTGTCGGTGATTTTAATATTCACGAGATGAAAAAACAGGTAGAAACATTATTTGGACAATGGAAAGGCGACGCGCCAAAGCATGCAGTGCTGCCATTGGTCAATGACAAAAGCGAATCCGGTGTTTGGTTAGTTAACAAAGAAGATGCCAAAGAAACAACTTTTGTCATCGGCGGTAAAGGCATAAATTCTGATCATCCGGATTATGTTGCAGCAACCGTTATTAATACGATTTTAGGTGGACGATTTACTTCATGGTTAAACGATGAGCTGAGGGTTAATTCTGGATTAACTTATGGTGCTCGTAGCGGTTTTGGTGATCGCGCCGTTGCTGGTAGTTTTACCATATCAACCTTTACTAAAACGGAATCGACCGTTGACGCCATTGATTTGGCGCTAAAAACCTATCAGCGATTATGGGAAAAAGGAATTGATGAAACGACATTAAAATCCGCTAAGGCTTATGTGAAGGGGCAATTTCCGCCGCGATATGAGACCAGTGGGCAGCTAGCGAATTTGTTAAGTCGTATGTGGGCGCTCAATCTCGATGAGTCGATCATTAATGACTTCCAGCAAAAGGTAGATTCATTGGATGTTGTTAAAGCCAATGCGCTGGCGAAAAAATTATTTCCGCAAGATAATCTTCAGTTTGTTTTAATAGGAAAAACGTCTGAGATTAAAGACAAAGTCAAAAAATACGGCAAAATCAAAGAAATGGATATTCAAACTTTTACCTATTAATGACTTATCTGCAAGATCGATAGGGCGGCACTAGCCGCCCTTTTTTATGGTTGGCAACAGTGGATCAGACTGTTAGTATCAAGCCCTAATTATAAAAAAACAAATTAAAAGGATTTTGCTGTATGGGGTTTGCAAGAAAATTAGCCAGCGGAAACGGGCTAGTCATCTGTACCATCATTTTTATTATTTTTAATATTACAAACATTCCTTTCCTGTTTCACCTAATTCTTGATTATTCTCCGATTAAACTCTGGCTTTATATTGCCCATTGTCTGGTCATTTTTATTGCCTTTATACCTGTGATGTATGGACTCCGAGAAATTCTACACTCGCTTGCCGACTATCATGGCATTGACTCACATATCAATACCTATGTCTGGGCCAACCTGGGCTTTTTTATTATTACCGGGTTTGTCATTCTAGGCTACTGGTTCGAGCTGATATCAGGTTGGATGGCAATTCTCGTGGGTATATTGGTGTCATCAGTGATTTATCTTTTGATACCTATTCTTGCAATTATTATGGGTGCCAAACTCAAAGAATGTCAGCATGACCTCTATGGTTTGCGCGACCCAATTCGACTTTCTATGTTGTGGTACGGCGTACTTTGTTTATCATTTTTCTTAAGTGAACTCGCGATTATTGCTACCTGGTTTAACGATATTTTATTGTTGATGTTGTTTATCAATTTTAAAAAGCAGCTGGAACAAAAAGACTCGGAAACGGTGGTAGGTCGTTTTAGCAAATCAAAAATCTGGGGCTTTTTTGCCATTGCTGTATTTGTCTCTGTCGCGAATTATGCGTCGTTATTCCTCATGCCGACTGACAGAGTGAGTATATTTGATTGGTTTTTTAGCTCGGATGAAGAGGAGTCATATCAAGAAGACGAATACATAGATTACGAGTTGCCTGTTTTAAGTAAGACAGTGTTAAAGGAAAAGTTATCTATTAAGTCCGTTTATTCTGAGCCAGATGTAAGTTTTATTAATGGCGATCAGATTTGGTTGGGATACTATGACTATCTTCGAATCTCATCAGATCGAGGTCAGTCCTTCAAAACATCACCTTCGCCTTTAGAAAACGGAATTAGTTTTATTCAATTTGATGAATCATCACAAAAAGGTGTCGTTGCAAACAATAGACGAGAGCTAGCTGTAACGTCTGATGGGGGGGCGAACTGGGAGAAAATTGACTTAGTTGAAATCGTTGGCAGATATGAAAATGGAGACTTGCCTTCAATCAGAAGTTTCGTTTTTGATGAACCGATAGAAAAGGGATATTTTGTAGCTGATTGTGATCTTTGGTCGAATACTCAGGGTTTTAATCAATGGGAAAAAATAACTATTGAATCAGATGGCGAGTCAGAATGCGTTGACGAAGCTTTTCTTGGTGATGGTGGAGAACTCGCATGGGCCAAAGTAACAAAATTTGGCTTTGACCATACCACGCACTTTTGGCGAACGCTCGATGGCGGAAAAAGCTGGCAGGAGGTTTGTTCATACTATTCTCAGTTTTTGTCTAAAACAAACAAAAAACGGCATTGTGACACAGTGGAATCCGACCTACCTGAATTATCAGACGCAAAAATCCTCAGGTTACTTAAAAAAGTAGAAGTGCAAGCCGAAGCGGCAGAAAAAAACCAGCCATTGGATGAGAGCATCATGAAGATTGCTCAGTCATTTGATTTTTTCAAAAACGACAAGAAGTTTAGCCGAATTTGGTATCTTAAGGACGGCCTTAAATACACTGAAAATTTAGGTACTACATGGCATCAAATTACCACTTGGTTTAATTTGGGCACTGACATACTTTGGGCGAATGATAATGGTTTTGCCTTGGGTAATGCCGATTGTAAGTTATGGAAAACTCAAAACTTTGGGAAATTATGGGAAGTGATCGAACATGAAACTAATGACGATTGTGTGATTTTCTATCTTCAGTTTGAATCGGATGATAAAGTTTTCCTATCTAATTCACGCGAGTTGATAACTATCGATAAGAATAATTTTAGCAAGCAGCATCTAATAAATTTAAAAGGTGAAGATAATTATATTGGCGCTATTGAAAGTACCCTGGATAATGGATTGATCATCGCTCAAAAGTTTGAACGGCCTGCACAGTTTTCAATTGACTTAGGTGAGACTTGGTATGATACTCAGCCTGATTTTGGTTTTAAGTATATAAAATGCCTGCGGTCTTGTTGGGGAATAAAAAACAATAAGCTTTATAAAGTTAACATAAATGATAAACAGTTAGTAGCCTCAGAATTGGCGAACTTGCCGCTTTCTCAAGCTGTGGAAGCTTTTTACGAACCGCAAAATGATGTCTCAATTGTTTTCACTGCTGATGAGAAAGTTGGCTGGATAGTTACCAATGCAGGAGATGTTCTGTCGACAAATGATGGAGGGCTGACATGGAAGAGTGAGGTTGATCTACCTGAAGGGTACTATCATTCTTATTTGAGAGAAGAGCTAGACGAGTTATGGGTTGTAAATGAAGGTGATAAACTTTGGCGGATTGATATGTTAGGAACGGCGCGTCAGGAAATACAGTTAGGTGGGTTAGGTCGGATTAGTTCTCTTTGTTTTAACTCTGGTAAATCATTTCATTTCATTGCTGGTGACGATGGTTCTGCAGTTAGCTTTGATAGGGGAGAGACATGGCAAGATCCGCAAATTGGATATAACACTTGTTATTTAGAATCGGATTATTTATGGATGGGTGGGCGTGTGTACTCAACTTCGAATAAATTCGATAACCAATAGATATATTTAATAAGTTGATAAATTGGAAAGTAACTATTAATAAATGGAGTAACAACAATGAAGTTAATACACTTGCCGCTTACGTTCATCGCTTTTCTAGTAGGATGTAATGAAACTAAAAATGAAACAAAAACACTCTCGAAAGACAAGCAAATTGAATCTAGTGTAGTAGCCAAAAAGAGTTCGACCTCGAGTCAGAAAATGGTTCAAATCAATCAAGAGTTGCTGAAAAGCAAATACCCAAACGGAGTTCCTATTCCAAATATGATTGAAATTCCTGAAGGACAATTTCAAATGGGAAATAGCGAAAGAGCCAAAGAATCCCCTGTCCGAAGAGTTAGTGTAAACAAGTTTAAATTAGCGGAAACTGAAGTAACTTGGGAGCAGTATCAGGCATGTGTTGACACAGGACCTTGTCCAGAAAAAAGTGATGAAGATTGGGGAAGAGGAAAAAGACCCGCAATCTATATTTCATGGGAAACCGCACAAACCTATATAAAATGGTTGAACAAAGTAACTGGAGGAAACTATAGGTTGCCTACAGAATCAGAGTGGGAATATGCTGCAAGAGCCTCAAGCGAACAAAACTTTTACTGGGGAAATGAAGTAGGCGAGAATAAAGCAAATTGTAGCGGTTGTGGAAGTCAATGGGATGGCATACAAACCGCGCCAGTGAAATCATTTGAGCCGAATAGTTTTGGCATTTTCGATATGCATGGGAATGTTTGGGAGTGGGTTGAAGATTGTTTTCATCGCTCGTACGAATCCGCACCTCTTACAAGTGAGGCATGGTTAGGAGATAACTGTAAATCGAGAATGCTACGCGGCGGCTCTTGGAATAATGGTTGGGATCGGATGTCCTCTAGTAGCAGACATAGCAATTCCGTCAGAATGAGTACTTACAATACTGGGTTTCGTCTAGCCCAAGATATTTAGTATCTTCATGTATCTTAAATTGGATTGTAGTAAAACGCTTAGTGCGAGGCTTTTTTACTCCCTTTCTATTGATTTGACAGGGCGGAGTAGTCTAACTATTCAGAATAGAAAATGGTTTTCATTTGCCCCCGCCACCCTGGCCGTCACATAAATTCTGGACCACTGAAAGGAAAAGGTGCAAAACAGCAAAACAAAATGAAATTTTTCCACTCCCCGCGCGTTTCACTTAATATTGAGACAAAAGGGGAGATTTAGCATGCAATACCACGTTTCACCAGGAACCAGCACTCGCGCGATTACCCTTGTTACTGTGTTATTGATGATCGGCATACCTGTTGCTATTTTAATCCTCGTCCCATTAGTGATTTTTTCCTTTGCGTTACTGGCTCTAATACTTCCACCTATGGTTTTGCTTGGTTGTTTCTGGTACCGCGTGACCGGCTATCAGGTACGCGCTGACCGTATTACAATTAGCCGAATGGCATCTGATGTTGATATTCCGATCCGAGACATTGAATCAATCGAGTTTGACCCTGACGGGATGAAGCGCTCATTAAAAGTTTTTGGAAACGGAGGTGTATTTGGGTTTTATGGCAAATTCTGGAATCGCAAGTATGGTAAGTATCGTGCCTTTGTAACGGACCTGAAAAAAGTAGTCGTTATTCGGACTGGTGAAAATATCTTTATGCTGTCACCGGAAGAGCCAGAAAAGTTTATTGAAAAAATTAAAGGTAAACTTAGAGTCGATTAAGCTATGACTTCTTCCGCCGCTAAATCTTGCACTACGGATACCAAATAACTGATGTTGTCCGAGTAGCGCTGCATATCTTTGGTGCATTTGGAGCTGCACTGAATACCCTGGAACGAACTGACTAAAAAGCGCGCAGTTTTAAGTGGGTCAATATCCGATTTGACCGAGCCTTGCTCAATACCTTGTTGCAATAAGTCAGCGACTAAATTACTCCAGTTATCAAAAATACTATTGATTCGGATACGGAAACCCTCGTCTTCATAGGACATTTCCTGACCCAAATTGGTTAAAGGGCAGCCCACTTCAAGGTCGGCTTCGCACATACTGCCTTCGGGTGGCTCGAAGGATCGGATGATAATATCCAGAGGATTGTGACTGATGGTTTTCAGGGCATTGAGGTGCTCAAGAAATTTACGGTGAAAAAGCTCATCAACAACAGCGTAGCCGAGGGCTTGCTTGTTCGGAAAGTGATGATAAATGGCACCCTTGGTTAACCCGGTTTTTTCAACAACTTCATCAACGCGTAATCCTTTGTAGCCATGCTTGTGAATTAAATCAGCGGTGACTTCAAGGATTTGTTGCCTGGTTTGTTGCGGGTTCTTTTTTCGTACCATTTTAATACTTCTCTGGATTGGATGTGTTGATTAAAAATCAATCAAATTGCAGACACCCATCCATTGTAGGTGATAGCTTTCAGGGCTGCAAGGCCGTTAACCCAGCTAAACGATAAATCGATTAGCTGGGCAGCGTCTCCATACGAACCTTCTAAGTTGGGCAAAATAAGCTAGGTAAACTAAGCTAGGCAAAAGTTAGACTAGCGAACACGTTTAAGGCTGTTGCGATTAAAGGCGGCATCGTCTAAGCCAACTTTAAACTGATAATTGGTCCAAAGCAGATCAGTCGTTTTCTCCGATTGGTGATTCACCATAGACATCTTGTGGGAGCGCCAGTATTGTCCCAGGTAGTGGTGATAATCATCGTAAACCAGTGTCTTAAGCAGTTGTCCTTTGCGGTCATAGAACTCCGTTTTCTGTACTCGAAATTCGTCCTGGTCAATCCAGGAGATTAAACGTTTATAGCCTGAGTGCTTATAGGTCGGGTAATACTCGACAACAAAGGTATCCTGACCACCCAGCGTTTCGTCGCGCAAATATTTGTAGGAATATTTGCCAACTTCAAAAGAGCTTAAATCTTCAAATGCAAACTCACTGCCCATAAAAGGCCCTGATTTATTTGACGACGAAATGCGTTTTACACGTTTTAATGCGGGCAAATACAACCATTGTTCATCGGGCGAAATAATATGCGAGTAAGATAAAAACGCCGTACCTTTAACGTCGTTGGGGCTATCAAAAACGGTTAAGCTTTTATCGCCGTTATCTTCACCACCTGTCTCCATTGACTGGATGCGAATGCGGCGCTCGCTGGTTTCACCTTGTTTGTTTTTCAACACCATTAACATATCGGCAGTTGAATCTTGCCATCCCAGGTCTCGCTTGTCGGCTTCCACTGCAATAGCGAAACCCTTTTCTTCAGCCGAAGCTGCGCCATCGATGGCGCCGACGGAATTGGCCAGCAAATTAGCTGGCAGTAGCGTTAGACTCAGTAGCAAGGCGGGCAGGCTCTTGGACATCTTCTTTCTCCTTTTCGTAAGTCAGTAAAATTGCCGGTAGTAATAAGAAATCAATAATTAATGCGACCGAAATAGTAATCGCCGTCATAATTCCCATATCAGAGTTCAGGCTGAAGGTTGAGAAGCTCATTACCGAGAAACCGGCGACTAAAACAATTGTCGTTGTTACAAGTGCTTTGCCGACATTGGCAAAGGCGTAACGAATGGCATCTTCAACATTGAGGCCTTTCTCTTCGCGGGCACGTAAGTATTTGCTGAGGAAATGAACCGTATCGTCAACCACAATACCCAGGGTCATACCGGCGACCATCGCGAGTGACATACCCACTTGAGCGACAAAGATTCCCCAGATACCAAAGGCGATGATCGCTGGAACCAGATTTGGGATCAGAGACACAACTCCCATGCGAACGGAGCGCATCGCAAATACCAGTAGTAGTGAAATAAAGACCAGCGCGATAGCCGTACCACCAAGCATGCTGACGATATTACGTTCACCAATATGGGCAAACATTAGTGATGGACTAGCAATCAGGAACTCATAGTCTTCGGCATTGAGGACCAGCCAGGCACCCAGTTTATTTTCCAGTGCAATGGTTTCTTTGGTCGACAAATTTTTTGCCGTAACAATAACTCGCGTTGCCGATTTTTTGACATTGATCTGGTTATTCAAATCGAGACCATATGGCAGTGACATTTCATAGAGCAACAAGTATTGAGCCGCCAGGTCTCGTTGCTCTGGCAGACGATAATATTCAGGGTTGTCACCATGCATGTTTTTATTTAAACGAGACATAGTGTCGGTGAAGGTATTAACGTGAATAACTTCTGGTTGTGCTTCGGCCATTTCAGTGAAGTTCTTTACCATTTTGAGAAATCTTGGATCGCTCACTGAGCCTTCTTCCCCGGCCTTGAGTGAAAACTCAAGCGTATAGAGCCCCGTCAGATTTTCTAAAACGAAATCCGTATTGTTTCTAAATTCGACCGACTCATCAAAGTATTGTACCCATTCATCGTTAAGGTCATTGCGCGGTAAAAAAGCGACAGTAGCCAAAGCAAATATTGTCATTCCCCACAATAAATTCTTACGATTACCGATCACAAACTCAGCCAGTCTATCCATGGAGTCCACTTTGTCAGCAGAAACTTTTTTCTGCTTTATTGGCAGTGCTAGAATCATCGCAGGTAAAATCGTCACTGAGAAAATAAAAGCCGCCGTTACCCCCATCGCGACAATGTTGCCTAAATCGTGGAAAGGTGGCACTTCGCTGAAGTTCATGGTTAAGAACCCAATCACGGTAGTCACACTGGTAAGAAAAATCGGCTGAAAGTTAATTCGCAGGCTTTCGCGCATGGCTTCTATCTTGCTTTCACCGCGATGATAATGCTGGAGAAAGGTCACCAGAATATGAACGGCATCTGCCACTGCCATGGTTAATATAATGGTCGGGGCTGAACTGGAAGGCGGCGTTAATTTGATGCCTAACCAGCCAGTTAATCCCATCGCGGTAATTATGGACGCCATAATCATCACCAGAGTGGCAAACGTTGCTGTCACGCTTCGCAGCAGTATGCCCAGAGTCACTAAAACCACTAGGAACATGATTGGAACAATAGTCGCCATATCGGCTTGTGACGCTTCCTGGAATGCCTGGTTCAGCATAACGAAACCCGTCATATAAACTTCTAGGTGTGGGTACTTTTCTTCTAGCTGGGCTTTTAAGTCACGGGAGAATTTCGACACACGAGAATTCTCGTCCATTTCAATCCCGGGAATTTTTACCGTCACGTTAACTGCGGCCACGTGGCCAGTCTCCGAGATCAAACGATGAACCAGTAGCGGTTCATTGAGTGAAACTTCTTTAATGTATTCAATTTCTGCCGCGTTTAACGCCAGTTCTTCACCGGCTAAATCCGCGACAATCAGGTCGTCTTCTTCTGCGCGGGTATGCTGGTAGTTAGAGATGGAGTCGACGCGAGTTGAGAAGGGCGTTTGCCAGGCTTCATGGGTCAGCCACTGAATGGCTTGAAGTGTCTCTTTGGTAAAAACGTCTTTATCCTGTTTGGGTTTTAATACAAACAGAACATTGTCCGATTTCTCATAGGTATTCTGCAGGCTTTCATAAGCCTCCAACTGTTCGTTACCCTCGTCAAAAAACACCCGATAGTCCGTTGTAAAGCCAATCTTGGAGCCGCCGTATCCCGCAGCGCCAATTGCAACAAGGCCCACCACTAGCAGTAGCCAGCGGAAACGAATTACATAATTCGCCAATATTGCAGACATGGTTTATTCCTCTTTAATAAGTTGTGAGATTAAGATTATTCCGACTAGTTGGTATGTAGTTTACATACCGACTGGTATGTTTGCAAGTGAGTTTTGGATAAAAAATGATCTGCAGCCCTTTGTTTATGGGGTATAGAGAGGGTAAGTTATTCAAATTGTTGGAGAAATTACCTGGGGGGTAATGAGAAAGATTGTTGTTTTATTTCAAACATTCAGTAGATAGTAGTGTATGTATTAATTTTAGATAGAGAAAATTTTTTAAGTTATTGTTTTAATTGCTAAATAAGGATATTTTAAGATTCTTGATGATAAGAATCAGGCAAAAAGAGCATTCGAAATTTTGTCGAGTATTAAATTGTTATACATTAATAAAAATATGGATGAACTTAAGAAATCTGCTATTTGGGCTTTTATTAGCATTCCAATAACACTTGTAATTATCAGCAATAGCTATGCACTAGCGCACGGTTCTATGTTTTTACTCATATTTATTTACCCTGGGCTGGCCGCGGAAAGTTTATTGGTTGGTCGAGAAAATTCAGATCTAATAATTGGAACTGTTGGTTTTGTTGCGCAATATATTGCCTATTTTTTGTTAGTATATTTAGTTTATAAATTGAAAAAAAAATAATTAAGAATTTACTTCTTTGTTTATGTACTTAAGCGAACCGCAGTGAATAATGTGTTAAACGTTAGTTATCCGAACAAGACTTGGATTAATTTGATTTTAAAGTAATGAACGACTTTAGGTTTAAGGATGAAACAGAGCATAGGTTTACGATCAGCAAGCCTACAGATTCTGATCCCATTCTAATTTTTGTCCAAAATGTCTAAACAAAGCAGAAGTTCTTCCGAGTGGCGAAGACCTTGTTCGCGCATCCTGTCTTTAATGCGGATTTACATCGGATAGATCATCCCTTGAACGTTCTTTTTACTGGCATAATGACCACCCGGCGGATAGTTGTTTTGGATTTAATTTATGGTTAAAAACTTATTGCCGTGGCAATTCATAGTGGGCTTTCAACACTAAGCATTTGGAGTTTTTGGAATCTTATGTATCTGCAAATTTAAGAGAACGAACCCAAGATAAAAAATGGGGATGGAGTAACTCTTCATTAACGAGCAGACTGCCAAAGTGGATTAAGTCTGCTAAGAATCGAGATTCATTGTTAAAAGCGATAAAGATTTTAAAAGATAAAATCTAATGTCTCACTAAATATTCTAGGATAAGCATGGACGATCGAGCATTTACGACATTAATTGAATTTTTAGAAAAAGTACCTGCAATTCACGGCTCAATAAGTAACGGCGCTGATGACGAAGGTTTTTGGTGGGTTAAGTTTACCATCGATACTTCCCATGAATTAGCCTGGTGTACCGTACAGGAATTAGGACATATTTTGAGCTATTTGTCGCTAGATGAAAGGCTTCCTACTTCATTTCATCCTGTATCACCGCCGCCATATATGAATGGCAGTCCCGAAGAATTTTTGTCCTGGGTTATAGAGTGCAAAGACCCTCAATTCAAACCTGGAACGTGCGCAAAATGGTTGAAGGGAAGAATGCCAAGGCCCGTAGATGATCTTAACGAATGGTCAATTCACTAAGGCGTTATTTCATAGGAAGAGGTGTTCCCGGTATCATTCGAGCTGAGAAAACTGATTAAAAAAATACCAAGGAATATAATGAAAAAATTAATTTTTATCTTGCCACTTATTTTATTCTCTCAATTAAGTAGCGCGGAAACTGCGGCTGAACGGGCCGAGCTTTATTTTAAAGATATTAGCGAGTTTAAATTTAAACAAGCGGCCAATCACTTTGACGCTGAACAATTAAAAGAGTTTAGAAAGCTGATGGAGTTTTACAAAGAAATTCCCGAAGATAGTCAAGCGCAGTTCATTCAAAGTCTTTTTGGTGAAGAGCATTCGCGCGAATCGATAGAGGCTTTAACCGATGTCGAATTCTTTGCCAGCCTGTTGACGCTAATCATGCAACAAGCAAAAGCCATAGGCGGACTGAATTTTGATAGATTGGAAATACTAGGTGAAGTACGAGAAGGGGAGAATATCGCTCATCTTGTCACCAGAAATAAAATCAGCGTCGGTGAATTGGAAATGGAGTCCATGGAAATTGTGTCGTTAAAGAAAAATGGCGAGCAATGGCGCGTTATGATGTCAGGTAAAATCAAAGGTTTACCTCAGCAGCTAAAAGCAGCATTTACAGATCAATAAACGGTTAATTATTATCGGTAATAAAAATTTTACAGCGTGCGCGCAACCCAGAGTTAGAGTACAAATCTCAAAATTACGAAGAAATCTGTGGTTAATAAAAGCAGAATTGCCGATAAATTAAAACTAAATGGATATTTGATGGACAATTTGGGAAGTAAACGCCGCTTAATTTTTATCCACGTGGCTGCGATGATATTTTGCATAGGTTTTTGCGCGTTGCCTCAATCGAGCAAAGCGTCAAGTAAAGACACTGCACCAAATATCATATTAATTGTTGCCGATTACATGGGGTACGCGGATATCGAACCTTACGGCGCAAATGATATTAAAACACCTTCGCTCAACCAACTCGCGGCAGAAGGCGTACAGTTTTTAAACCATTATGCAGCGGCCCCTGTTTGTATTCCATCTAGGGCTTCTCTGATGAGTGGTATGTATCCTGCTAAAGTGCTGCAACGAATCGGCCCGGGTAAAGGACGTGGTTTGCCATCTGAGAAAAACCATTTATTAAACGGTTTAAAATCGGCGGGTTATAAAACGGCACTTGTTGGTAAGTGGCATCTTGGAGCGGAAAATAATTACTCGCCCAATGCACACGGGTTCGACTATTTCTTCGGATTCGACGATTGGACCTTAAGTTACTATAGTCATTTAACCTCCGATGGTGAACCCGGCCTGTATAGGAATCAGAAGCAAGTTGACGAGAGCGGTTATCTGACCGATCTTTTTACCAACGAAGCATTGGCGTTTATCGATCAGAATTCGACGTCGCCATTTTTTTTGTATCTTTCTTATAATGCGGGGTTGCCGCCATACCAAAAACCGAATCTACCAAAATCTCAATGGGATTCAGGATGGGACCCAAGTGAAGCCAGTAGAGAAGATTACGCTGCGATGATTGAGCGGATGGATCAAGGAATTGGACAGGTCCTTAGCTTGCTTAAAGAAAAGTCGATTGAAGAGAACACCCTGGTGATTTTTACTTATGATCATGGCGGTCGGCATCTGGTCGATTCCGGCCCGCTCTTTCACGGGTTTTCGACTTTATGGGAGGGGGGTATCCGCGTTCCTCTAATCATTCGATGGCCGAACAAAGCAATCAGAGTCAAGCAGGTAAATTCTCCAACAATCGCTATGGATGTGACTGCGACTATGCTTGCGGCAGCACGGCCTGAGGCTAAAACAGACAGTCTGGATGGTGAAAACGTGTTTCAGATATTAAGTGATCCGGCAAAATTTGATGACCGCGAATTATACTGGCGATTTGGTCGAATGAAGGCGATTCGAAAAAGTCACTGGAAATATGTAGTTGATAACCACTCGCAACTATTATTCAATTTAGCACTGGACGTGGGAGAAAGAGAAAACCTGTTTAATCAACGCCAGGACAAAGTAAAATTACTCAAGTCGCGATTATCGGCGTGGGAAGAGTCGCTTGATGAAGAATGATTATACGGTTAGAGTGATGGCTTAGATATGCTTTGGATTAGTCTGGCAGGTGTTGATATAAATGCTTTTGAAACATTCAGTGCCAATTGTTTGCCAGGGCAGTCGGCAAATTTTATTATTTCCACACACACCAAAATAAGAATAAATATTCATTAGTATGCTAAACCTGGTCTCAATTCTGAACATTGGCTTTTCGATTGTCATTACAATAGTACTGTTGATCTGCTATTTATTTTTTCTTGAAAGTAATAATAAAAAGCTTTCTTCGCTTGTGTCTTGCGCTTTGTTCTTAGTCGCAATTAGCGCATTGCAGATAGAACATTTACAATTCTTTCAGAATAACGCACAACCACTAGATTCGGCATATTATAGAGCGTTATTGTTTGTTGTGCCGCCAATGTTCTATTTTTTCAGCCGGTTTGTACTTTTTCCTGAGTATCGACTAAAGCCATTTAGCATTTTACATTTTTTACCTTTAGCTGCAGTACTGTTACTGGAAAGAGACTTTGCGGTACCGCTCGCTTTTTTAATTGGAACGGGCTATTGTTTTTGGCTATCTAATTTGTTGTACCGCTTAAGAAATCATCGAAACCGATTTGAGATAGAATTTTTCTTTTTTGCATTGTTCTCGATTTTCGCCTTTGGCGTATTGGTTGTCGGATTTTCGGCTTCCTTTATCGATGACGCCTATTTCTATCAGTTTTACGCCAATGGTATCGCGTTCGCATTTATGCTGGTGACCGCGGCTTTAATTATTTATCCCGATCTCCTTAATGAGTTGACCGAAGTCGTTAAACTCAGTTATACGACTTCTACTTTGAAAGGCGTCAATATCGAACAAAACAAGGAAAAGTTGACGGAATTGATGCAAAAATCAGCAATCTATCAGAATGAAAACCTCAATCTTGCTACTTTGGCCAAAGCAATGGACTTGTCGAGCCATCAGTTGTCTGAGCTTATCAACACCGAGTTCGGTGTAAGCTTTTCGCAATACTTACGAGAGGTGAGAATTGAGCGCGCGAAATATTTGCTCAAAAATGAACTTAACTCTTCGATACTGTCCATCAGCATGGAAACCGGTTTTAAATCTCAGTCTAATTTTTATGCTGCTTTTAAAGATCTGACGGGACAATCGCCGGGAAACTACCGAAAATCCTTCCAAAACTAACTTTCTATTTCCATAATTATCATTCTGGAAGTTTGTAACCAATTGATAATTAACTATTAAATAATTATGTATTCAGTAATTATCAATCAGGAGTTTTAACGGGAAAATTTTAAGTAATTTATTGTTCAAACGTCGAATAACAACACGGACTATGAACAATGAACGTTACTTCTTCTTACCATAACCCTCGCATCGATGAATCATTTGAAGCTTCTTCAGTCAGAGGAAAGGTGAAATGGTCTTTAGACAAAATCACCTGGTTGGGGCCTATCTACCTGATTGCTGTCATTGGCGGCTCATTGACCGTATCCGCGGAAAATCTGTTGGTCTTCCTCACCTCTACTGCAGTAACCCTTTGCCTCGGCCATTCGCTAGGGATGCACCGGCTGTTCATCCATCGGAGTTATCAGACGCCTAAGTGGCTTGAATACTTCCTCGTCCATTGCGGAGTAATCGTTGGCCTGGCAGGCCCCAAAGGTATGATGAAGACTCATGATTTACGGGACTGGGCGCAAAGACAATCCCAATGTCATGACTATTTTGCCCACCAACAACCGATGATGATTGATGCTATATGGCAGTTGTTTTGCGATATAGAGCTTTCCAGGCCGCCGAAATTTCAAATTGAGGAAAAAGTCGAAGTGGATCCTGTTTATCGCTGGATGGAAAAATACTGGAAATGGCAGCAGCTGCCGTTGGCGCTCATATTGTTTTGGGTTGGCGGATTCGACTGGGTTATCTGGGGCGTATTTGCTCGAGTTGCGGCTTCTGTTACTGGCCATTGGCTGATCGGATATTTTGCTCATAACTCGGGCCACAGACACTGGCACGTGGATGGCGCTGCGGCGCAGGGGTTTAACATCCAATATGCTTCCTTAATTACCATGGGGGAAAGTTATCACAACAATCATCATGCGTTTCCTGGGTCGGCTTTGCTGGCGCTTAACAAAGGCGAGGTAGATCCTGGCTGGTGGGTGCTCAAAGCGCTGGAAAAGCTCGGCTTAGTCTGGAATATAAAATTACCTCATGATTTACCGGACCGAGCTGAGCTAATCAATTTAGAACAGAAATAAAAAGAGGAGCGCCGAAAATGAAAATATTAGTGATAGGTGGTTACGGAACCTTTGGCAAACGTCTTGTTAACAGTTTTCTGGATTTTTACGAACATGAGATAGTGATTGCCGGGAGATCAGGGGCGAAATTGGCGAAGGCCAAGCATTTGATTCTGGTGTCTAAACATAAATCAGTCGACACTATAAAAGTCGATATCCTTAGTACCGATTTAAACGAATTACTGGCAGGGGTCCGGCCAGAAATTGTCGTTAATACCGCTGGCCCATACCAATTTCAAGCGAATAATGAGTCTTATAGCGTGGCCAAAGCATGTCTCAATTTTGGATGCCATTACATTGATTTTGCCGATGACCGTCGGTTTGTCGCTCACTTTGCAGATTCACTGAATATGGACGCGAAAGAGAAAGGCGTCATGCTGATAACTGGCGCAAGCACGGTACCGGCGTTAACCCACGCTGTAATCGAATTTTATCAAAAGCATTTCAACTCGATTGAGGCGCTCAATTTCGGCATATCTCCGGGCAATCAAACCGAACGAGGTCAGGGCACTATCGCCTCGATTTTATCCTATACCGGCAAACCTTTTAAAACATTAATAAAGGGTGAAAACCGTTCGGTTTTTGGCTGGCAGGGATTAACTCGTTACGACTTCGGTTATCCCATCGGAAAACGTTGGATGAGTCACTGCGAAATTCCTGATCTTGATTTAATCCCAGCGAATTTTCCTTCAATAAATACCGTTTGCTTTCGTGCGGGGTTGGAGGTCAGCGTAATGCATATTGGCTTGTGGATTTTATCCTGGTTCACTCGATTAAAACTGGTGAATAACTGGCAAGCCCATAGCAAAGTTCTCACGACCATCAGTGAATGGTTTGCAAAGTGGGGGAGCGATTGTGGTGGTATGTTCATCACGCTCATCGGGAGAGATAAGAAAAAAGATCTTAAAACAATTAACTGGCAACTAGTCGCCGAAGACGGCGTAGGTCCTAATGTGCCGACTATTTCCGCAGAAATTTTGATTAATAAAATAGCCAACGGTGAGTTTAAGCCGGGGGCAAGAGCCTGTACGGGGCTATTTTCATTGGAAGAATTTCTCACTATTGCTGGCCGCTGGGGCATTTATCAAAAGCAGTCTGCATCTTTCGGACATAGGCAGAGTATTGAAGTCGAAGAAGGTGTTCGCCATGTTTGATTTACAATTCAATTCTCTCGAACATTCAAACAACGAGCGACTTGCCAGTCCAAAAAAGCGAGGCGATGCGAATTTGGATAATGTTTTAGATTATCGGACATTGCTTGGAAAGTCGCAGTGGCGAAACCTTCATCCGACAATTCAAAAACGATTTTTAGAAAAAGCCTGCGACAAAACTACTTACCGCGGTGTAATGAGCGAAATAGTCTTATCCGGGTTTGGTAAGTTGTTCGCTCAGTTATGTAGACTCATTGGCACGCCACTCGCGCTTTACGAAGGTAAAAACGTGCCAATGACGGTCAATGTTTATCCTGATGAAAAATGGGGTGGGATGACGTGGGATCGTTTTTATCACTATCAACACAAACCCGAAAATAGGATCCGATCGACAAAATGTCTATTGCCGCAGGAAGGCTTGGTAGAAATGATAGGTTGTGGATTTGGTATGCAGCTAAAAGTCAGCCAACAAAACGGCGCAATAAAGTTTGAAAGTGACGGTTATTTTGTTCAATTGCGAAATTTTAAATTAAAGATCCCTGATATTTTTGCGCCGGGAAAAACGACCGTTACCCAAACGGCAATCAGCGATAAAAAATTCGAATTTAAATTAATTGTTGAGCATAGATTGCTTGGTCTAGTTTATAAGCAAGTTGGCATTTTTAGTGCGGCTGAGTAATTGGGTTTAAGGTCGTTAATTAGCCGAAAATAAAAAAGCCGAACAGTGAAAACTGGTCGGCTTTTTAGTGCTTAGGCTACTGGCAAGTCAAGTGAGACTACGGATTCGCCTGAACATTCAGAGTCACTCCTGATGCCGCCGAATAACCACGAATATCAATATACCATGTACCTGCAGCTGGATTATTGAATGTACATGTTTCATTGTTTCCGTTTTTGTATGGTCGGCAATCGTAACTTGAAGTCGTTGACTGAGAGCCATGATTCACATAGAGGTCCGCATCACCTGAACCACCCGAAATGCTGACGGTTAGCGACGAGTAACCCGTTGCCAGGTCAACGCTGTAACGTGCCCAAGCGCGACGAGCGACGGAAATATCGCTAATGGTTTCATTGATCGGCTGATTACCCGTGCCGGCTTCGGTATAGCTTCCGGTTAAACTTACACCAGAGAAAGTACTATAAGCTTTCACCCGCACATAGTAGGTGCCACCTGTCGATGTGCCAGTACAAGTCTCGCTGTTGCCATTTTTGTACGGACGACAATCATAGGTTGAGTCAGTAGGTGCTGCGCCAAAACGAACGTACAGATCTGCATCACCGCTACCACCGCTCATAACAAACTGAATATTACTCGCGCCAGCTGGCACGTCCATGGTGTAGATGATGTCGCTACCAGTTGAAGCACTCAGACCAGTAACCGCAACGCCATTTTGCAAAACGTTGCCGCCTGGAGGAGGCGTTGTACCACAGCTACCGACACCCACAGCACACCAGGCCAATTCAACCGCGTCTTTTTCAGTTGTACCAAATAGGTCTAACGCTGCTTGAGCGGTGCCTGTGCGCGCGCCTGAAAAGTTGGTTGATTGTGTAAAGTAAGTCGTTAATGCACGATAGAAAATTTTCTCGGCTTTAGCCAGACCGATGCCCGGAACTTGAGTCGAGCTTTTTCCGCGTGGATGAGTTCCGCCGTCTACTAACAGCGAGTAAGCCAGATTCGCGATACCCGAATTCCAATGAACACCGCCATTATCTGCGGTACCTTGATAACGATCTGGGTAGTAATCGCGAGAGCTTCCATCTTTAACCGGGTCGTCCATATAGCGAAGTGCGTCGCCGGCAGTACCCGGCGTGTAGGCGCCGTCGCCCAACAACCAGGCAGGCGATGTCCAGCCGTTTTTATAAGCTTCAGCAGAAACCCCCATAATGTCGGACCAGGCTTCATTTAATGCGCCTGATTCATTTTGATAGACGAGGTTTGCAGTGAAAGAAGTAACGCCATGGGTTAGCTCATGGGCAATGATGTCAAAATCACTGGTTAAGTCAGTAAAGGTAGAACCGTCACCGTCACCGTACATCATCTGATTATTGTACCAGACTGCATTGTTCCAATTTGTGCCGGTGTGAACACTTGAAATCATGTTCATTCCATTATCGTTAATGCCGTCGCGACCGTGTTTTACACTGTAATAGTCATACACAGTTGATGCGCCTGAATGGGCTCTTTGCGCAGAGGCATCTGAACAATTCTGGCCAGTCGAACACACAAGCGTACCTGGTGCCGAGCTGCTGTAATACGGCTGGTTATTCATATTGTAGGTATTGTGTACCTTGGCGCGATAGACCTGGGGATGACGGGCTAACTCTTCTGAAGTGACTGTGTCAAAAAACATAATGTCGTGTTCAAAGCCGTTAGCAGAATTGTATTTAACGTCAATTTTCCAAGCGAGTTTTGTTTCACCAGTTTCTGGCAGATATACATACGCGAGTTCTGGCTTTTTAATGATTTTTCCAAGCGTGCGTGCCGCGCTGATTGCTTGTGTGCCATTGTCATTACTTGAACGCATCAATGTTGATTGTGACGGATGAGAGTCGATAGCTAAATTTCCTGAAATCGCATACACCTCTGCTTGAGCGGTTGTGTTTGCTAATCCTGTGTTTTCAGCGCCTTTGTGCATAATAAGACTGGTACCATACACTTTAAGACCGTTGATGGTTTGATCAAAATGGGTATGAGTTTTACCAAGCTCGTCAACCCAATGACGTCGAACTGAAAAGTTCTCATTGCCTGTTAGCCCTACAGAAGATTGCGCAGTTAAGGCATTTTTTAATGCTTTAACTCTAGGATCTTTGTCTAACGTAATTGGTTCGCCAACAACCGGGGTCAGCGTGATAGGGGCTTGTGCCGCCGCTGGTTGTGTTTCAGCGTTTACCTGGTTTTGTAATACCGCGTTATTTACTTCAAACTCTTCGGGAGTAAACGCGTTGTTTTGTGCAGCCGCTTCGAGCGTGACTACGCTAAAACTTGCGCCGAGTAAAAGCGATAATGTTTTTATTTTATATTGATGTTTCAAAATTTCCTCCATACGATCTTGTTTTGTCGTTGTTTTATCAATCTCGTTTGCTTGTTATTTTTGTTCTGCCCGTTACAAAAAATAGAGTGTTAATTGTTGGGTTGAAACTGTTTGATAATCCCCAAAAAACTGCATAACACGAGAAGCAAATCGATGGTGCTTTTTGGTTGCATTTTTATATGCGTCGTAAATCCTATTGATTTGAATTTATCAATGCAATTTTTTAAAGAGTGAATATTACCAGCAAATAAATGGCGCGCTAACTTTCTGTAATTTAAGTCTTTTGTATTCGTTTCACTGTTCTTTTAATCGGATTTTAATGGATAATTAATTAACAGAACGGGGTTAGGATTTTTGTCAGTATCTCTTAAAGAAATTTTATTGAAAAAAAATAAATAATTTTAACGCTGGAACAAAATAAAATAACGAAAAAATTAAAACCATTATGATTTGATGGAAGCGATTTTTTTCGGCTAAATAGGTTGGGTTATGCTCTGAGAAATGTACAGGTTTTTGCTGGTTCATTAGTCTGTTTAAATATCTTAATCGCGGTTGTGAGAAAATGTGTTTAGTTTTACGAAAAAGGCATTTTTATGAGTCGGTAGGTTTTAATTAAGGGACTAAAAAGGTTTTCTCTTTATTAAATAATTCGTCTTTATTTGATTGTTTTATTCGCAGTTTTAAAGGTTATTCACGCTAATACTAATAATTATTATTCTTTGTAGATATAACAGGTGCCGTATTTGGCTAAAATGGTTTAAAAAATGAGATTTCAGTGTATGCTCTCAAAGCGCATCTCAGCGTAAGATAACCCCTAAAAGCGATTGTCGATAGCAACGGATTAATATCGGTGTTCTTTGTATCTTGGAGGTTTTAATAATAACCAATACTAAAAAAAGGACTTACCATGAAACTTAAATTATCTACAACTCTCATTTTAGTGGTCTTTTCTTTCTATTCAATTTTCTCTTATGCCGCAGAAGAAGCACCTTCTATGGCAGAAATGTGGATAGTCAAAGTCGAACTAAAAGATACTCAGGCATTTATTAAAGCATTTGAGGAGCACACCAAATATCGAATCGCTAAAAAAGACCCACGAAAATGGAAAGTTTATTCACCGGTAACTGGTGATGATTTTGGTACCTACTACATTCGATTTTGTTGTATAACTTGGAAAGATGTCGATAGTTATACCGAGTGGTCCGACAAAAATGGCTTAAATGAAAATTGGGCTAAAACGGCTGGCAAGTATGTGCAACACGTAGAACACTATTTTAGTAATCTGGATTTTAAAAATTCGAAGTGGCCCGAAAAAGATCCTGGGTTTAAATATTTTGAAGTTATTTCCTTTTCACCGAAAAGCGGAATGAGTGCAAAAATAGAAGCGCAAAAAGCTGAAATTAGCCGAGCGGCAATAGCAATGAATTGGCCTTACAGTTGGTCTTGGGGCTGGAGAATAGGTGGAGAAAATCAGCTTAGTCTGGTGATTCCTTATATGAATTACGCGGGTATGGAAGACCCAGAAATGTCTTTTACTCAAGCGTTAGGAAAGCATATGAAAGATCCCGAGAAGGCGAGTAAACTGATGCAAGATTGGAGTAATAATTTTAGTTCTACTTACTCCAGTATTGTTCGTCTCCGTAAAGAAATGTCTATGCCGGACGATTAGCCTTCAGCAGTACCAAGTATAAGGAATCCATTCCTAAAGCTATTACCGAAAATTCGCCACGACTGAAGTATTTATGTATGCCTCGTCGTGGCGACTCTTATGTTTTATCACTTGCGAAAAATATTATCGTGCGGCATTAGCGTTCATGGTCGAATTACGACCGGAATCAGTGTACTGTGCCGGGTCGCGCATACCGGTAGTGTGACACCAGCCTTTTTTGTGACCTTTATTGACACCGCTCGGTAATTGACCCGACCATTTTTCCGTTGTGCCATCTTCCGGATCATCAAGCAACAAATCGGTCGCTAAATGGCAGTAATCGTATGCCCACCAACGGGTTTTAAATGAGGTAGTGTAATAGTCAACTTGTGCTTTGGCCCAACCAGGAATGGTCGATAACCAGTTTGATGCACCGTTATAGGTTAAGTCGGTATTTTTTCCGCAACCGGCGCCAAAGAGTTGTCCGAGCACTGCAGCGTTTCCTGCCAGAGCAGTACCTTTATAAGGCGTACCAACCGATTGAATCAGTCGACCGCCGCTAGCGTTGTTTAGGCCGCTCGAATACTTTGCATAGAGGTGCAGCGCAGCTGCGCCGCCCTGACTATGGGCAACCACACCAAACGAGCTGTACTGAGCACCGAAGTCCCTGATTTTTTTCGCAAACGCATCGTGAGAACGGTTTTGCTTATAATCCTTAAATTCAACCGAGTTGCTAAACTGGCCGGTATTCCAGACGCTGTTACTGCAATATCCATGGACCAACATCAGTTTGCCACCAGCGGCTTTCGTTTCAAAGCCAGGGCTTTGTTGGACTGATTCGGTGAGTCGACTGGCAATGTTGATGCTCAACATGTCTGGCGAGACGACTGGTGCCATTTTGGCAGCAGACGTATGCAACGCTTTTCGCGAAAAACTGGCATTTACCTGAAGCGGCACACTCGTCAATTTTGATAACGGAACGTGATTATCAACATCTTGCAGGCGCAGATTTTTGATCACGTAAGGCGCGCTAAGGTTGTTACGAGTTAACCAGCGAGTATCAAAATGAAGTTCGAGATTAGCTAATTTATTGCTGGAGTTTGGTTCGACAATGCCGCCTAGCCAACTTGCATTTTGCAGTTGTCCATTTGCATCGGTTCCCCACAATTCGCCCGCCATAAAAACGGAGGGTGTGTTCGACATTTGCTTGGCTCTTACAGATACTATGCCACGGTTGCCTTCCAGCAACTTGACCTTTGCCGGTTTGTTAATTAGCTCAAAGCTTTTTTCGGCGACGGGGTAGAGATCTGTTGTGGTACGAGAAAACTGTATGCCATCAGGCCGAACGCCTTTTACCTGAACTTGTGTGCTATAGGTGCCTATTTCAGATGTCGGTAATTGTGCTGAAAATTGGCCATCGCCAGCAACTGCATCACCGAATAAACCGTCATCTCGCAATTTGACCTGAACAGTCTTATCACTTGGTGTGGTGATAGTCGCGTAAGCGGATTGAATGTTTCCTTGCATAGCAGGGCGCTGTTGCATCAAACTACGTTGTCCATGAATATTTGATGCGTTCACTAGATAGGCAACAAGATTTACGCGGCTGTTCTGAACCGTGAAATTATTGTCTAAGTGAGCGTACAATTTATAATCCGGATCGCCTTTAAACATCAGGTAACCGGCTGGTTTATTAGGTTGTTTACCGTCCTTTGACGAACTGGCCGATTGTTTTTGCGCGGATTGCTGGCGCGTGAGTTTTATAGTCCAACTTCCAACGGCCGGCGTTTCTAACAGATACTCTTTCCCTGAAAATGACTCAGAGCCAACCTGGATCTGTCGAGTTGCCAGCTGATTCATTCCTGTCGCTGACTCCTGAAAGACTGACACGCCATTTGGGTCGGTAACACTCATTTGCCATTGATTGGATTCGGGACTGATAAAAAGGATTGGACTATCACCCTGACCATCAAAGGAAATGGTTTGTTGGATTTCAATGGCTTGAGTAGTTGCAGTACTATGGTTTTGCTTACTGACATTGGCAAAAACGGGTAGCATTGTTGAGTGACTGTAGATTCCTTTACTGTTTGGCGTCGCGAGTCGCTGCTCATGAATTTTATCAGGCTCGACGGCAACGTGTTTATAACCGCTCGCTTGCGCTGGTAATGTAGTGACCGAAACAGTGAGCAGGGCACTGATAAAAGAGAATTTTAGTGTTGAATATTTGGATAGATTTTGGTTCATTTTCGTAGCTTTCCTTATCTGTTAATTAGTTGTTGTAATACAGTAAAAAATGCTAAAAATTTTTTAGGATAGAAAATGGTACTTGTCCATTTTTGATGTAGCTGCTTTTCGCATCCTGCCGGCAATCTCGTATTTTCTAATGCAATCTTAAAAATTAATTGGCTGGTAAATACTGGAATGAGGTCTGTGGTCTGTCCAGACTGAATGATTCGACTGGCGATAAAGTGTGAACTGGGTCACAATAAGAGCGCGTTATTAATTTTGAATTGGTATATCGTATTGAGTGGCTTGAAGTTGCATTTTGGTAAAATGTCGGCAAATAAAATCTAACGATATTTTTGTGTCAATGTTCTTTTAAATGCTAAATTATTGATCAAAAGAACAATAACTAGATTGGCCCATTTCTTCTTGAAAACGGAGGTGCACTATGAAAAATAGTATAAAGCAGCTAAGCTGCTGGTGCTTTTGTTCTGCGTTGTTACTTGCTTTACCAGTGAGCGCAACAACTGGTGAAAGTAAAAGCTCAGCAACTGAAAGCGTTCAAAACAAGAGCAAACAGACAGAAAATAAGAAGAAAAGAATCAAAAAAGAACAAAAGAAAACAAAGGCTCAATTGAAGTCGCAAAACAAAAAATCACGTACCTGCGCTCAAGCCGCAAAGAAAAAAAAGAAAAAGGGCAGTAAAGAGTCAGGTGAGAAAGGTGGGACAACGGACATTAATATTGGCGTAGGTGAGTTAAACGAGTGCTAGAATTATCAAATAAAGTTGTTATTCCAGATGATGAAATTGAATTGACAGCAGTCCGGGCCCAAGGCGCCGGTGGTCAAAATGTCAATAAGGTTTCCTCAGCTATTCATTTACGTTTTGATATTGTAGCTTCATCGTTACCGGACTTTTACAAGGAGCGGTTGGTATCTCTTCGTGATAGCCGAATTAGCAAAGAAGGGGTTATCATTATCAAGGCGCAAGAGTTTCGAACTCAAGAGAAAAACAAAGTCGCAGCGTTAGAGCGGCTTAAAACCCTTATCAAAAGTGCTGTGACTATTCAAAAAAAGCGTAAACCGACCAAGCCTTCAAAAAATTCACAAATGAAACGAATGGACAGAAAAACTAACCGAGGGAAAGTGAAGTCAATGCGAGGGAAAATTGTTGTGCCTTGATGGTATTGGGCTTAACCTGGTAAATATGTTGTTATTGAGGCTTCGCAAAATTTGGGTTGCTTAAGAAAGTTTTATCCGTCAATGCGTCCAAAAATGCCAGTAAGTCTTGTTTTTCCTCTTCGCTGATTTCAAAACCTTTAATAAATGCATTTTTAAGTGGATTTTTTCGACCATCGCCTCGAAACTCGCCTTCAGTTATGTCACGACCTCCAGCCGCATAGAAATTGATAACTTCTTCCAATGTCGGGATGCTACCATCGTGCATATAGGGCGCTGATTCGGTGATATTTCGCAAGCTCGGTGCGCGAAAACGGCCGTTATCTTTTGGATCTAGACTAATTTCAGCCAGGCCGATGTCGATATTTGGGTAACCTTTATCGGTAGCGACATAGTAAAGGCCTGTATTATGAAATGGTCGGCGGTCTAGCAGTTGTTTTTCATGAAAAGTTGATTGAGTAAAATTAAAGCCGCCATGACAATGATGACATTCGAGTTTTTCTGAGAAAAATAGATTCATGCCGCGTAAGGCTGACTCACTAATTGCGCTGTCGTCGCCGTCGTAGGCATAGCGATCGAATGGCGAGTCTAACGAAATTAAACTGCGCACAAAACTTGCCAATGATTTTACGATTAGGTCGAAATTGATTTCTTGATCTGGAAAAGCTTCTTGAAACAGTTGTAAATATTTGGGCGATTTGAAGCGAGCGAGTATTTCTATTTCATGGCCAGTGATACCAAGTTCAATGGGATCTTCACCGAACATAGGAATCAATAATTGTCGCTCGATTGAAGTGAGCCCATCGTGTGCCCAGGTTAGCGTTTTATTGTACGCGATATTAACAAGTGAGTTTGCATTACGCCGCAAAATGTGGCCCGTTGAGCCGACTGATGTAACTAAATTCTCAGCAAATGCATATTTTTGAATATGACAGCTGGCACATGATTGATTTTGATTGGCTGATAAATTCACATCATAGAAAAGGTGACGACCAAGCTCGACTTTGGCTTGAGTCATAGGGTTATCTTTCGGCACTTGAGGCTCTGGAAAATCTTTGCGTAAATTCCAGTTGAATTTTTCCTGTTGATCCGGTTGGCATCCCCAAATCATTATTGTAGAAAGAACCGCTATTAATGTTCGAGTAAATATTATTCGACTAGCAAATAATTGGTACCACATGTTTTCGCTACCTCAATTCAAAAACTTGCTGTTGACTGTTTTTGGTGATTCCCATACGTTGAAATAATGATTGACAAAGTGGTGTATCTGACGATGACTGGCAATTATTGTTTGCTTTCATATCAATATCATTTAACAGCATATCCAGATTGAGAGAAATTGTCTGATCAGCTCTGAAATTGTCAAAGACAACAGTCACTCGATTTGGGTTTAGACACGCATCTTTCGGAGGTCTGACAGGACTAGGCGAATGGCATCCTGTTGAGCCCAGATGAAAAATCCATTCAGAATCTTCAGATGCAAATTCAATTCGCGCAAATTTATAACCGAGGCGCCATGTCCAGAACATATCAGATTGATTTAGCGGTGATGGTTGAGTTATAGGATTCTTATGATTTAACGATTCAGGTACACCCAAATCGAACCGAATAGCAGATATGTTTTTTGCGGATATAGGGGATTTTACCGCTGTCGACCATTGAAACGCATTGCCGCAAATACCGCCTATAAGGGCGACTTGCTCGCTTTGTCCTGTGGAGACAGCAAAAGAAGTTTTATGCCAGGTGTTTTGTTGATCTTTAAAAGCGACGTTAGACACATAAAACTGAGCCTGAAACAATCGCCAATGACTGCCGCTTGATTCAATGGTTTTTGAACAATTAAACGATTTGCCGTCGAAATAACTGTCAAACTTAAGTAGGACAGATTCCGTCGAACTTTGACAAGCGGTCAGAGTTGTAAAAACTATCGAAAAGCTTACGATTAAAAATATTGAATTTTTATTGAACAAGTTAACAACTCTCGAAGAATTAACGATATTACAGAAGGATATAGTCTAATCTATGATAACAACTCCAGCGATAATTGTTTACCAGAGTTAAGGTAAATATTCATCTTTCTTCGGCGGCTCGCGCGTGATTTAATGAAAGTTTTAAGCTGGCGAGAAAATCGGTCAAAATATCAAGAGGAAAGTATGTTGCGATTAACAAAGTGGGCTAGTACTGCAATTTTTGCGTTTATGGCTCAACATGTGTTTGGTCATTCTGAGCATGATAAAGCGAGATTTGTCGCCGAAACCGGAAGGGACCAGGGGTATTGTGAAAACGCTCTTCGTCCTTGCAAAACAATCGCTTATGCAGTGCAGCAAGCCAACAAAGGCGATAAAGTTCTGGTTGCAAGCGGTCAGTACGCTATCGGTTCACCGGAAGAGCTCTTTTATCTTAAAAGTGAAATTGTCCCGATCTTGGCGGGCTTCAATAGATTCGATCACTTTCAAACGCAGAGTCCAGGAGTGAATCCAACATTTCTATCTGGCGTGCCGGTAGAAATGGCCGCGGAGCTTCGAAAGCAGGGATTTACTGTCGTGGCTGACGGTAAGTCTATCGCCAAGAACAAAGTGTTTGCCGAAAAAATGGCTGCTTTTGAAGCGCTAGGAAAAGCACAAGCAGATGTAAATTGTGTTGGTGGTATGGCAGGAGCATTTCCCTGTGAAAATATCGATCTAGTTTCGCATGTTCCTTTATCTGGATTTAGCTCTAATCCGTCATCAGGAAGCGATATATGGGGCCATATTGACCTAAATACCGGCCGAGAATATGCCATTATGGGGTTACGAAATGGGGCGGCGATAGTTGATTTACAAGATCCTTCTAACCCCGTTGAGGTCGGAACGATTGGCGGAAGCTTCGCAACGTGGCGCGATATCAAAGTTTACCAATATTACGAGCAAGCTGAAAATCTTTGGAAAGCTTATGCTTATGTCACTATTGATGGGGCTTCAGACGGCGTGACTATTATTGATCTGAATAACTTACCCGACAGCGTTTCAATCGTCGAAAGAAATTCCAGTGTAGCCAACTCACATAATGTGTATATCAGCAATGTCGATTACGCGTTAAATATTAAACTTGATGATGCTGAGCCTCTGCTGCAGCTAGTGGGAGCCAATCAGTTTGCGGGGTCTTTTCATAGCTATTCACTCGCTAACCCGGAAACAATTAGCGTTAAAAATAATCAGTCTGGATTTAATGGATATACACATGATGGGGCATCGGTACTGATTGATGATGCTCGCAAAGATACCGACTGTATAAATGGTACGGTTAATTGTACCGTCTTTGTCGATTTTAATGAAAAAGAAATGTTGCTCTGGGATATTTCTAACCCGGAAGATACCCGACGATTAAGCGCAATTGGATATAACGACGTACCGCTTGAAGATCAATATATTCATTCTGGATGGGTGACAGATGATAAACGATTTGTCTTATTGCACGACGAGTTTGATGAAACTCGAGGAGGGTTAAATTCAACCGTAAGAATTTTTCTGATCGATGATTTAACGGCGCCTGTGCAAGTAGGACAATGGACAGGGCCAACGAGAGCAATCGACCATAATGGCTTTGTGCGTGGTAATCGATATTACATGTCGAATTATGAAAAAGGTCTAACGGTACTGGATATCACAGACCCATCTAACCCGACAATTGCCGGAGGATTTGATACGTTCCCTACGAGTAACAGTGCTTCTTTTAATGGTGCTTGGGGCGTTTATCCATTTTTACCGTCGGGTCTAATTTTAGTTAGTGATATCAATAGTGGGCTTTACGTGCTGAGAGATAATACACAGTCGACCACGCAAGGAAGTTTACATTTTGAATCTGATGCTATTTCCGTCGATCAAGGTACCGATGCCATTATTAATGTCAGTCGGACTGGAGCAAACTCGGGTAGTACATCTGTAAGTGTTAGTTATGAAGTGCTTTCGGGCAGTGCGATGAAAAATAGTGATTTCACTCCAATGAATGGAACACTAACTTGGAATGGAAATGAATCAGGTAACAAATCATTTAGTATAAGCGTTGCCGATGATCCGACAGGAAATGAATTGCGGGAAACGTTTTATGTCCGGCTTTTTGATCCGAAATCAGGTGCAACCTTATCGAGTCCAAGTTACTTGACGGTGCGCGTAAATGGCGTTGCCAATTCGGGAATCATCCAATTTCCAGAAGATAGTATAAATGTCGCTGAAAACCAGGGCACAGTTACAATTAATGTGTCTCGTTCGGGCGGTAGCGACCTGGCTGCGAGCGTTGATTTTCAACTTGTCAGTGCTTCCGCGATTATCGGGCAAGATGTCGAAGATGCAACGGGTACTTTAGATTGGGCTGACGGAGATCTTACTGACAAAACCATCACTTTAAATATTATCAATGATACCGATAGTGAAACAGAAGAATCTTTCAATGTAGAACTGATTAATGCCACTGGGGCCGCTGCTGGTAGCCGCACGAGTTTTCAGGTTTTTATTGATGATGATGAAACCAATTCTGCACCGGACGTTTCAGTCAATGAAGATTTCGAAGTGAATTCGGGGCAACTAGTGACTTTAACGGGAACCGCAACTGATGCCGATGGTGACCCTTTGACCTATCTTTGGGAACAAACCGAAGGTGCAACAGTCAGCTTGAATAACGCTAGCAGTTCAGAGATAGCATTTATTGCACCTAATTCAAGCGGTCAAATTACTCTCATGCTAACAGTGACTGACCACATTGGGGCCGCCGCATCTGATACCGTAACTATAAATGTCGTTACGCCGCCTCCGGTAGATCCCCCACCACAAAGCTCCAGCGGAAGCGGAAGTATGGGGGGATTCCTGCTAATTCTACTGGGTTTGGTCTTCGGCGGTGGTCGCACCTATCGAGTGAAATAAAAACGATTAAACCGCTCGTATCTAACAATGTGACTTGCTAAAATAGCAGCCAGGTCGACTGGGCAGTCGCTGGCTGATAAGCTTTAGGGCATTATCGGCTGGAGGAAAGTCCGGACTTTGAAGAGCGGAGTGCCAGGTAACGCCTGGGGGGCGAAAGCCTACGGAAAGTGCAGCAGAAAATAAACCGCCCGGCTTTTATAGTCAGGTAAGGGTGAAATGGTGCGGTAAGAGCGCACCGCGCTGGTGGTAACACTCAGCGGCATGGTAAACCCCACTCGAAGCAAGGCCAAATAGGGTTCCTATGGTATTAACCTGAGGCGTGGCTCGCGCTGGAACCGGGTAGGCTGCTTGAGCGTTGTGGTGACATAGCGCCCAGATGAATGACTGTCCCTGACAGAATCCGGCTTATAGGTCGACCTAACATATTGAAAAGCCTCACTTAATTTAAGTGGGGCTTTTTAATGCGTGGTGGTTTTGTTCGGGGCTTATCGCATAAGCCCGCTGAGATGGTACGGAGTTTTGACTCAGGCGGGCGCATTCGATGTGCCCCTTCGGTGGGGTGATGAGTTTTTGGAGGGGAGTCTCTCGTGGACTCACGTATTTGAGTTCCACGTTTGCTTTGAGAAGGACAACCACAAGGGATTGTCCGAATCTAGCGCTGGCACTCAGTGAACCCTGAAAACCTTCGGAATTATGATAACACTAAGCTATGAAACGTTAAAACCAATAGAGAAAATCTTTATTACTACGAATTTCCACCCCACTGTCCCCACTAAAACGGCATAAATTTGCAAAAATCGTCCCACATCACCACACAAGTTAAAGTATTACTTTAACTTTGCAGCTTAAGCTAATGAATTAACTTCTTATTCAAAAGGTGACTAAAACTAACCTGTTTTAAAATAAGCTAAGTCTTTGTGATATAAGCAATATTTTGAGATTTTTATGCGGTTTTTTGCTTGACAAAACAGGCCTCCACTACCTATAGTGCAAGGAAGTGGAGAAAAGTGTAGTTTTGTGCAACAAAGTGGTTTGTCTGATCAACAAGCCAGCATTGCAGGATAATAAAAAGTGTTTCGTGGAGCTAATTCAATCAATCTGGACTCAAAAGGTCGTATTGCGATACCGGCAAAGTATCGCAATCGTATCGTTGAGTCTGCTGAATCGCACATGATCATTACCTGCGACCCTTATGATAACTGTTTATTGATTTTTCCCCTAGAACATTGGGAAACAACAGAATCAGATCTACAATCTCTCTCCAACTCAAAACCTCTCCACAGACGCTTAAAGCGAATTATGTTAGCTCACGCAACTGAAGTAGATATGGATTCGAGTGGTCGCCTGCTGATCCCAGGAGTACTGCGCGAAAGGGCGAATCTAAATAAAGAAGTTATGTTGATAGGCCAGGGTAAAACCTTCCAGTTATGGAATGAAACGGAATGGAACCGTCTCACAGAGGAAGACCTGGATGTATTAGCAAGTGACGAATTAGATTCAGACGATTTACCCGACCTTTACTACTAAGTTATGCAACAAAATCACGAACACATTACTGTCTTACTTCACGAGGCGGTCGATGGCTTAGACATTAAGCCCGACGGAATTTATATCGATGGAACTTATGGCCGTGGTGGTCACAGTGCGTTGATATTAGAAAAACTGGGTCCTGCAGGAAGATTGCTTGCAATAGATCGCGACCCACAGGCAGCTAAGTCAGCAGAAGTACATAAAGCGGATAAACGATTTGAATTTTTTCACCAGAATTTCGCCAGTATTGTGCCACTGCTTGAACAGAAAAATTTGATAGGAATGGTAGATGGGATTTTATTGGATTTAGGCGTCTCATCACCCCAATTGGACCAGGCTGAACGCGGTTTCAGTTTCATGAAAGAGGGACCATTGGATATGCGGATGGATACTACCAAGGGCATGTCGGCAGCGGACTGGTTAGCCGTAGCCAAGGTGGAAGAAATCAAAAAGGTTTTGAAAGAATACGGTGAAGAAAAATTCGCGTTGCGTATTGCAAGAGGCATCGTTGAGTATCGGCAGCAGACTGCCATCACAACAACGACGCAATTAGCGGAAATCATTGATAAGGCGTGTCCGGTAAAAGATAAATTTAAACATCCGGCCACCCGTAGTTTTCAGGCTATTCGAATTTTCATCAATGATGAACTTGGAGAACTGGAAACTACTCTGGCAGTCACGTCAGAAATTTTGGCCAAAGGTGGCCGATTGTCGATCATTAGTTTTCACTCGTTGGAAGATCGAATGGTCAAACGCTTTATTAAGCGGAAGGCGCAAGGGGACAATTTGCCGAAAGGTTTACCGGTTATGGACAGTGAACTCAATCGTGAATTTAAAGGGATCGGTAAGGCGATTAAGGCGAGTAAAGCAGAAGTTGATAAAAATCCGCGCTCCAGAAGCGCGGTATTAAGAATTGCAGAACGGCTGTAGAAACTAGAAACACAATAATTTCAACAAGTTAAGGAAAGATGAAAAATAATAAGCAGGCAAAAACAGCGAAACAAGCACCTTCTTTATTGAAGGTTTTGGTGCTTGATTTGATTGTACGTCACTGGCTGGTGACGGCGCTTGCTGTGCTTTTTGTTATTTCATCGATGCATCTTGCGAGCACGAGTCATACGGCCAGGAAACTGACTGCAGAGTGGCAGAAATTAAGAGACTCGCAGCAGGAACAACAAGTTGCCCATGAATCGCTTCGATTAGAACTAACCACTTTGTCGGAAGCTGATCGGATTTCTAATCTTGCGAAAAAACAGCTGGGTATGGTGGAAGTCACCACTAAAAATGAAAAGGTGATCACGCTATGAGTCAGGCGCGTAAACCGAATTCTATTCCGCTGAGCAGCGGCCGTTATTACTTGTTGATGGCAGTGATTTCTTGCGCTTTTGTTGGGTTGTTTGCGCGTGCCGCTTATTTACAAGTGGATGAATCGAAAGTGCTGACTGGTAAGGCAGATTCGCGTAGCGTAAGAAACAAAGAAATTGTGACTCATCGCGGCGTAATCTCTGATCGAAATGGTGTCGAATTAGCCGTGAGTGTACCGGTCAAATCGGTGTGGATGGATATCACTAAAGTGATGGAAGAGTCGCCTCTGTTAGCCGAGGAAGACTGGAATCGACTGGCCGTAATTGCACGCAAAACTCCGCAACAATTTAAACAGTGGATCGTTAAACGAAAAGGCCAGCAATTTGCCTGGGTAGCGCGTCATCTGGATCCAAAGACAGCGAGTATTGTCAAAACTTTGGACCTGCCGGGCGTATATTTGCGCGATGAATTTAGACGTTATTACCCATCAGCTGAAATTACCGCTCATCTAGTCGGCTTCACTGATGTGGATGATAAAGGTCGCGAAGGTCTCGAGCGGGCATTTGACGATTTACTTTCGGGTAAAGCAGGAGAAGAAATCGTGCGGCTTGACCTTCAGCGCCGTGTTATCGAACAAAAAGAAGTGGTAAAAGCGGCGGAAAAAGGCAAAGACATTCAACTGAGCATTGACAGTCGAATTCAAGCGCTCGCCTATAAGGCATTAAAAACGGCTGTTTTAAAACATAAAGCGAGTTCGGGTGCATTGGTGATGTTAGATGTGGATACTGGTGAGGTGTTGGCGCTAATCAGTCAGCCTTCGTACAACCCCAATCGATTTGACTCGCGCCATCCTAAATTTACTCGAAATAGCGCTTTTGTTGACAGCTTTGAACCAGGATCAACGGCTAAAGTCTTTACGGTTGCGAGCGCTCTTGAATCGGGCGCAGTGAGTCCCTGGACCAAAATAAATACCGCGCCCGGCCGTATGAAATTAAATGGTTACTGGGTGAAAGATAGCAAAAATCATGGCGTTCTCGATGTTTCGGGTATTTTGCAAAAATCGAGCAATATGGGGATTTCGAAATTAGCCCAAATGATGAGTGACGAAGAATTTTTAAGCACCTTTTATCAGGTTGGATTTGGCGTGGATACGGCCAGCGGTTTTCCGGGTGAGAGCGCAGGGCTTATGAATTTTCGAGACAATTGGAGTGATATTGAAAAAGCCAATGTGTCTTTTGGTTATGGCTTTATGGTAACCCCGGTCCAGTTAGCTCAAGCTTACGCGGTGCTCGGTTCTTACGGAGTGAAAAGACCTTTATCGCTAATCAGGCAGAAAGAAATTCCTCAGGGAGAGCAAGTTATTTCCCGTAAAACCAGTCAGCAGGTTGTCGCTATGATGGAGACCGTTGTTGGTGAAGGTGGCACTGGGCAAAAAGCGAGTGTTTTCGGTTATCGAATTGCTGGAAAAACAGGAACCGCGCGAAAAGCTGAAAATGGCGGTTACGGTGATCAGTATGCGGTTTTCTTTGCCGGACTAGCCCCGGTGAGTAACCCCAAAATCGCTATGGTGGTCTTTGTTAACGAACCGAATAGTGAAGAGTATTATGCCGGTGACGTCGCGGCCCCGGTGTTTGCTAAAGTCGCTGAAGAAACGCTACGACTTCTCAACGTAAAGCCAGATCAGTACGAAACGGTAGCACTAGGCGCAAGCGATAATGGTGATCCTAATGGATAAGCCAATGAACGATACCGTGTCACACGAAATTTTATTAAAGGATATTTTACCCGTTTCCTCCAGTGAGCAGGTGGCTGCCGACCGGCTAACTCAGCCGGTTGGTCAGCTCGTTCTGGACAGTCGAAAGATTGTCAAAGGCGATACCTTTGTCGCATTAAAAGGTTTTCAGACCGATGGCCGCAAATTTATCAACAAAGCGTTAGCACTGGGAGCGACGTTAGTTATCGCTGAAGGTTTAGAAAAGGAAGAATATTTAGCGGAACTATCTGACGATGCAGCGGTTATCTGGGTTGATCACTTACAAGCACAATTGAGTCAGCTTGCAGCCAATTATTTTGGTAATCCGTCACAGATGCTAAAAACAATCGGTGTGACAGGAACCAACGGAAAAACCAGCTGTACTTATCTGATCGCAAAAACGTTACAGAAACTGCATTTTGAGTGCTACCTGCTAGGTACACTCGGTGTTGGACAAAGTAGTAATCTACAAGATTGTGGGACAACAACTGCAGATGCAATCACCATGCAAAAAGTTTTGTCGCAGGCGGTTAATGCCGGCTCGCAATTTGCCGCGATGGAAGTTTCTTCACACGGTCTGGATCAAGGACGAGCGGCTGCTGTTAATTTTAACACTGCAATTTTTACCAATTTGACCCATGACCACCTGGATTATCATGGTTCGATGGAAAATTACGGTCAAGCCAAACGAAAACTATTTTTGACGCCAGGTTTAAAAAATGCCGTTTTAAATGTGGATGATCGATTCGGTCGCAAATTAGCAAAAGATGAAAAAATTAGCGCCACAAAGTGGTTAGTAACGACAAAACTGCCGACTTCGGGATCCAATTTAAATCGCTGGGTTTGGGCAGAAGAAGTGGTTTATTCGCTCGAAGGACTGCATGCAAAAGTATACACGCCCTGGGGAAGTGGGCGGTTGGATTCTCCTTTGATAGGTCAATTTAATTTATCTAATCTTTTAATCGTAATTGCAACGCTGGGCTGCATTTTAAAAGATGTTGATCCGGTATTAAGAGCGCTAGAAAATGTTCATTCAGCACCGGGTCGAATGCAAAAATTTGGTAATAAAAATACCCCTTTAGTCGTTGTCGATTATGCCCATACGCCCGATGCACTTGAGCAATCGCTTTTGGCGTTAAGAGAACATTGTGTCGGATTAATCTGGTGTGTCTTTGGTTGTGGTGGTGATCGCGATAACAGCAAGCGGCCTTTAATGGCGCGAGTCGCTGAAAAACTGGCTAACCGAGTGGTCGTCACTTTTGATAATCCCCGCACTGAATCGAGTGCCAAAATTCATGACGATATCTTTGCAGGGTTTAAAAAACCTGAAAAAGCGATGTATATCGAGGATCGTGAAGAAGCCATTTTAGCCACAATCGCCAAGGCTAATCCGGGGGATGCGGTTATCGTTGCTGGAAAAGGGCACGAGGACTATCAAATTATCGGGACGGAAAAATCCCACTTGAGTGACCTGGAAATCGCCGAGAAAGCGGTTGAGGGGTATGGCAAATGATTTCAGCGAAACTATCACAAATTGCCAATGCGATTGGCGCACAATTTATCGGTGATGATGTGACCGTGTCGCAGGTGTACACCGATAGCCGAGATAGCCGAACAGATGGTTTATTTGTTGCACTAAAAGGGCCACATTTCGACGCTCATGATTTTATAGCTCAGGTTAAAGAACAAGGCGCTAAAGCCGTTGTGGTAGAACAGCGATCAAGTGTTTCGATTCCACAACTTATTGTTGACGACACGCGATTGGCGCTTGGACAAATTGCAAAATTTAACCGCGCTAATCTGAGCGCAAAATTCGCAGCTATTACAGGAAGCAGTGGAAAAACCACTGTGAAAGAAATGCTAGCGTCAATTTTGCAAAACGTCGGCTCGACTTACGCCACGAAAGGCAATTTTAATAATGAAATTGGGGCACCGTTAACGTTACTGGAAATGAATCAGCAACATGAATTTGGCGTTATTGAATTGGGTGCCAATCATGCTGGAGAGATTGACTATACCGCGTCAATCACTCAACCGGATGTTGCCGTGATAAACAATGTTGCCGCGGCGCACTTGGAAGGATTCGGTGATCTTCAAGGTGTGGCTCGAGCTAAAGGTGAAATATATTCTCAGTTGGGTAAAAAAGGTATTGCTGTTGTCAATAATGACGACGACTTTGCCGATTACTGGAAACAACATATTACTAATCCTATGATGACATTTTCCGTTGAAGGTTCTGGAGACTTAGTGGCTTGCAATATTGTGCTTGATGAAAATCATTATCCACAATTTGACTTGAAATACGCGGACCAAACTCAATCGATTTCTTTGTCACTGGCGGGAAAGCATAATGTTAATAATGCTTTGGCAGCTTCCGCGTGTGCTATAGCGTTAGGTGTTTCACTGCATGATATTGCTAGTGGTTTGAGCGAAACACCAATTGTATCCGGCAGGCTAATGATAGAGCTATTATCCAACGGTTGTCGCGTAATCGATGACACCTATAACGCGAATATGGACTCAATGCGGGCAGCAATTGATTTGTTAGGCGGATACTCCAATGAACGAATTCTGGTTATTGGAGATATGGCCGAGCTAGGTGAGTTCGGTCGACAGTGTCATGAACAAATCGGTGAGCTCGCCAGCAAGGCGAAAATCGATAAATTATATTCCTGTGGTGTGTTGACGCAATTTTCACACAAGTTATTTGACGGTGAGAGCAAGCACTACACGAATCAAAATGAACTCATAGAACAATTAAAACAAGAGGCGAAAGCGAATACGACCATCCTGATAAAAGGATCGCGTAGTGCGCATATGGAAAAGGTGGTTCAAGCACTTATGGATAATTCTGAAATTCAGAATGAGAGCGTCGCTTCCCAAGAGGGAGAAGATTAGTCATGTTGCTTTGGTTAGCTGAATATCTTGAACAATTTTATTCTGGATTTAACTTATTCGGGTATTTAACAGTACGCGGCATTTTAGGCGTATTAACCGCACTGTTAATTTCATTGTTGCTGGGACCGTTTATGATCCGCAAATTAGCGGGCAAACAAATCGGTCAAACTGTACGCGACGATGGTCCGGAAAGTCATTTAAGCAAAGCTGGTACTCCAACCATGGGAGGCGCGTTGATTTTAATTGCGGTCGCGACTTCGACATTACTTTGGTCAAACCTGGAAAATCGTTTTGTCTGGGTCGTGTTGCTCACCACTTTGGGTTTTGGAATGGTCGGGTGGGTCGATGATTATCGTAAGCTGGTATATAAAGATCCAAAAGGACTTGCGTCCCGCTGGAAATATTTTTGGCAATCGGTTGTTGGCACCATTGCTGCAATCTACTTATTTACCAGTGCGCAGGTTGATGCAGAAACGGTGCTAATTATTCCATTTTTCAAAAATGTCGCGATCAACCTCGGGATCTTTTATGTCATTCTGGCTTACTTTGTCATAGTGGGCACCAGTAACGCCGTTAACCTTACCGATGGTTTGGATGGGCTAGCGATATTGCCGACTGTTCTCGTGGCGGGAGCGCTCGGGATTTTCGCTTATGTCACGGGGAACGTGAATTTTTCAAATTATCTGGCGATTCCGTATATTCCTGGCACCGGTGAGTTAATTATATTTTGCGGTGCTTTATGTGGTGCCGGCTTAGGCTTCCTCTGGTTTAACACTTATCCTGCGCAAGTGTTTATGGGGGATGTTGGTTCACTCGGATTAGGTGCTGCTCTAGGTACGGTTGCGGTTGTCGTCCGTCAGGAGTTGGTTTTATTTATCATGGGCGGCGTTTTTGTGATGGAAACCGTGTCAGTGATATTACAGGTTGCTTCTTTTAAGCTAACTGGACGTCGTATTTTTAATATGGCGCCGCTACACCATCACTATGAATTAAAAGGGTGGCCAGAACCGCGAGTAATTGTGCGATTCTGGATTATCTCGGTAGTACTGGTTTTGATTGGTCTGGCAACTTTAAAAATTCGTTAATCAATAAAAGGACCGTGTGAATTAATATGAGTAACGTGCAACAAAAACTAATCTGCGTTTTCGGACTGGGCATGTCCGGAATTGCGGCTGCGCGTTATTTAAATAGAATAAATCGACCATTTATCGTCGTCGACACAAGGCAAAACCCACCGGAAAAAGTGGCACTGCAGTCACTTGAAAACTGTATCGCGACTTATTTTGGACAATTCAGCCAAGACATCTTAAATAAATCGGAAATGATTATAGTCAGTCCTGGCATTTCTGCAGAAATTGAATCGATAGTTGTGGCAAGGGAAAATGGTGTTGAAATTGTCGGCGATGTAGAAATTTTCGCGCGAGAAACTAAACGCAAGGTCATCGCGATTACCGGTTCTAATGGCAAGAGTACGGTAACAGACTTAACCCATCAGCTTTTGAAAGCCAGCGGCCTTAGCGCTCAAATCGGCGGTAATTTTGGTGTACCGGTTTTAGACTTTTTACCGCAGGACCAAGCAGAAATTTATGTGTTGGAGTTGTCGAGTTTTCAATTGGATACGACCCGCTCATTAAAAGCGGATGTCGCCGTGGTTTTAAATATCTCTGAAGATCACATGGATCGTTATACCAGTTTCGAAGCTTATCGACAGTCAAAACTGTCGATTTATAACGACGCATCGACAGTTATCTGCAACGCCGATGACCGCCAGACAAAAAGTGAACTAAGAAAGGATTTTATCGAATTTGGCTTAACCGATAATTCTGCGAAATACCATTTACGCAAAGACGGTCACAGCTATTGGCTGATGAAAGGTGAAACAAAAGTTGTTGATACCGCGGAGCTTAGTGTGACCGGAAAACACAACTGGAGCAATGCTCTAGCCGCTATCGCCATCGTCAGTGAGTTGGGGATTGAATTAGACAATGCAGCCGTGACGGCGCTGAAAACATATAAAGGATTAGCACATCGGTTCCAATTAGTTGCCAGTAACGATGGCAATGATTGGGTCAACGATTCTAAAGCGACCAATGTTGGCGCAACTCAAGCCGCACTCGACGGTATTGATACTGACCATTATTCGAGTGTGGTTTTAATCGCTGGTGGTGATGCAAAAGGGGGTGACCTTTCTCCTTTGAAAAAAACGTTGCAAGAAAAAGTCAGCCACCTGGTATTAATCGGTAAAGACGCGAAGCTATTTGCTGCCCTGTTTGACGATCAAAAAGTGTCCTTCGCGAGCTCAATGTATGAAGCCGTAGAGACAGCAAAAAGCAAACTCAGCATGCAAAAAGGCAAAAAAGGGTTGGTCCTTTTATCACCTGCTTGTGCCAGTCTGGATATGTACAAAAATTTCGTAGCACGCGGTGAAGCATTTATTGAAGCGGTGGAGGCGGTCGCATGACAACTAATGTGAATACGCCAGTCTGGTACGACAGAACACTGCTAGTGACAGTATTAATTTTAATTTCGATAGGCATGATAATGGTGACTTCGAGTTCACTTTATTATGCCGAGAACGGCATAGGCGGGCAGTCGAATCATTTCGTGATCCGTCACCTAGTCTATCTAGGAATTTCTTTGGTCGGCGTGTGTGTGGTATTAACGCAACCGATTGAGCGCTGGCAAAAATATGGGCCGTATTTACTGGTTCTGGGGTTATTGTTGCTAGTGCTCGTTTTATTTGCCGGTCGCACGGTTAATGGCAGTAAAAGATGGTTAGCCATTGGCCCGTTAACCTTTCAGGTTTCTGAGGCGATCAAAATTTTTGTTATCGTTTATTTAGCGGGTTATCTGGTGCGACGTACCGATGAATTACAAACGCAGATAAAAGGATTCGCGAAGCCACTACTGGTACTGGCATTGATTACAGGGCTTCTTTTATTAGAACCCGATTTTGGTGCTTCAGTGGTTATATTAGCAACGTCACTAGCCATGTTGTTCTTAGGCGGCGCGAGACTTTGGCAGTTTATAGGCTTGTCAGCTGCCGTCGGGGGTATCCTTGGGATTATCGCGGTGAGCCAACCTTACCGGCTGGAACGTCTGATGACATTTTTAGATCCCTGGGCCGATCCATTTGGCAGTGGTTACCAGTTAACCCAATCACTTATTGCTTTTGGGCGAGGTAGCATCTGGGGGCAGGGGTTAGGTAACAGTCTACAAAAATTATCTTACTTACCTGAAGCACACACCGATTTTATTTTTGCGGTGCTAGCGGAAGAGCTCGGATTAATTGGGGTCATTTTAGTGTTGGCATTATTTTTTACATTTTTTATGCGCGCTATGAAAATTGGTCGTAATGCTTTGTTACTCGACCGGCCTTATGCAGGTTATCTTGCCTATGGGATTGGCTTCATGTTGACTTTTCAGGCCATCATTAATATGGGCGTAACCAGCGGTGCACTGCCGACCAAAGGGCTGACGCTGCCGTTTATTAGTTATGGCGGAAATAGTCTGATTGCCTGTGGTGCTGCAGTCGCTATTTTGTTGAGAGTAGATTTTGAAAACCGGCTAAAAGCAGCGGGAATGTTAAAAGAAACCGAAAGCCTAAATGGAGGCAAAGAAGCGTGAACCCAATGAGCAAGCAAGCGACAGCGTTGATTATGGCTGGTGGAACCGGAGGACATATTTTTCCGGGGCTGGCTGTTGCTCATGCGTTACAAGCGCGCGGTTGGCACACAACCTGGTTGGGTGCGAAAGGTGGCATGGAAGAATCATTGGTCGGTAAGGAATCCATCAATCTTAATCTTATCAGTGTTGCTGGCCTCAGAGGTAAAGGAATTTTAGGGTGGTTAAAAGCGCCGATCAGTTTGACTCAAGCGGTCGTCGAAGCGGTGAAAGTCTTACGCCGAGTAAAGCCTGAAGTCGTCGTTGGCTTTGGCGGTTTTGCTTCAGGTCCAGGTGGTTTAGCAGCATTTTTAACTCGCACACCTTTGGTTATTCACGAGCAAAATGCTATTGCGGGTATGACCAATAAAGTATTAGCCAAAATGGCTAAAAAAGTTTTTCAGGCATTTCCAGGGGCGTTTAAACACTCTCAAAAAGTCGAAACCGTCGGAAATCCATTACGAAGCGATATTGAACGACTTAACGCTGTTGCCAAAGATGATCTGAGTAAAGAGCGGCGAGTTAATGTTTTGGTTGTTGGCGGTAGTCGCGGTGCACTGGCGCTCAATAAAAATGTTCCGCTGATATTAAAAGATTTAATTAACAACGAGAAAGTTAGCGTGCGCCATCAGGTCGGTTCTGGTCGCCATGAAGAAACCAGAACTTTTTATTCGCAAGCGGGTTTGGATCTAACTGCCGATATCCAGCTGAGTGAATTTATTGACGATATGGCAGACGCGTTTTTATGGGCGGACCTGATTATTTGTCGTGCCGGCGCTTCAACCGTTTCGGAAATCGCCGCGGCGGGAATTTGCGCCGTTTTTGTTCCGTTTCCTTATGCGGTCGATGACCACCAAACTGCAAACGCCAGTTGGCTGGTCAAAGAAGATGCTGCTTTGTGCATCAATGAAAAACGATTGACGGAAAAGCACGTAGTTGAACAAGTGGCAGCTTTAGTTGAGTCGCCAGAAAAAATTAATCGGATGGCAAAAAAAGCCAGACAGATTGCCTATTTAAATGCCGCCGATAAAGTCGCGGACTATTGTGACGCATTCAGGAAACAAGCAGCATGAAAAAGATAGATACGCCAATCGCCAATACCGTCATGGAAATTCCAGAGATGCGACGAATTCGTTGTGTCCATTTTATTGGTATTGGTGGTGCCGGAATGTGCGGTATTGCCGAAGTATTGATTAATCAGGGATATTCGGTTACTGGCTCAGATCCGAGCGATAACCAGGTCACCAGGCGCTTGCAATCGTTGGGTGCAGAAATATTTCACCAGCATACTGCCAATAATGTGTTAGGTGCGGATGTTGTTGTGGTGAGTACCGCGATACCTGCAGACAACCCGGAACTGGAAGCGGCGAGAATGCGCCGAATTCCGATTGTGCCGCGCGCGGAAATGCTCGCAGAATTGATGCGTTTTCGACATGGAGTTGCCGTTGCGGGTACCCACGGTAAAACAACCACAACCAGTTTATTAGCCACTATTTTTGGCGATGCTGGACTTGACCCAACATTTGTAATCGGGGGATTGTTAAATCGTCTAGGCGCTAATGCGCGTCTGGGTAAAAGTCGATACTTTATCGCTGAAGCGGATGAAAGTGATGCATCCTTTTTACACCTTCAACCCATGGTGTCAGTTGTAACCAATATCGATATGGATCATATGGATACTTATGATGGTGATTTTGAAAAAGTAAAACAGACCTTTATCGAATTTTTACACAATTTACCTTTTTACGGACTGGCTGTTTTGTGTGGTGATGATGATGGTGTTCAGCAGATCATCCCAAGTTTAATGCGGCCGTATGTGACTTATGGATTTAACGATGGCGTTGATTATCAGGCTGTTGAATTTCGCCAGGAAGGCGCGGTGAGCTACTACAAAGTTAAGCGCAAAGGAAAGCCAGGTTTGGTTGAAATTAAACTCAATATGCCCGGTCGACATAATGTCCTCAATTCGCTAGCGGCATTTACCGTCGCCAATGAAGACGGCGTGCGGGCGCCAGCTTTGGTAGAGTCTTTAAAGAGTTTTGGTGGCATCGGTCGACGCTTTCAGTTTTGCGGCGAGTTTGAAACTAAAGCAGGCAAATTACAGTTGGTGGACGATTATGGTCATCACCCAACTGAAGTTGCAGCGACAATTTCAGCGGTCAGAGATGGCTGGCAGGACAAACGACTCGTTATGGTATTTCAGCCTCACCGCTATAGCCGTACACGCGACTTATTCGAAGATTTTTCCGCGGTATTATCAAAAGTGGATGTGTTAATCATGTTGGATGTTTATGCCGCCGGTGAAGCACCGGTAGCGGGCGCAGATGGGCGTTCTCTGTGTCGTTCAATTCGTCAACGCGGTCAGCTGGATCCCATTTTTGTTGAAGATCACAGTGAATTAGATGCGACGCTCGCCGCGGTGGTAAAAGATGGAGATCTCGTCGTCACTCAGGGTGCAGGAAATGTCGGCGCTATTGCCAAAAGTTGGTCACAGGAAAATTTATCTTTTATCGATAAATTTAGAAACTAAATCGTCATTAGAATTTTTAAACGGAAACAGGAAAAGAAAGTGTTAGCGCAACTTAAGACAAACAGAAAATCAACAGATTACGGTCGTGTGGCTGTGCTGTTGGGTGGTCATTCTGCGGAGCGCGAAGTTTCTCTAAAATCTGGCGAAGCGGTTTATCGGGGGTTGATAAAAGCGGGTATTGATGCAGTTAAGATCGACCCGGTGGACGGCCTTTACGAACAACTCAAAAGAAATAACATAACCAGAGCCTTTATCGTGTTACACGGTAGAGAGGGTGAAGATGGGGTTGTCCAGGGTTTTTTGCAAACTCTTCAGATCCCATTTACAGGTTCGAGTGTAGCCAGTGCGGCAATTTCGATGAATAAATTATTGGCCAAGCAGGTGTGGCAACAAATGGGTATTCCAACGGCGCATTTTGCAAGAGTCAAACAGGATGTACCCTTTACTGATAACGACGCGCGCCGGCTACTGGCCAAACTTGGACCGAATTTATTTGTTAAGCCCGTCAAAGAAGGGTCCAGTGTTGGTATGTCGAAAGTGTCGACGCCGGAAGAATTGGTTGCTGCGGTTAAGCTTGCGCATCAATACGACAGTCAAGCGTTAGTCGAAAGTTTTATTGCGGGCAAAGAGTATACGGTGTCGATTGTTAAAGGCGTAGCCTTGCCAAGCATTAGCATGGAAACGCCCCGAGATTTTTATGATTATGAAGCAAAATATCACTCCAATACGACGCAGTATTTCTGTCCGAGCGGCTTGACGGATGAAGAAGAAAAGACATTAAGCGAGTTGGCACTTAAAGCATTTGATGCTCTTGGGTGTAGCGGCTGGGGAAGAGTAGATTTTATTCGCGAAGGTCATAATGGCAAGTTTTTAATCCTGGAAGCGAATACGGTACCGGGTATGACTGAGACTTCATTAGTGCCTAAAGCTGCGAACGCGATTGGTGTTAATTTTGAAGAGCTGGTTGTTCATATCCTTGACACTAGTTTCGATAGAGAGGTGGACGCGCGTGGCTAAGCCTAAAAAGATGGCAGTCAAAAAAGCAAAACCAAAACAGCGTAGTTTTGAGTTTAAACTGCCGTCTGCCAGTAAAGCCGTTATTCGCTCCGGGCTGGTTGTAATGGGATTAGTTGGTATAGGGTTTTTAATTAACCAGGGGATTCATACCTGGCATTCAGTATGGCCGGTCAAACAGGTTTTATTACAAGGTGAAACGGAGTACTTAAGCGAAGCGGATATTGCTCACTTTGTCAATAGTCAGCCCGTTAAAGGGTTGTTAGCTATGGACTTGAAACAGTTGCAAATTGAAGCGGCCAAACTGGATTGGATTCAGATGGTTGAAGTTCGCAAGGTCTGGCCCGAGCAATTAGTTTTTAGCGTGGTAGAGCATCAACCTGTGGCTCGATTTGATAACTATGTTTTAACCCAGCAAGGGACAAAAATTTCGCAAGGCGAACACCCAGAATTGTTTGCTCATTTACCGGAAATCCAGTTATCAAATAATGATAAAGGCGAGGCAACGCGATACAACGAAATTTGGCAAGAGTTTAGACAGACCAGAAGACAATTTGAATTGTTGTCTCTAGAACTTAATGCGCTCAAAGTCGACTCGGTCAATAATTGGCATTTAACTTTTGCCAACGGCCTGCAAATGAATTTGGGCAGAAAACATCGAGCCGAACGAGTTGCTCGATTAGTCAAAGTTTATACGGCGATAGCTAACAAAGATGATATTAAGTCAATCGACCTCCGTTATCACAATGGTGTATCGGTTGAGTGGATTGAACAACAAAATAATCAAGTAAATGGTTAGCCGTAAAGGCCGACAAATTTGCGAAATAATTTGTGATTTATTTTGCACAAATAAGCGGATAAAAGTAGGGCAAAGAGAGCCAATAAATTATGTCTAAAACACTAGAAAAAAAGTTGATTGTTGGTTTGGATATCGGTACCTCCAAAGTTGTCGCCATCGTTGGAGAAATTGGCGCGGAAGGTAAAACAGATATTATCGGGATCGGAAGTCACCCTTCGACAGGTTTGAAAAAGGGTGTTGTCGTGAATATTGAGTCGACAGTGCAATCCATTCAACGCGCGGTAGAAGAAGCTGAGCTGATGGCAGGTTGTCAGATTCATTCGGTATTTGCCGGCATCGCAGGTAGCCATATTCGAAGTTTGAATTCGCATGGCATAGTCGCCATTCGGGATAGCGAAGTGAATGCGTCAGATGTGGATCGCGTTATCGATGCGGCAAAAGCTGTCGCCATTCCCGCCGATCAGCGCATTCTACATATATTGCCGCAGGAATTTATTATCGACAACCAGGAAGGCATTCGTGAACCCGTTGGCATGTCCGGCGTGCGCCTGGAAGCTAAAGTGCATATGGTGACCGGCGCGGTTAGCGCAGCCCAAAATATTGTGAAATGTATTCAGCGCTGTGGGTTAGAAGTCGATGACATTATTTTAGAGCAACTGGCGTCAAGTTATTCGGTCTTAACTGATGACGAAAAAGAGCTTGGCGTATGCATCGTCGATATCGGCGGTGGTACTACCGATATTGCCGTATTTACTGAAGGCGCGATCCGTCATACCGCAGTAATACCTATTGCTGGGGACCAAGTGACAAACGATATAGCGGTCGCACTGCGGACGCCAACGCAACACGCGGAAGACATCAAAATTAAGTACGCCTGCGCACTGCGGCAGTTGACGTCGCTCGAAGATACCATCGAAGTCCCAGGGGTAGGTGACCGTAGCTCGCGTAAAATGTCGCGCCAGACATTAGCTGAAGTTGTAGAGCCGCGTTATGAAGAGCTGTTTACTTTAGTTCAGGCTGAATTGCGCCGCAGCGGTTTTGAAGAAATTATTCCGGCCGGCATCGTGCTGACCGGCGGCTCATCCAAAATGGAAGGGTTGATTGAGTTAGCAGAAGAAGTATTTCACATGCCGGTACGTTTAGGTGTACCGCAAGGTGTTCATGGGTTAGTGGATGTTGTGCGAAATCCTATCCACGCAACGGGCGTTGGATTGCTGCTATATGGCAAACAACAAAATATTACCAGAAACGTATTTGACGACCAGGAAAATGGATTTGGTCGTTTATTGAAACGAATGAAACAGTGGTTTAGCGGATTTTAATCAGGGAGTTTACTTTTTTAGTAGCAGCGAAAATCACGTTTATTTTTTTAATTTTAATTTTTTGATTTTTAACTTAACTGGAAGTAGTTAATAAAACGAAGGGGAAATAACATGCCAAATATGTTTGAACTAGTCGACAACTGTCGCGAAAACGCAGTCATCAAGGTTATTGGTGTCGGGGGAGGCGGTGGTAACGCCGTTGAGCACATGCTAAAAGCGAATGTGGATGGCGTCGAGTTTGTTTGCGCAAACACTGACGCACAAGCGCTAAATCGTTCGATGGCGAAAACCACCATCCAGCTGGGTACCAATATCACTAAAGGTTTGGGTGCGGGAGCTAATCCTAATATTGGTCGTGAAGCGGCTATTGAAGACCGTGAACGTATCGCTGAAATGATGGCGGATACCGATATGGTTTTTATCACTGCCGGAATGGGCGGTGGTACGGGTACCGGCGCGGCGCCTGTTATTGCTGAAGTCGCTAAAGAGATGGGCGTTCTGACGGTTGCCGTTGTGACCAAGCCTTTCTTTTTTGAAATGAAAAAGCGTATGCAGGTTGCTGAAGAAGGTATTGAGCAATTGCGTCAACACGTAGACTCGTTGATTATTGTGCCAAACGACAAAGTGTTGAACGTTATGAAAGGCAAAAAGCTGACTGAAGCTTTCCGTGCAGCAAACGACGTACTTCACGGTGCGGTTCAAGGTATCGCAGAGTTGATGACTTGTCCTGGCCTGATTAATGTGGATTTTGCCGACGTTCGTACGGTGATGTCTGAGAAAGGTACCTCAATGATGGGCAATGGTTCTGGAAGCGGTGAAGACCGGGCTCGTCGAGCTGCAGAGTTAGCGGTATCTAGCCCGCTGCTTGAAGATGTCGATCTGGCTGGTGCCAAAGGTATTCTGGTCAATATTACTTCGGGCGAAGATATGAGCATCGACGAATTCTCGGATGTCGGCAGCGTCGTTCAAGAATTTGCTGCAGATGATGCGACCGTGGTTATCGGAACAGCAATTGATCCTGAACTAAATGATGAAATCAGAGTCACTGTAGTAGCGACAGGTATCGGACAACAACCGGCGCCTGCCCCTCAGGTTCGCGTAGATAACACCAAGAAATCTGATGGAACCAACAATTATCCTGAATTAGATCGTCCGACAATTTTGCGTCAACAAGCTGCGACGCCTAAGCAAGCCGTTGGTAGCGATATGGATTATCTGGATATTCCTGCATTTTTACGTAAGCAGGCCGATTAATTTCAGCGTGCTTCCAGTAAAGATGGGGCATTGACAGGCAGGTTGATAAACCGTCAGCTTTAACAGGCTTGCCAGTGTTGGAGGGCACCCTTCACCCTCCGATATTGCGTTTGCTGGATAGCATTCGCTGGATTGTAGCTATTTCAACTCGAATAGCGATGTTTTTAGAAACATACCAGCAAAAAATGACGAATCGGTTACAATTTTGCTTAAAATAGGCCGATTCTGTTGATTCAGGTTAGTTATTAAGCGGTTTTTCGTGTCACAGGCGCGAACTTTATGATAACATTCGGCAAATTTTGAAAGAACTCATCCGATGAGTACAAAATTTGTTCGATTTTGTTGTATCCAACAAGAACACGTTCATTTAATTGGAGACACAATCAATTATGATTAAACAACGTACACTGAAAACCGCTATTCGTGCGACAGGCGTAGGTCTGCACACGGGCGACAAAGTGTATCTGACGCTGCGCCCTGCGCCAGTTGATTCAGGTATTATTTTTCGCCGTGTTGACTTAGACCCTGTTGTCGAAATTTGTGCGGCGCCAGAAAATGTGGGTGATACCACACTTTCAACGTGTTTGATCAAGGATGATGTAAGAATTTCAACTGTAGAACATCTATTAGCAGCGATGGCCGGTTTAGGCATTGATAACGCGTATATAGATGTATCTGCTCCAGAAGTACCTATTATGGACGGCAGTTCTGGTCCATTTGTTTTTCTGATCCAATCTGCGGGTGTTGAAGAACAGAATAAAGCAAAGCGTTTTATCCGTATTAAAAAGCGTGTTGAAGTATCGGAAGGCGATAAAAAAGCGATTTTTGAGCCATTTGATGGTTTCAAAGTCTCTTTTGGTATTGATTTTGACCACCCGGTATTTACCAGTAGTTCTAAATTTTCTGAAATCGACTTCTCGGCAACTTCATTTGTTAAAGAAGTCAGTCGAGCAAGAACTTTCGGATTTATGAATGATATCGAGCACTTACGTTCTAAAAACCTGGTTCAAGGTGGCAGCATGGACAATGCAATTGTGCTGGATGAATACCGCGTTTTAAATGAAGACGGTTTGCGTTATGACGATGAATTTGTAAAACACAAAATTCTGGATGCCATTGGTGATTTGTATCTACTAGGCAATAGCCTGGTTGGTGCTTTTACTGGCATCAAGTCAGGTCACTCGCTCAATAATAAGCTACTTCGCGCCCTGGTTGCTGATCAGGAAGCTTGGGAAGTCGTGACTTTTGAAGATGCGAGCGCTGCACCGATTTCATATATTATGAAGCCGGGTCTGGCAATTTAACCTGATTTGCTCAATGATAAGAAAGCCGGGAATCTCCCGGTTTTTTTGCGTTTTGGGTTATCCAAAACTGGGATACTGTGATGTCGCGCACCATTTATCCATAAATTATTGATAATTGGTCAAAAAATCAACATCACTACTAAAGAACTAGGCAGGTTGGACGATAACCTCAATGTTAGCCAGTCCGAAGTAGCCATTTTCACGAAAATGTGTCAGTAAATCAGGTAGTTGGAAGCGCATTTTATTTGCCCAGGCAGGGCTGGTAACGGCAACAACCAAAGTACTTTTGCGAATATTTACCACGCGACAGTGTTTTGAAAGTGTTGCATTAAGTTTGTCATGTAAGGTATTGTTTAACGTCTGAATTTTAGCCAGTCGATCTAAAAGCGCTTTAACATCGCCATCTGGACTGGAAATCAGTTTGTTAACGTCATGGGTAGATGGACGACTCATAGTGAAATATTCAATTTGGAGTTTGTGGAATCAGGCACTAAAATGCTTGACCGCCTGAGTTCGAATAATAACATTCGAGAACGACAATTGGATAATTATAAAGGATTGTAAGAGGTTGTAGGCCTCTTTGACAAGAATAAATAAAACTAGAAAAACTATCAATTCGACCAAAAAGAGAAAGAGTAGTCCATGAGTATCACTATTTTACAACGCTCGCCACAAGGCATGCGGAGCGTCAAACTAAAAAACCGCTATCTATATAGTATTGTGAGTTTATTAGTTTTTCTGCCTGTTGCAGCGGGAGTAAGTGGTTACTTTTACGCGATGAAGCAATCGGATGCGGCGTATGTACAACAAGTAACTATCGATAATTGGAAAAAAGAACTGGCTGAACAATGGCACGAACTGGAAATGGCGAAAAAATCGTCACAACAACAGTTGAATGCTTTAACCGCCAAAATGGGGATGATGCAGGCCCATATCCGCCGCCTTGATGCTGCGGGTGAAAGAATCGTTAGCATCGCAGGCTTAGACGCCAAAGAATTTAATTTCGATGATGCGCCAGCCATTGGTGGTCCTGAACGCCCTGCGGGTGAAAGCAGCATTGATATTCCTCATCTATTAGAATCCTTAAACGAAATTGATGGTCAGCTGGATTCCAGAGAGCAGCAACTCACAGTGCTTGAATCATTGTTGATGGATAAGCATATGGGCGTTGAGCGATACATTTCTGGCCGACCAATTCGTAAGGGCTGGATGTCTTCATTCTATGGTGAACGCAATGATCCATTTACCGGCAATCCTGCCTGGCATGGTGGTGTTGATTTTGCTGGCAAAGAAGGCGACAAGATTTTCGCAACGGCGGCCGGTGTTGTTTCCTGGGTAGGTGACCGATATGGTTACGGTCTACTCGTTGAAATTAATCACGGAGACGGTCTGGTGACGCGTTACGGTCACAATAAGGAAGCTCTGGTTAAAAAAGGTGATGTGATCTCTAAAGGTCAAGCAATTTCACTGATGGGTAACTCAGGACGTTCGACAGGCGCGCATGTTCATTATGAAGTTTTAAAGAATGGACGCAATGTAAATCCGTTGCCTTATGTGAATCGTAAGAGTAAGAGTTAGTGTCAAAATTTTTCAAAAAGGCTCAACCATTGGTTGGGCCTTTTTTTTGTTTTTCAAGCTTGAATAATCTTGCTTGTCATCTCGACTACACTAGCCGTCGTTTCGACCGTAGTGGAGAAATCTTCTGAAGGTTTGGATACTGCTCAGCGCTCGGCTATCTCTAATTTGAAATGAGTTGACGCTCTGGTATGAAATAAGTTGACACTCTGGAGCTTGTTTTATAAAAGCACCGATACTTCGCTCATGGAAAATTCCCCCGAATACAAAGGAAGTCAATGAAAAAGCCCGTGTAAGTTATCAATTAACTCACTTTTAGCGATAGCCGACATTCATCCTGGAGATGAGTGGGGGATATTGTTTTGCTCACTTTTTTCACTTATTAACCAACAAATTGGCAAAATACTTAAGATCTGAGTAAATTCGTGCATTGCAGCCCGCGGAGTATGGCGCTTTTATGGCGCAATAAGGTTGGTATAAACTTTGCTGACTAGAATAGTTTAATGCTGATATGCCAGTCGCGAAAATCATTTCAATAAGCGACGGCCAACAAATTTTTAAAGGGAGAATTAAAATGAAATTACGCTATAAAATTATTAACGGATTTTTGGGGATATTTGTACTTGCGATAATCTCACTTGTAATTACCTTAAGTTATACCTCTGATTGTACCGATATACCGACCACTGAACCCAGCGAAAATAAAATTAAAGCTGTGGCTCATTATTGTTATGGGGCGTCCGAGTTATTGGTCGTTGAATGGATAGATAAACCTGTTCCTGCTGACAATGAAGTATTGGTTAAGGTTTATCGCGCTGGCGTCAATCCACTGGATTATCACTTAATGCGCGGTACGCCCTATTTTATGCGGCTCGGTCGCGGGATCGGTAAACCAGAAAGAACCATTATGGGCGCTGATTTTGCTGGCGTGGTTGAAGCTGTCGGTAAAAATGTCACTAAATTTAAACCCGGTGACGCGGTTTTTGGTGGCCGACGAGGCGCTTATAGCCAGTATTTGACTATTGGCGAAGACAGTGCCATTGTCCTAAAACCTGAAAACGTATCGTTCGATGAATCTGGAGTTGTGGCTGTTGCCGCCATTACAGCGCTCCAGGCTTTAAGAGACCAAGGAAAAATCAAGGCAGGTGAAAAAGTTTTAATTAATGGCGCTTCCGGCGGAGTAGGGACCTTTGCGGTGCAGATCGCCAAAGCGATGGGCGCACAGGTCGCAGGCGTGTCGAGTGCACGTAATATTGCCATGGTGAAATCATTGGGCGCCGACAGAGTCTTTGATTACAAAACTGAAGACTATACTCAAAGTGGCGAAAAATACGATGTCATCATTGATATGATCAGTAATCACTCTATTTCTAAAAACCGCGACGTGCTAGCACCAGATGGGCGATATGTGATTGTTGGTGGTTCGAAAGGAAACTGGTTAGGACCACTCGCTAACCCTTTAGCAGCGATGATCATGGATCCCTTCGTAGAGCAGGAACTGAAATTTTTCGTGGCAAATTTTAATCAGGAAGATTTTGAATATCTGGCTGAGTTAATGGCTACAGGTAAAATGAAACCTCAAATTGATCGTCATTATAAACTTGATGAGATTGCTGATGCGATTACCTATTCAGAATCGCGAAGGGCGCGCGGTAAAATTGTGATAGATGTTGCCGAGTAAGCTTTACTATTGACTTAGTTACATTTAATTGGATACGGTTTCTGCCATGTAAAAGGGCGAGGCCGTAGCCCTGAAAGTTTAACTACTGACTTAATATAAGTCTGAACGGCTATCCTTTGTGAGACCTTGTTTACGATTTTCTTCGATACCTTTTAGTTATAAAATATTGACTAAAAACACACCTTTCTCTAGATTGTAAAACATGAAAGAAAATTACGCGAACAAAGTTATTATTTTAACTCTCCTCCTCATCTATTGATGGGGATTTTGTGTTGCGTATAAAAGCAAAACCCCGAAGCGAAAACTTCGGGGTTTTTTTATAGCTGATGAAATTAACTTAAACCAAAAATACTGAACAGAACAATGACAACTTATTTTTTATTACAAAGAACTAAGCAGGAACTCCTCCTCATTCTCTTACTCATTCAATGAGGCGGCGGGTTTTTGTTTTTTAAAAGTAGTTAAATTTGAAACTTGAAACCCGCTAAAAAGCGGGTTTTTTATTTTTAGGGAAGGGTAATTTGAAATGCAACCACAAGAAGATCGCGTGTTAATATTTGACACGACATTAAGGGATGGAGAGCAATCTCCCGGCGCGAGCATGACCATTCAGGAAAAAGTGCAGATGGCACATCAATTAAAAGCGCTCGGGGTCGATATTATCGAAGCTGGATTTCCAGTAATTTCTGAAGGGGATTTTAAAGCGGTGAGCGAAATAGCCCAGCAAGTAAAAGGACCAACTATTTGCGCGTTAGCGCGCGCAATCGATAAGGATATTGAAGTGGCTGCTCGTGCACTTAACGGGGCTGAAAATAAACGGATCCATACCTTTATTGCCACCAGTGATATTCATATGGAACACAAGTTGAAAATGAGTCGTGCAGAAGTGATCCTTAAAGCCGTTGCTGCCGTTCGCAAAGCGAAAAAATATGTGGATGATGTTGAATTTTCTGCAGAAGATGCAGCGCGTAGCGACCGAGACTTTCTAATTCAGGTTATTGAAGCTGTTATAGATGCAGGGGCCACAACGGTTAATTTACCCGATACCGTTGGCTACGCGACACCAACAGAATTTGGCGAGCTAATTGCTGAAATTAAACAGAGAGTACGGAATATAGATCGCGCAATTATTAGCGTTCATTGTCACAATGATTTAGGTTTAGCAACGGCGAATAGTTTATCGGCGATTGTACATGGTGCGCGTCAGATCGAATGTACTGTGAATGGCATAGGGGAGCGTTCGGGCAATTGTGCCCTGGAAGAAATTGTTATGGCACTTAAGACTCGCCAAGATAAATTCAAGAAACAGACAGGTATTAATACCCGGCAACTAGTCAATAGCAGCAAAATGGTGGAGTCAATTACCGGCATGCAAGTCCAACCGAATAAAGCCATTGTCGGGCGAAATTCATTTGCCCATGAAGCAGGTATTCATCAACATGGCGTCATAGCAAATAGGGAGACATACGAAATCATGAAAGCAGAAGATGTTGGTTTTGATAGCAATGAAATTGTATTGGGTAAACACAGTGGCCGTCACGCTGTTCGGCTATGGCTGGAAAAAAATAATATTCACCTGAGTGAAAATGAAATTTCCGATCTGTCTGCTAAGATAAAATCTCTCAGTGATACGCAAAAACGTATTAACGACTCTGATGTCTTTGCGATCTTAAAATCGTCTCAAGGCGAAGCGGTAGCAGTTGCTGAACCCACACATTTTATGGAGACGCGACGATGGTAAAAACACTTTTTGACAAAGTGTGGGATGCGCACATTGTCGCACCTGAGACTAGTGAAACACCCGCAGTACTCTATATTGATACACATTTAATTCATGAGGTAACTTCTCCCCAGGCATTTGCGATGTTGCGTGAACGAGGCTTAACGCTTCGTTGCCCTGAGAAAACTTTCGCTACCATGGATCATTCGACACCGACTAGCAAACCCGACGACAAGGGCGAATATCATTTTAATGGAGAGCGAGAAAAACGACAGGTAGAACAATTAAAAACCAATTGTGAAACGTTTGGTATTCAACTATTTGAATTAGGCGACTCGCGCCAAGGGATTGTTCATGTAGTAGGGCCGGAACAAGGCATCACCCAACCTGGTAAGACCATTGTATGCGGCGATAGCCACACCAGCACCCACGGCGCTTTTGGAGCGTTGGCTTTTGGTATAGGCACTAGTGAAGTGGGTTATACGTTTGCCACTCAATGTATTCCCCAACGAAAGCCCAAGACCATGGGGATTCGTGTGGATGGCGAATTATCAGAGTGGGTTTCGGCTAAGGATTTAATTTTGGCGATTATAGTGAAAATCGGAATTGGCGGCGCTACAGGCCATGTGATTGAATATTTTGGCGAAGGCATACGAGCACTGAATATGGACGAACGGATGACCGTTTGCAATATGTCCATCGAAGCGGGTGCCCGTGCAGGAATGATCGCACCCGATAAGAAGACTTTTGATTATTTAGAAGGTCGACCTTATGTACCAAAAGGCGCGGCCTGGCAAAAAGCGATTGACGACTGGTCGCAACTCTATACGGATAAAAATGCCACCTACGATCAATTAGTGGTGATAAACGCAGCCGATATTCGGCCGATGATTACTTATGGTACCAATCCTGAAATGGCCATTCCGATTAGTCAGACTATTCCCGCTCATTCACCCCAACATGCTCTTGACTATATGGGCTTTGAGGTTAATCAGGATTTAATAGGCCTTCCAGTAGATGTTGTATTTATTGGCAGTTGTACTAACTCACGTATCACAGATCTGAGAGCCGCAGCCAAAGTATTTGCACAAAAACAAGTCGCTGAGGGAGTCAGGGTATTGGTTGTTCCAGGTTCGCATCAAGTGAAACAACAAGCGGAAATGGAAGGACTGGATCAAATCTTTATTCAATCGGGCGCTCAATGGCGCGAGCCTGGTTGTTCCATGTGTTTGGGAATGAATGGCGACATTATTCAGCCCGGCGAAATATGTGTGAGTACCAGTAATCGAAATTTTGAAGGTCGGCAAGGAAAAGGCGGCCGTACACTTTTAGCCAGCCCGCAAACGGCAGCCTACGCTGCCGTTGAAGGAAAAGTCGTTGACCCGTCGGCGGTTATGAAAAAACACACTCAGGAGGTGGCCTGATGAAAGCGGTCAGACACATTAAAGGAACGGCAGCCGTTCTAGCGGTCGACAATATCGACACCGATCAGATCATTCCTGCTGAGCATTTAAAAATTACGGATAAAAAAGGACTAGGTAAGCACCTGTTTTCAAATTGGCGCTATCTGGCTGACGGTTCGAACAATCAAGATTTTGTGTTAAATCAGGCGAAAACACAGGCGAGTAAAATTTTAATCGCTGGCGATAATTTTGGTTGTGGTTCATCGCGCGAACACGCTCCCTGGGCGCTTGTGGACTTTGGCATTCAGGTAGTTATTAGTACTTCTATCGCAGATATTTTCCGTAACAACTCGATTAAAAATGGGCTGCTGCCGATTTTGGTTGATAAAGACAGTCACAATTATCTGCTCGAACAAAATAGTCGTGAAATATGTATCGATATTGAATCGCAGAAAATCCTGTGCAAGGATAGAGAATTTAGATTTGACCTCGAACCATTTACGCGGTTTTGTTTCCTCAATGGCATGGACCAATTGGATTTTTTGATGAGTCACAGCGAAAAAATTACCCAATTTGAGTCACGCCAAGTGAGGTACGCATCGTGAGTATTAAAATCGTTTGTTTGCCTGGAGACGGCATTGGACCAGAAGTAACGGCTGCTGTTGTCGAAGTATTAAAAGCCGTCGCGAATCAATATGGCCACGATATTCAATTCGATACTCAATTGATAGGTGGCTGTGCTATCGACGCGACTGGTGAGCCATTGCCACAGCAAACGATTGCAGCGTGCCACGACGCCGATGCAGTATTTCTCGGCGCAATTGGTGGTCCTAAATGGGATGACCCAAATGCTAAGGTCAGACCGGAACAAGGGCTTTTGAAGTTGCGTCGTGAGCTTGGCGTATTTTCAAATATTCGCCCACTGACTGTATTCCCCAAACTGCTTGATGCGTCGCCATTAAAACCAAAACTTCTTCAAGGGGTTGATTTTGTTGTGGTTCGAGAATTAACCGGTGGGATTTATTTTGGTGAGAAAAAACGCGGTGAAGATTTTGCGACTGATGAATGTCGTTACAGTGAGATGGAAGTCGCTCGAATTACGCGTGTCGCCTGTGATACTGCCATGCAAAGAAATAAACAAGTGACTTCAGTCGATAAAGCCAATGTATTGGAGACGTCCCGCTTATGGCGCGATGTGGTGACGCGAGTGGTGACCGAGGAATACCCGGAGATCAATTTGGAGCACCAACTGGTGGATTCCTGCGCGATGAAACTGATCCAGCAACCAGCGCATTTTGACGTTATTCTAACGGAAAATATGTTTGGTGATATTCTGTCGGATGAAGCCAGCGTATTGGCTGGTTCGATGGGATTGCTGGCATCGTCCTCTATCGGCGAAAGAAGTGGTTTGTTTGAACCAATTCACGGCAGTGCGCCCGATATCGCCGGTCAAAACATCGCCAACCCTTATGCATCAATACTGAGTGCAGCCATGATGCTTCGCTGGCTGAAATTCGCAACAGAAGCCGATGCGGTTGAAAATGCGGTTAAAAGGGCGATTGATAACGGCGTTTTAACGCAAGATCTAAAGCCTGGCAGTGAGGTTACCACGCAAGATGCGACTCTGGCTGTCATTGAATACCTCTAATTAGCCGATTGATTAATTTTAATGAATCTAGCCCTGTAACAGCATTGCCTGACGGTATATTTTAGCCAGGCAGTGCGCGTATGGTTTAGTCGCAAGCTGATCCAAGTTTAGACAAGTCTCGTATATCAGTTAGACAATAGTAAACTTTGGTTCAGTTATGTTGCGTGAAAATCAATTTTTTTCAATCGGTACCGTCGCCCGAATTATCGGAGTGTCCACCCATACCCTGAGAGCATGGGAGAAGCGCTATAACCTCAATTTAGCGAGTCGAAGTGCGTCTGGCAGGCGCGAGTATCCGCCCAGCGAGATAGAGAAACTCAAGCTTATAAAAAGCGTTCTGGAAGTCGGCTATAAAATCTCTGATGTTGCCCACTTGTCGATGAGTGAGCTGACTCAACTAAAATTTTTAAATGCTCGCAGTGATAGTTCGGTGACGACCCGAAAACGCCGTCTATTAATTTATGGAAAGAAGTTGTCGCATTTAATATTTCAATCCAGAACCCAGCTTCGGTACCAGGTGGTTGATGACTTAACGCGATTAGCGCAGCTTGCCGAGCGTGAAAGTGGTCTGATTACCGGTATCATATTAGGATTAAGTAAGGTTGATCTCGAAGTCGAGGAACTCGCCTATAGCATCAAATTAGGGTTTGAACAGAATATACCGTTTGTGATCTACGCGGCGGTCGAAGTTGAACCCGCAATTAGGCAAAGGCTGGAAAAAGCGAAAATAAAAATACATGACGCCGGTCTTGATAAACAAAAACTCGACAAGTTGTTGGACTCGTCAGAGTTTCGTGATGAACGAGAAGTAAGCCGGGAGCGTCAGCTTTCTCCACAACAGATTGAACAATTACAAAACCATAACAGTAAAATATATTGTGATTGCCCTCAGCACCTGGCTGATATCTATCTAAAATTTAATGAATTTATTCAATACACGGAAAATTGTGAAGTTTTGTCACCTAAGGACAACGCCGTTCATCAGCATGTCAATCAGCAGCTCTCACAAATGAAGACTGACATAACACGATTAATTTGGGATGTCGCAGCCATCGATGGTATCGATTTATAGCGTGGTTATGTGTCACGTCCAGACTCATCAACGCGAGATTTATAGCGACTGAAAATTGTGCTAAATTATCGTCAATTCCAGAACTACCGGTCGTGATAGAAAGTGAGGCGTTACGTTTGCGAGATTATCAAATTCGAAAAGTCACACCTGATGATATCGCTGAATGGTGCCGAATGCGCACGCAACTCTGGCCTGATTCCGCTGACGACCATTCAGAAGAGCTCACTCGATTTTTTAACCAGAAATCCATTGACATAGTCGAAACTTATGTCGTTGATCGCGGCCTCGGCAAACTCGGTGGGTTCATCGAATTGAATATACGAAACTTTGCTGAAGGAAGTCGCCAGGCTCGGGTTCCTTATATTGAAGGCTGGTTTATTGATAAAGACTTGCGCCAAAAAGGTTACGGTTCAAGATTGATCAGGCAGGCAGAAGTCTGGGCGAAAATGCTTGGCTATTCTGAATTAGCGAGCGATGCAGAAATTGATAACCGAGTGAGTATTCAGGCACATCTTAACTTAGGATTTGAAGAGCAGGACAGGGTGGTCTGTTTTTTAAAGCAATTGCCAGACAAATAATTGCACCGAAACTTCTATTCCGTCGCTCCAGAAATATTGTTCCTGATAGGAAGCGAAATGATTGCTTCAGCACCTATTTGTGGTCTGTTTCTGAGTTTAAGATGACCGCCGTGATTGAGCAATATTTGTAAGGATAAGGATAGACCTATGCCGTTCCCATCGGGTTTAGTCGTATAGAGCGGAATAAATAAATTGTCAGAATTTTGAATGCCTGGACCAAAATCCCGAATAAAAATATGTAACCAGTGAGCGTCAGATTTAGCATCTAATTCGATCGCTTTTTGTGCAGCGCCATCCATAGCTTCGTGGGCGTTTTTAAGTATATTAATAAAAACTTGTTCCATTTGATGCGGATCGGCTTCAATTTTATCGATATGATTATTTTCGAATAACAAATTAATAATCTTGCAATCGGAATAGAAAGAGGCATTTTTGCAAAGCGCTTGTCGCCAATGAAATGCTTGCTTATTTGCTTGAGGCAAGTGTGATAGCTGGCTATAACTCGCGATAAATTGGTGGAGCGATTCTGCTCGCTCTTGAATGATAGCCAGACCATGTTTAAATTCATCTAGGTTGATGCTGTCGCCTTTTTGATTGAGCTGTTTGAGCATCGTCCGGCTAAAGGTTGCTATCGGCGTTAGTGAGTTATTCATCTCATGGCTGACAACGCGTAACAAATTTTGCCACGCTTGTCGTTCTTTTTCTCTCAATAAGCGATCGGCCTGAGTTAATAAGTAAAGATCATGGTGTGCGTTGTTACTAATAAACTGATCCTTAAAAATAAAATATTCTCCATTTAATTTAGTGGTGTTAAGTTCGATAATGCCAGATTCACTCAGTGCCGATAACGGTGAAAGTTTGAGACTGTCGAGTGATTGGGCTGCTAGTTCTTCATTTGTCGGACATAGGAGTTTACGTGCCGATGAATTTAACATCGCTACCTGGCCTTGAGCATTAACGGCGATAAAAAGCGCGTCCATCTGGTCGATGAGTTTTTCCAGCAATAGCTGACTCTCTTCGGCTTTTATTTTATGTTGATGTAGGGAGTCGGCCAATCGATTGACTAGCCCTAACAGATCTTGAAAAGCCGGGTTAGACTGACGTCGACCTCGCAAACTATAATCGCCGTCTATCATTGCCTCAATGAGATTTGAGAGGGTTTGCAATTGGTAATCGGCCTTGTATTTTCCTGCGAAAGCTGCATAGCCGACTACCAGACTCAATAAAATAAAAATAAACGCGATAAGATAACCTGATACGCCTGCCCAGAATAATGCAAAAATAGTTACCGTCAGGCAGGGCAAAGAAGCCAGTAATATCAAACCTGCCTGCTGATTAGCATGATCTTTAAACCAGTTAAATGTTTGTGAAATTTTACTGGTCAAGATCATACTTATTGACCCGTCTGTAATATCCACTTCGACTTAAACCTAAAGACTGGGCTGTGGCCGTGACATTGCCGTCATAAAACTCGAGACGTTTTCGCATTACGTTTTTTTCAATTTCGTCAAGTGTCATGTTTAAATGATTGTCTGATTGCAAAGTGTTGCAGTCAGTATACTCTGGAATCGATAGATTTTGCGCATCAACCGCCCTATTTTTTGATGTAAAAAGGGCTCGTTCCATCATGTGGTCTAATTCACGTACATTGCCCGGCCAGTGATAATTAAGCAGGCAAGCTTGCGCCGATTTCGAAAGCTTCGTCAGGTCACGTTGATATTTTTGGCTGTATTTCTTTAAAAATGACTGAGCTAATGGGATGATATCTTGCTCGCGCTCTTTAAGCGGGGGAATCCTGATTTCTACCGTGTTTAAACGATAGTAAAGATCCTGTCGAAACCCCTTGGTTACAATCATATTTTTTAAATCGGCATTAGTCGCGGACACGATCCGCACGTCGGCAAATTGAATTTTGTTACCGCCTACTTTTTCATACTTTTTCTCTTCCAGGACGCGCAGTAATTTGACTTGTTGCGCAAGAGGGATGTTTGCGAGTTCATCGAGAAACAACGTGCCACCATCTGCCATTTCAAATCGACCGATTCGATTTTCCTTAGCGTCAGTGAAGGCGCCTTTGCGGTGACCGAACATTTCGCTTTCAAATAGACTTTCTGGAATGGCGCCCATATTAACTGCTACGAATGGAGAATGAGATCTGGATGAACATTGATGAACGTAATGGGCTAGCATACTTTTGCCAGTACCATTTTCGCCTGTTAATAATATATTCATATCGGATTGAGCAAGGGCTTCGAGCTGCTCTAGCAACGCTCTCATACAGGCGGATTCAGCGATTAGCGCTTGTCGATTTTGGGTAAACTGTTGCTCATTTAGTAATCGATTTTGTTGTGCAAGGCGTTGCGATGATTTCTCGGCATTCGAGGCTCTAAGCTGTGTTTGAATTGCGACAATAAGATGGTCATCGTTCCACGGTTTTTGGATAAAATCTTGGGCGCCAGCCTTTAAAGCTTCAACGGCAATATCAACGGTTGCCCAACCCGTCATCACCATAATCGGCAATTCATAGTCGATGTTTCGGATGGTTTTGACCAGTTCGATTCCTTCTCTTCCTGAGGTTGTATCGCGCTGAAAGTTCATATCCATTAAAACGAGTTCGACGTTGTCTCGAGTTAATCGCTGGATTACTTCCTCAGGCGTGTTACAGGGGACAACCTTAAATCCTTGGTCAGCCAATAAGTACTGAAGGCTGGCTATAATGTTTTTATCGTCGTCGGCGATTAAAATATTTTTTTCCATGGAGACCAAACTGTATCATTCATTGTTACGGGATTTATTGTCACAGACTGTTTCCTGTCATGTCTGTGATAATGAAGTTTACGGAGGTTTGTCTTAAAAACAAGTGCTTTGTTGTTTATTGGCAAGTTTCACTCATATCGAAGAGCGCTACTGGGTTCCATTTTAAGTGCAAGACGCACTGGGGAGTATATCGCTACCATCACAATTAGTGCCAGGCTTAGGACAACCACAAGCGACAAAGTTGGATATAAATGCCAGGGGACTACGCCGTCAGTAAAACTGTGAAAGACAAAGCTGATTATCGAAAAGAGCGCTAAGCCACAACCAAGACCTATCATTAGCTGGACGCTTCCTTGTTTTAAAAAGAGTTGCATAACCTGCTTGTCGGCGGCACCAACGGCGCGACGAATTCCAATTTCATGCGTCCGTTGGGCGACGGTGTTGGCGGTAAGACCATAGATCCCGGTTAACGCTAACAGAAGCGCAAAAGCGCCTGCGCCAAAAGTAATTTTTGACGTTAACCACATGGAGTCTTGCATCATGCTGAAATCTCGGCCAGCAGGACGCAAGTCATAAGGTTCCAAATTGTGATCCAGCTGAAATAAAACCTGATAAAATAATTCTTCTGCGAGATTTTGTTCGTTGGGTGTTTTATAGAAAATGTCTTGCCAATTATCGGCAAATTGTAATCCGGAAATATAAATTTCATCTTCAGTATCCAGTTGTCCAAACATGGAGCTGCCATTAAATCTATCCGTCACTACGCCTACCACCTGGAACCAGATTTTTTGGTCACGCAAATTTAATTGGATACGTTTTTCAATTGCACTTTGTTCTGGCCAATAGCGTTTTGCCATCGACGCACTGATTAAAGCAGTATGGGCAGAACCTGTTTTGTCTCTACTATCCAGGTGACGACCTTCCATCAGGTAGGGGCCATAAAATTCGGTATTTCCAATTATGCTCATGGTATCAACGCGGGGTTGAGTTTCTTCAGGTAAAAATGGATTGTTATCTAAATGGATGGCAATTTTTCCAGCGTAGGCTCCAGCGACGGCGCCTTCGACATTGGGTAATTGGGTAAGCCGATTCACAAACTCCTCGAAAAACTGAATTTGTCGAGGTGCATCTTGATATTTATCTTGCGGTAGTTCAAAGGAGCCTCTCATTACCTGATGATAATTCACTCCGACTTCAATATTCATAAAATGATTTGACATATATGCTGACAATGCCCCAACCATCATCAAAGTCGAGATCAGAAAGACCTGTACTATCACCAGGATGCGAGATGCTCGACCCACTTTCTTGCCTTGGGCACCTCGAGTTCCGTCCCGCAACGTCGCGTTAATATCTTGTCGAGTTGCACGCCATGCCGGCAAAAAGGAAGCGAGAAACAGGGTTACTAATGCGAAAACCAGAGCCATGCTAAAGGTCGGCCAGTCCATTCCCCAACGCCACCAGAATGATAACCCATTTTGAATATAGGAACGTAAGAAAAAATCGGTATAGTCGAGCGCGGCGGAAACCAGCAAAATAGCTAAAATCAAGCCAAGCAAAGTCACTAAAACGCCTTCCCACATTAACTGGCTGATAAGACGGCTGGTCGGGGCACCTAGCGCTGCGCGTATTGCTGTTTCTTTTTGTCGTTGAATGGCACGTGCAAGCAATAGATTACCCACATTTATACAGGCCAATAATAGAATCGCAAAAGCAACCATATTGAAAAAAGCAAAGATTAGCGGCCCCTCGCCATCAGTTTGGGCCCGCTCAAATGACTGAACTTTGGCACGTAGCCTTCCTTCTTTTTTATTATAGAGTTTAACGTTTTGTTGATAGATAGCATTTATTGTTTGAGCTAAATCCGCTGTAGCGTCTTCGATGCTCACACCTGGTTTCACTCGACCATAAGCATTTAGCGTTAAATTACTTTCCGGCGTGGGACTCAATATTTCATCTGGCATTGGTAACCAGAAAAAGCTCTTAAATGGAAACAGGTAGCCCTCAGGCATGACGCCAATCACACTAGTAGGGATGTTGTTGAGGCGAATTTCCTGGCCGACGACATCTGAAGAGCCATTGAATTCCTGTTGCCAGACTTGGTGACTGATTACCGCAACGGGCGGCGCATCCGCTCGAAGATCTTCTGGCTCAATCACGCGGCCTAAAACCGGTCTCGTCCGGCTAAAGTGAAAAAAACCAGGCTCAACATAATTGGCAGGATAATTTTTACCGGCTTGACCGCGGCTATAACGCACCACGATATCTTCGTAGACACCGAGCTCGGCAAAGGCCGTTAGTTGTTCACGGGCCTGGAGAAATTCATAGCGTGGTACAAATCGCGGATTGCTTCCCAGGCTCACGCCAATTCTTTCTGCTGTGTCACTTTCTGGCATAGGCAGGGGTTTGTAAACCAGCGTATAAAGAAATGAAAAAGTATATAGACTAATCGATAGACCTCCGATCAAAACGAACAGGGTCAATGCTGTAAATCGAGGTGACTTAAATAATAATCTGAGCGCATATTTTATATCCAGTAAAATTGACATATTAACTTCCTTGCTTAACTCGAAGTAGTGGACTGTTCAAACACTTGTGGTGGATGAAAGGCAGGCGTTGAAGTTAGTGAGTCGACGACTAGTTGGCCGTCAATCATTGCGAGTTGTCTTTTTGCGCGTTTTGCTGATGCAGGATCGTGAGTCACCATGCAAATGGTACAGCCGTCATCGTGTAGTTGCTCCAATAAGGACATAACCGATTCTGCATTTTTAGAATCCAGGTTTCCTGTGGGCTCATCGGCCAAAATAAAAGATGGGTTATTTACAATCGCTCTGGCGACAGCCACTCGCTGTTGTTGCCCACCCGATAATTGAGAAGGAAAGTGGCGTTTGCGATGGGTCATAGCCACCTTATCTAAAACGCTATCAACCTTCTCATGGATAAATGAACGGCTTAATCCTGATTGATAGGTTAACGGAAGCATCACATTTTCTGCTACCGATAAATCAGAAATTAAATTAAACGATTGAAACACAAATCCAATTTGCGAGCGTCTAATTTTAGCGCGTTGGTCGCGACTTAAATTGGAGACGTCAATGCCATCTAACTGATAGTGACCGCTCGAAGGAGTATCTAGAAGTCCAAGCAATGAAAGTAGTGTTGATTTACCGCATCCGGACGGTCCACTCAAAGACAAAAATTCGCCCTGGTTTATCGACAGGTTAATGCAGCTTAGAGCGCGAGTTTCAATTTCTTCAGTTAAGAAAGTTTTACTGATGTTTTGTAATTGTAGGAGTGATTTCATTGTGAGTCCCTAATGTAGCAGTATTTCGTTATGTTGTTGCCAGGCAGTCGCGTCGGAAACAATTATGCTGTCGCCAACATTCAATCCAGTTAATATCTGCACCTGGTTGACCGAGCTTTGGCCGAGTTGAACCGTCTGTTTTACAGCGCGATGACCGTCACTGCTGATGCGGTAAATTGAAGTATGATCAAAGCTCGGCGCAAATGCCGGTCGTCGCACAAACAAAGCGTTTTCAATATGGCTGATCTCAATTCGACCTTCAACATTAAGATCTGGGCGAGCTTCGCTAGGCAAGTCGCCCGATAAAAGGACATCTACCTGCACCATTCCGGCGACTACAGCAGGGTCGATGCGGCTCACACGACCAAGAATCTCACTCGTTCGTGTATCGATAATGACTTGCTGACCTTCGATGATATCTTTGACCTGTAATTCCTGAATATTCAATTCGGCAATTAGGGAGTCGGGATCGGCTATCAGCGCGACGCTTGCCCCGGTTTGTAGTTGTTGGCCGAGCTGCAAGGATATTTGTTGGACAATTCCTTGTGCGCTTGCAGTCAGATTAAGGTTGTCGACCTGGTCCTTGATTCGATGATAATTATTTTCAACCAGGCCGACTCGGGCTTGTTGTGCAAACTGGTTTGCTTCAAGGTTATCTTTCATTTTGGCATAACGACCTTGTGCTGCTTGCCAACTATAAAATTGTCGTTGTGAAGCCAATTCACTTCGTTGGTAGTCAAGTTTGGAAATCGAAGCACGCCCCTGGGCCAGTAACTCGGTTTCTGCATCTAATTTTAACTTGGCGCTTTGATAGGCGAACTTTGCTTCCTGAACCTGATTGTCGAGTTCCACTAGTTGCGATTCAAGAGCGACATAGGCCGCGCGGCTTTCAGCGCGAGTTGCTTTGAGTTCCCATTTAGCCTTTTCTAATTCTCGGCGAAGATCAGGGTTAGACAATCTTAACAACAGTTGGCCATTGCTTACCTTGGCACCGGGTTTGACGAGAATCTGCTCGACCCGCCCGCTAACCTGTGAAGAGATCCATCGCTTATTGTTGGTTTTTAATGCGCCGACGCCACGAACTTCGACGCGGAAGGTTCCCTGAGTTACTTTTGCTGTCTGGATGTCCGCCTTTTCGACAATGTAAGATGCATTGCCTATGGTGCTTTTAACCACTCCGGCGGCTACAATCACTAGTGAAATGGGCATAAGATACCAGTATTTTCGCCAAAATGGTTTTACCCTAATCTCCCGTTTGATATCCATGGATGCCAGCTTAATGAAAGTTGAATGTTAATCGTGTATCAATTAGCGTGCCAATTACAGTAAATTACGTAACATTTTGATTTTTAATGATATAATTAAATTATGTTTAAAACATAAGAAAAACAACTGTATCGAATTCGGCACAATGGCAACATGCAACGTCGCGACTTCGATACATTCACTTAACGACTATCAACCCGTTCTGGCATACGAAAGCTAATAAATTCAACTACACTAGAAATAATACCCAGAAACTGGAGCGCCAATGGCCAATCTGAAAATCGCGGTAATCGACGATGCGACGATGATTCGCGACCTGATTAAAAAATTTATACGGCAGAACTTTCCTGAAGCCAAAGTCTATGAAGCCAATAATGGCAAAAATGCGATGGTGATGTTGAATCGTCAACCGATCGATTTAATTCTTTGCGACTGGGAAATGCCGGAGGTCGATGGTGAAGAATTATTAAGGTGGGCGAGAGAACACGAAAAAATAAAAGATAAACCTTTTATCATGGTGACCAGTCGTGGCGACAAGGAATTTGTGATGAAGGCAATTCAATCAGGGGTAAGTGATTATCTGGTGAAGCCTTTTAATAACAAACAATTTCTCGAAAAAATTTATAAAGCTTGCAGGCGACACGGCGTAAAAATTCCAAACAGTGTAATGATGCCAAAGCCGCCGACAGGTCGAGGCGGCGATTCATTGGCGGTATTGACCGGCCATTCTTCGCCACTAACGCAGGCACCAAAACCGACACCGCAAAAATCAATTCCAAAGGGAGCTGCGCTAGTAAGAACGGCCAATGGTGAAATTCGCTGCGCCCTTAAACAATTAGATCTGAAAAGTATGATGGGGATATTTAAACAATCCGGGTATATGCCGACTTTACTCGAACAAGTATCGATGGATTTAGAGTTTAAAGTAGGCGAGGAACAAAAGGTCGTAAGAATAAATGGCTTCGTCCAAATGCTCCGTAGCAGTGACGAAAGACCCGATAGTGAATTAATTTTAATGAAAGTTTGTTTTATGGATGAAGATCCCGAAAAGCGTGCATTAATTTCTGAATACGTTGGACAATTCGTTTAATTTTTTTTAATTATCGCGCCTCCAAAAAAAACACCAACCCAAAGCAGAGAGATTCCTACGGCGGGTTGGCGGGCAAAGGCACTTTACAGGGGCTAACATGACGGACGTTTTTTGTCTGTCTGGTTTTAAAGTGCAGACTAACGCTTTACTCAGTGGGCGAAGGCCGTAAGTCAACTTTTTGAGGTTTGAGGCCAGGCGCGTTGCTAATTTCAATTGGTGTTAACTTCAATCTAGCGAGCAATCGTTTGATTTTTACCATCGGCGTGAGTACGATTAAATTCCCGCAAGCAACAAAAATAAACCCACTTACCGTATATTGATTCCATTCAAATCCTTCATATAGGTTGCTTAAGATGACGGCGACAAACGGAAATAGCACAATGCTATAACTGGCTTTTTCTGGCCCAATATTTTTTAGCAGCATAAAATAGCTATAAAACGCAATCACAGTGCCAAATATCGACAAGTAAGCGAGCGAGATTAAATAGCTAGACTCTAGACTCACGGTAAATTTTGCGTCATTTAAAACCGCTGCTATAACTAAAAATAAAGTACCGTATAGCATTCCCCAGCCACTGGTTTGAAAAACAGGTAGTGCGTTATTTGAATTTCTGACGCTTACCATATTCCCAAGCGAAGCAATTAAAATACCGCAAAGCACGAACAGTAAGCCGGTTAGTGTTGAATCGCCTGCGGAATAATTAGAAACTTCCGGCCAAAATAAGACAATAATGCCCGCAATACCCAGGGCGGCGCCAAGGTAAGTTTTTGACTCAATTTTTTTGCCAAAAAATATTCTGGTATTAATAATATTGACTAATAACAACATCGAAAAACCAATTGAAGTCATCGCCGAAGTTAAATATTCCTGAGCATAATAGAGGGTGACGTAATTCATACTGAAATTGAGCAGGCCCAACAGAGCCATAAAACAGTGTTGATTGAAATTAAATTTCAAATTCAACCCCATTATTTTGCTGAGCAAAAGAATCAAAGCGGATGCGAAAGCAAATCGATAAACCAGACTGACCTCTACCGGTACTTCGCCGAGTTGGAATTCAATGGCAAACCAGGTTGATCCCCAGATTAACACGGTGATTGTGTATAAGAAAATATTCAGCATTCCAACACCTCCTTATGCGGTTTGTGTTTGGATTGGATGTCAATAAACTGATGTCAAATATACGCTCAATGTGTATACTAAACATATACAGAAAGTTTGAAATGAGACCTACACAGATTGCGCTAATAAATTAGTGCTCTGGAAGTTATTGAATATTCGGGTCTTTTCGGCAATTTTGCCAATAATTTGAGTGAGATTTTAAATTTGAGTGAGAACTTAAAGTTATGTCAAGCATGATTAAAAAAGATAGTGACCAGTTTCTGTATCAGCAAGTCATTGAGCTGATCAATACGATGCAAAGTGCGGGCTCACTACGCCCCGGCGATAAACTGCCATCATTACGAAAATTAAGCAGCCAGCTAAATGTCAGCATTCCGACGGTAAAGCAGGCCTATGTAGAACTGGAAAGAACCGGCAAAGTCGAAGCTCGTCCCAAATCAGGCTATTTTTTAAGGGCTGCAAGTCTGGATATTTCCAGTCCCAAACGCCCCAAGTTTGTCAGAAGACCTGTACCGGTGCGTTGTCAGACACTTATCGAAGAGGCGTATGAAGCGGTACATTCACCGCATATATTACCGCTTGGGGTTTCTCATCCGGTAATGGCTTGTCCGCCAGATAAAACTCTTGCGCGTATTATGCGGCGTGTATTAGCGACCGCTGGTCCGAAGGTAATGGCTTATGGGCCCATGGATGGTTTCGTGCCTTTAAAGCGTCAAATTGCGCAGCGTTATTTAGAGCGTGGTGTTCAAGCTTCGCCCAACGATATCATTATTACTAACGGCGCGCAGGAAGCGCTGGCGATTTCTTTACAGTCAGTGGCAAAAGCCGGCGATATTATCGCAGTTGAGTCGCCCACTTATTTTGGTATTCTAGAATTAATTGAAAATCTTGGCATGATGGCGCTCGAAATTCCGTCCTGCTCTGAAGGGATCTGTCTAGATGATTTGGCGGAGTCACTCGATGCGCATGACGTGAAGGCGTGTGTTTTTTCTTCGCTGATTAATAATCCGACTGGCTCTTGCATGCGCGAGGATAAAAGACGTCCGTTGGTAGAGATGCTGGAAGCGAGGAACATTACGCTGATAGAAGATGATGTTTATGGCGAGCTCCATTTTAATGACGAAGATGTTTTACCCTTGCAAGCCTATTCAACTAAAGGTTTGGTTATTACCTGTAGTTCATTTTCAAAAACTGCGGCACCGAGTTATCGAGTAGGGTGGATATTGTCAAACCGCTATGAGCAAAAAGCAAAAGGATTAAAACGCGCCATTTCCTGCTCGTCTTCTTTGCTAAATCAATGGGTCATCAACGAATATTTGCGCAGCGGCGATTATGATCGAAATATAAAGCGATTGCGACAAGTCTTGCGTACAAATAAAGAAAGAATGCGCTCATTAATCGCGCGATACTTTCCGGCTAAAACTTGCGTATCTAACCCCATGGGGGGAGGCGTGGTGTGGGTTGAATTGCCGCCGGGATACGATGCAACGGAATTGTTTCATCTGGCTGTTGATGAAGGGATAAGTATTACGCCCGGCGTTTTATTTTCAGCCAGTGGCAGGTATAAGCGGTGCGCCCGTATCAGTTACGGATTACCCTGGGACGAGACTGTTGAATCGGCTATCAAAAAATTAGGTGAATTGGCCCAACAACTTGGGTTACGAAAACTGAGTAAAGCGGGTTAACGAATAAGTCTGGTATTTTTACATTAAAGGATGCGAACTCATTAATTACAAGGCGAATTTCGGAAAAATTTTATGGATATAACGCTGCTGGTTGCGACGCTACTTTTGATGTTGGCAACGCTGATACCTTTATCGCGTCACTCCCACTGGTTTGTAAGAGGATTCGATTTTCCCCGCTTACAGCTTACCATTTTTGCAGCGCTCGTATTGGGATTACAAGGGGGATTCATTAATTGGCAAGAACCACTCAATTTTGGATTGTTAATCATAACGACGACTTGTCTAATTTGGCATTTATGGTGGATTGCCCCCTACACGCCAATTTGGCCGACCGAAGTCAAGTCTGCACCCAAGTCGGACGAACCGATAGGATTGTCAATAATTACGGCTAATGTCCTGATGTCTAACCGTGACGCCGAACCGTTACTCGCACTTGTTAAGTCGTATCGCCCAGACATTCTGGTAACCTTGGAGTCAGATGACTGGTGGCAATCACAACTCGATGATTTAGAGTCAATAATGCCTTATACGGTAAAATGTCCGCTTGATAATTTATATGGAATGCACGTCTATTCGCGGCTGCCATTGAGTGATTCAGAAATTAGCTTTTTAGTGGAAAAAGATGTACCTTCGATTCATACATTAGTAAGTTTGGAAAACGGTGAACAGGTAAGGATGCACTTTTTGCATCCCGCGCCGCCAAGCCCAACCGAAAATGAGCATTCAACACCGCGTGATGCTGAGCTGGTAATTGTGGGACGAAGTGTTATGAAGAGTCAGCAACCGGTTATCGTCACCGGAGATCTCAATGATGTCGCATGGTCTCCAACAACACGCCTATTTAGAAAAATTAGTGGTTTACTCGATCCGCGAGTGGGACGCGGAATGTTCAATACTTTTCATGCCCAATGGCCGTGTTTTCGTTGGCCACTTGACCATCTATTTCATAGCGAGCATTTTACTCTGCATACCCTGAAACGACTGCCGTCTATCGGCTCTGATCATTTTGCCTTATATTCTCGATTAACATTGACTCCGGGAAAAGAGACTGGACAACAAGGGCTACAAGCGGAAAAGTCCGATGAGGTATGGGCGCGTGAAATTACCTCAGACAAACAGGTTGATGACTCAAGCGTTCCCAAACCGGGAAATAATAGGAATTTAAAATAAAAAAAATGGAAAAAAGAATAGGAAAAAGAATAGGAATAAACAATCCCCAATCTTAACTCATTGCGAGCCTTGAACAACTGAAAAGTTTTTAATGCGCATGTACATAGGTGATTCGAATTTTATGAGAATCATCAAAATTGAAAAAGGCGATCGTGAAATCGCCTTGGTCGTTAAGCTGTCAGATTAAAATCATTTTTACATCATTGCCGGCCATAACCAACCAAATACGCCGCCAGTCAATAAGGAGTAGACTAGCCCATCAAATAGAAATTTTATCGTAGTCGACCATTTTCTAAACCACCAGATTGAGTTTTGGATTAAGCCGATGGCATAACATCCAAAAGCGCTCGCAGCTACGATTTGCAAAACCGCCATATAGTCCGCGCCAGCTTGTAGCGAACGCGATGCTATATAGGCGCAAAAAAAGCCAATTAAAATGCTGTATAAAAACCACTGAATTAAACTTTTACCCATCGGCCAGGGGGCATTCGGTAATGCGACCAATACACCTACGGGGCCCTCATTTAATTTGGCCTTATATTCTTCAGTCTCCATATTTTTAGGGCTACCGGCAAAAGGAAACATATACTCGCCCGGCGGGATATTTTGGGGGCGTAACGCATCGCGGAACGCTTGTTCATTGGGGACTTCGGACATATTGCTGCGATGGTAAGTGAGAAGCATGTGGATAATAGAGCTGGCGATAAATACGCCGACTGCGGATAATAAAATGGGAAGCCAGAGTGATACGATTGAAACCATTATTTTCTCCTTATTATAAGTACTTGTTATTGTTATAGATACTTCGGTTCGTAAAAATATCAATTGTAACAATAACATACTAGCCTATTAATTGAATATTGACGAGTTTTGATACACCGCGCAATGATTATAAAAATGGTTGTAACATTCTATTGAACCGCGTGGTCATAAAGAGTATGGTTCTCCCTTAATTTAATTGGTTCCGGAGTTTAGTCGTGTTGTTCAAGCGTATTACGCGTATTTGTTTTATATTGGTTTGTTTATTTGGTGGTGTTTCTTTAGTCGCATCGGAAAAAGATAAAAATCAGGCTGTCGCAACGTTCAATGGTGAAGTTTTCACCTATGGCATGATAGAGAAAGGGATTGAACAGGACCTTTACGATGCTGAGAAAAAAGTCTTCGACTTAAAAATGAACAATTTAAAACAGATGTTAATTTCACGGTTAATTAAACTCGACCCTCGCAGTAAAGGGATAAGTGAACAACAATTTGTCGAACGTTATATCGCTAAACCTTATCGAGTCACAGACAGTATGGTAGAGCGCTTTATTCAGCAGCGAAAAATCCCTGCCAATCAGATTGACGATAAATTGAAAGGCCAGGTTCGTCAGTTCTTAAGCAGTCAGTATTACTTTAATCAAATCGAAAATTGGTTTGCGGAACAGTCAAAACAACATCAAATTGAAATTAATCTGCAACCGCCAGGAGAGCCGAGATACGATGTAAAGGTCGGTGACGCTCCCTATATTGGAGGTAAAGATGCAAAAGTAACGATTGTTGAATTCTCAGATTTTGAGTGCCCTTATTGTGCTAAAGCGAGCAATGTTATCTGGGAGTTAAATAAAAAGTACGGCGATAAAATCAAAATTGCTTACAAACATTTCCCCTTAAACTTCCACCCTAATGCACAAAAAGCTGCTGAAGCCGGGATTTGTGCCAAGGAGCAAGACCCAAAGCTTTTTTGGAAAATGCATGATGCTCTATTTGCCGACTTTAGAAACCTTTCCGTGGGCACCATGAAAGACAAAGCGAAATCCATTGGACTAGACTATGAACAATTTTCTCAGTGTTTAACCAGTGGAAAATATACTGACAAAGTCAATCAAGATATTCAGGAAGGGATGTCCGTAGGTGTCGCATCTACGCCAGCTTTTTTCATTAACGGTAAACTCGTTAAAGGCGCACAACCATTAGAAGTATTCGTCAAAAAAATCGATGAAGAACTTGCTCTAACTGACAATAATTAGAGCAGCAAAAATTCACACTCAAATTGCTTTCGCTACATCACTGTTTGGCAATTGCAAGGTCACGTTAAGACCACCACTATTGCGGTTGCTAATCATTAACCTGCCACCGTGTGCTTCGATGATCTCACGACACAGTGGCAGGCCAAGGCCGGTGCCTTCGGTTTTTGTGGAATAGAAGGGCAACAAGGCATTTTTGAGATTGTTTTCAGACATGCCTTTTCCACGATCCAAAACTTGAATTTCCGCCATCTGATTATCGACTCTGGCAAGCAATGTAATTGCTTCTGGCGGGGAATCTGATTCATGGGCATTTTTAATCAGATTAATTAATACCTGCTGGAGCTGGACCGGATCGCCATAAATCGGTGGACAGTTTTGTTCGCATTTCAAGTGAAACGCTTTAATGGGGATTAAACTTTTCAGAAAGGAAAAGGTGTCAATTTTTTCGCGCCGCGGTTTTGGCAACCGTGCAAAACGAGCATATCCTTCAATAAAATTTTGCAGATATTTCGCTCGCTCTTCGACTGTCGCAAAAATTTGAATAAATTGTGGCTCGTTATTTCGCTCGCTTAATAATTGGCCAGAATGGGCCAAAGAGCTTATTGGCGCGAGGGAATTATTTAGTTCATGACTAATCAACCGAATGACTTTTTTCCAGGTGTTGACTTCCTGGCGGCTGATTTCCTTGGTGAGACTTTTATACAGATAGAGCTTATGCTGTAATCCATTGAGCAAAAACTGATTTTGTGTCAAATGGTAGGTCTCGCTTTTTTCATCTAGCTTAACGGTGAATAAACCACTCAGTCCCGATTCTACGGTCTGTGAAAATGGCGTGGGAAGCTTTTTCAATATTTGCTTGAAGTTATTGCCATTAATTGCCATGCCATGGTTAAATAATTGACGAGCAGAACTATTGCTATAAATTATAGCACCCGAATTATCCGTTAATATCAGTGATACAGGCGTCGTTTGTATCACCGTATCTAACAATAGTTCTCGCTGAAAAAGATGAACCCGTTCGTTACGTAAAGCTTCGCTTACTCTGTTATAAACGTCGACAAGATCACCAAGCTCATCATTTCGTGTTTTCGCGAGCGACACGCTGAAATCATTATCCAGAAAATTGTGGAAGCCGTCGTTTAAAGCTACCAGAATTTTATTGACGGGCTGCATATAGTACCGCAGTACAAAAAAGCATGCGGGCAGAATTAATGCCGATGAAAAAAGCGCCGCCAAATAAATATTGGCGAACCAATAGTTGAGCAAGCTGACCATGGATACAATAGCGATAATAAGTATCGTCAGTAAAATGCCCAGTTGCGCTTCTAGACTCAGCTTAACTTTCAAAGCTTTTCCTTTTTGTTAAAGGCCTTCTTTTGGAATGGAGTATTTATTCATCCGTCGATAGAGAGACTGCCGACTAAGTCCCAGTTGTTTGGCTGTCTGAGATATGTTGTGCTTGTTTTTCTCAAGCGCCGCGATAAGTTCTAATTTATCAGGTTCGTTCGATGGTGCTATTTTGTCGACAGTTTTTATCGTGGCTAAGCCTAGATTTTCGGTTTTTATTTGATTGTCAGTGGCTAACAAACAAGCGCGCTTCATCACGTTTTCAAGTTCTCTGACGTTTCCTGGCCATACGTAATCTTGTAGTGTTTTTTCTGCGTCACTCGCGAGTGTGTAGCCCTCAGGCATAAAGTGGAGAGCCAGTGGTAATATGTCATCAACACGTTCAAACAAAGGCGCTATTTTTATTTCGATAACGTTCAATCGATAGTAAAGATCTTCTCGGAACTTGCCCGCGGCAATTTCTTCCAATAAATCGGCATTAGTCGCACTGATCACCCTGACATCGACTTTTCGTGTTTCTGAACTACCTAACCGTTCAAATTCGCCGGTTTGTAAAACGCGGAGTAATTTGATTTGGCCAGACAGCGGCAGGTTGCCTATTTCATCAAGAAATAAAGTACCGCCATCCGCAGACTCAAAGCGACCAATGCGTTTTTTCTGCGCGCCAGTAAAAGCGCCTGCCTCAGCGCCAAATAACTCTGCCTCTAACAGGTCAACAGGCAAAGCGCCTACGTTGACTTTGACAAAGGGTTGCTCTTTTACGCTGGAATTCGCTTGAATTACTTCGGCAATTTTTTCTTTGCCGCAGCCGTTGGGGCCTGTAACCAGTACCGGAATGTCAGCCGCAGCAACCTGAGTCGCCATGGTCAGACTTTGCAACATGGCTTCACTGCTAAAGATAGTGCCGCACAAGTCATACTTTTCGGCAAGCGCATTGGCTTGACTCGATTTCTGATGAAGCATGGAGTTAGTCTGTCGACGTAACTGACCAAGTTCGATCAGGTTTTTCACGGTGGTGACCAGCTTGGTATCGTCCCAAGGTTTCGTCAGGTAGTCCGCCGCGCCAGTTTTCACCAAATCTACCGCCATTTCAAGATTGCCCCATGCCGTTAGTAAGATTACCGGTAAATCGGGATAGCTCTGGTGGATCTGATTAAAGAGTGTACGACCTTCTTCGCCAGAAGTGGTGTCTTCAGAGAAGTTCATGTCCTGGATAACGAGATCAATGTTTTCGGATTGTAGTAACCGGATGCCACTGGCAGGAGAATCTGCATGTAAAGTTTCTATATCGTAAAGCGAAAACAATATTTGCAATGCTGTCGCTATGCTCTGGTTATCGTCAATGATTAAGATCCGACTCATTCGAGGTTGCTACTCCGTAAATTATTCAGGATTATTCTAAAAGAGATGTTTGATGAATACCAATTTCATTTCTTCATTGGTGTGTGAAACAGTTAGCGGGTCGGGTTTGACCCGCTAATCATCAAGTTAAGTTTTGCGGTTAGATACTTTGTGTTGCGACTGCTGGCGAGATGCCGGAAGCCTTCTTGGCGGGTAACCAAACCGCAACAATACCGGTAATCAACATTATTAACATACCTAGCGGTAGATAGTGCCATTCGATGGGCGATAAGCTGAAAGTATCGACCAGATAAATATTAAAAGTGACTGCCAGCGCTGAACCGATGGTAACTCCCATAACTGTTATGAGAACAATTTCGGTAATAAAATAACGCTGGATATCGAATTTGCTGGCGCCGAGGGCACGGCGAGTACCTATTTGTTTAACCCGTTGGTTGACACTGAAACTGGCCAGTCCGACGATACCGAGTGCCGTTATGACAACCAGCAGGATTATCACTGTCCAGAGAATGAGCGACATGGCTTTGTCGTTTCTGTAAGTGTTAGCAATCAACTCGTCCATGGAGCGCACGTAAGTAATCACTCGTTCGGGGTTTCTATCGAGCAGTTTACGTTCTATTCCCGACATTAATTCATTACGCGCCGAAGCTTCTGCACGGATTAATATGCGCTTAAATTGAGTGAGTCTAATTGCAGGCGAAATAACATTCATTTGGAAATTTTGCCACGACGCCCACGAGCCAGACATTCTCTCGACAATACCGACAATGGTAGATTGGCCGCCGCCATAGTAGAAATCTTTACCGAGAGGGCTCTCTTCAGGAAATAGCTTTTCGGCCAGTTCTTTAGTGATAATGGCGACCTTGGCATCGATACTCCCGTCGGAATAAATGACTTCTTCTTCGTTAAAGTTTCTCCCTTCAATTAATTTAACACCGAGGGTATTGAGCGTATGACTATCTCCCATAAAACTGCCGACGCCAGTTCGAATGTTGTTTTCGAAATTTTCCGTTGATGTGGCAATCGTAAAGGAGTCTCCACTACCACTCAAAGGCACCTGGTTAATCGCGACGGCATCGATGACGCCAGGCATATTGCGAATCATATCGACGTCGGCACGAATATTTTGCTCAAGGTTATAGTTTTCTCCAAAGGCGTTTACGTTTAGCATAAACAGTTCGCTTTCGGCTAAGCCGGTGTCTCGATTCATCATTGACATGCGATTATCGATTATGCTTACCGAGTTGACGACCACGGCCAATGTGATGGCAATTTGCAGAATGATTAACAATGTACGACTTTTGTGTCTTAAAAGCGCACTGAGAATTGGTTTTATTTCTAACATAATAAACTCCTATTGCGTTTTAAGATAAACAGAAGGATTGGTTCTGCAGATTTCCCAGGCGGGGTAGAGGCCGGCAATCAAACTAGAGCCAAGGGCGATAGCTATCGCTATCAACACCAAAGTCGTATCCATATAAACCAGTTGCTCGTAAGAAGAGTAAAGCTCTTTAACACCGAGCAAACCCAGTTGTCCCAGCGCCAAGCCAAGAAGGCCTCCAGCTAGACCGATTAAGCTAACATCGACTAAATGTTGAACGAAAATTTCTTTGCGACTGGCTCCTAGTGCGCGGCGAACGCCAACTTCGGGGGCGCGTTTGAGAAACTTGGAAAGTAACAAACCAATCGTGTTAATCATGCAAACTGCCAGAAACATAAATGATAACCCAACTAAAATTGAGCTATCGTCAGAGACTACTTCGTTATATTCCATCCACTGGATTACATTATTGAGTTTAGCGGCGGCTTTTTCGTCTTGAAACCGTTCAAACTGTTTTTGCTGGTCAATATAGGCCGCTAAATAGTCTCGGTACTCTTCGACTTGTGCGGGTGTATTCAATTCGACCCAGTATTGGACCCACATAATCTCAGAGCGTAATTTATCCTGATAGGAATTGATCGTTTCAGTTTTCCAACCGTTGTTGTTTCCCCAGCTGGGTAGTTCTAAAACCGGGAGTAATGAGAAAGGTACAAAAATTACTTCGGTGTCGTTAAAGCTACCATTGTTTAAATCATAAAAGCGTGGCGCGGGTTGCCAGTCATCAATAACGCCTACAATCGTGTACTTACTAGTATTCAGATTCAGTTCTTTACCAACACTATTTTCACCTTTAAATAACCGGTCATTAAGTGATTTACCGATAACGACAACTTGCCGTGCACTTTTGTCCACGTTGGCATCCCAAACGTTACCGAAGATAAATGGAATCTTAAACATGGCGAAAAAATCTGCATCAATAGCCCTGGCAGACTCCATAAATGGCGTTTGCTCTGGGGAATCAGGAATGACGGAAAATCCGGTTGCTAAGCTACGAGTTTTACGCGTAGGAATGTCCGATTCGTGGAGGTTCATCACATCTGGATAGGTGAGCTGATAAGGGAAGCCGTCATCAGTCTGTGCATTATTCTGACCGGGACCATAGGTATAAAGCTGGACATGAAAAAGTTCGCCACTTTTGCTGGGAATTGGATCTTTTCCCATGAGATAATTGACGGTTAATACAGTCATGGTCACACTAATGCCTAATCCGATTGCACATACCATCAGTAACGTGAGCATCGGCGTTCTTTTAATGCTAAGCCAGGAAAGTTTTAAATAGTATTTCAACATGAGCGAGTCCTCTTAGGCTTCTATGACGTCTAAAACAGGTTGCAGATCCTGATAGTCACTCACCTGGCCATCAACGATATGAATATTTCGCTGCGCACGGCGTGCGAGTTCCGCATCATGGGTAACCATGATAATGGTGGTGCCCTGCTGATTAATTTCTTCCAGAAGTTGCATGACTTGACGAGCCATTAATGAATCTAGGTTTCCTGTCGGTTCGTCGGCGAGTAAAAAGCGTGGTTCACCAGCGAGCGCTCGTGCAATGGCCACCCGTTGCTGTTGGCCGCCGGATAACTGTGACGGGAGATGTTTTAATCGCGCTGACAAACCGACACGTTCCAGGGCGTGCTCTATGCGTTCTTTTCTTTCTTTGGCCTTAAACCCACGGTAACGTAAAGGTACGTCAACGTTGTCGAAGAGATTGAGATCAGGAATTAAATTGAAACTTTGAAATATAAAACCGATTTTTTCGTTTCTTAAACGAGATCGTTGTTTGTCATTGAGGCGACTCACGTCTTGCTCGTCTAAAATGTAGTTTCCGCCGTCAAAGGTTTCTAACATGCCAGTAATATTAAGGAAAGTCGTTTTACCCGAGCCTGATGGTCCAGTGACTGCGACAAATTCGCCTTCGCTTACTTCTAAGCTAAAATCCCTTAAAGCGTGTGTTTCAACCAGGTCGGTACGAAAAACTTTTTTAATGTTATTCATTTTGAGCATGTTGTCATTCCTCTTTGCTGTCAATTAAATTCGGTAAATTTTCGTGCCGCGTTGTGCTAATTTAAAATCAATATTTTTGCGTCCTGGACGAAATCTGTGTTGGAAATAATGACTTCCTGACCTTCAGTGAGGCCCGAGACTACTTCGATCTTATTGATGCTGCTGGTGCCCAGGTTAACCTCGGTTAGCGAAGCCATGTCATTGTCGACAACGAAGGCGCGTCGTCCTCCATGGTGTTGTACAAATGAACCTCGTGGCAGAAATAGAATATTTTTCTTTTCGTCCAGCACGACTCGACTCGAGACTCGTTGATTTTGTTTAATTCCGGGAGGCGGTTCTGAAGTAAACGCGATTCTACCTTTAACCACGTTGTTGGTAACTTCCGGAGATATGGTCGCGATAGCCCCATCATACTCTTGGCCGTTATAAGTGACTCTCGCTGGCATACCAATGCCTAGTTCGTCGGCGTAAGATTCTGGGATATCGATTTCAACTTGAAACGCCGATAGGTCAACGACAGTCAAAATGGGTTGATTTAAAGTAACGGCCGATTTTTGATCCACCGACCAGGAGCCAACAACGCCGCTGACCGGGGCGATAAGGTCAAGCTCGTTTACCAACCGCTCGGTATTTTCTACTAACAGGCGATATTGGTTGTATTCAAACTCGCGCGTTTTGATTTCGAATGCCAGGTTTTCTTTTTCTAATTCTGCCTGTTCTACTGCAAAATTATATTTGAGGCGAGAACGCTTTAAGTCGTCTTCTGCTTTCTCATAATCAAGCTGGCTAATGGCTTCAATTTTTATCGACTGCTTTGCTCGTCGCATTTCTCGTTCGGCGGCTTCCAGGACGACTTTCTCTAGTTGAACTTGTTGACGAGTTTTTATTCTCGATTGTTTAGCCGCAATTTTTTGACGTTCCAGCTCGATACTTAAGCTTTCAAGCGTTGCTTGTTCCTGTTGTAAACGATTGGTCAGTTCAGGGCTACTGACTGTCGCTAGCAAATCACCCTTATTTACCGATTCACCGGGATTTGCTATCAGGGTTACGGTTCCGACTGCTGGGGCATACAATTTGGGGCTATTGGCGGCAACAATATTGCCCTGCACAGAAATATCACGGATGAAATCACCTCTAGTCACTACCGCCGTTCTGACGCGAGAGCGGTCTATCGAAATATCAGCTGACGACCAGTTTGCAAAGCTCGGGTAAGCGAAAAAAATAACGCTAGCTAAAATAGCGACCGCGATCACTGAATTTCGCCAAATATTATTGAATTTGGGTTTCTCCAGAACAACGTCTTGTGAAGAAGTATCACGTATCATGAATGGGCTCCTGATTTCGATATAACCAAGAACAGCAGAATACATGCCAGTTTTCAGTGTTTATATAAGTTATTGATAAATATAGGTTTAATTTCTTTGACCTTTTTGTGTACGGTTCGAAGTCCGCCATGGACAGTGTACGCTCTAGTCAGGCGGACACTATCGGACAATAACTAATTTTGTGTCTATAGTGTGAAAATTAACCAATAATGTGATAACTTTTTATTGAAGGTTGGTAATTTTACCCTGCAATCGGGTGAAGAATCTGGTTATTATCTTTTAGCCTGTGTGAAAGGATTGAACATTAAAAGGATTTTACATTGAGTCAACAAATATATCGTAAAAGCGATCCGCACGACGTTTTTTATAGCAAGTCGCCGCGAATCGTCAATAGTGAGCTCGGTTTTTTCTATCGTGTCCGAGGCGGAAAACTCAACGGTCCATTTAAGTCTCGTGATGACGCGGAATCTGACTTGTCGACTTTTATTAAAATTTCAATGATTGAAGCTGAGTTAGACCCAGAGAATCATTTAAGGACATTTAACCGCAATCGGCTTGGTTAGGACCCATAGCGAATTGGTCAGGCAATCTGTTCCCGATGATTTGTGCATGAAATCATTATCTGGATAATCTGCGCGTTATTATTTTCTTTTGATTGTCATTTCGGTGAGCTTTGCTTGCGACTTACCAATTGCACACTGGCGGCACTTATCACAACCACAAAAATACCGGTCGTACTTAACCAGTCCAGTGGCGTATGCGAAATGATATCGGGCCACCACTCCATTGAAACGCTCACAATAGTGGTACCAAAACTAGCAATAGGAGTCAGCGCAATCATGGCGCTCACTTGAACCGTAGGCCAATATTTCATCGATTGCGCGAAGCAGCCGTAAGCGACAATTGTGTTGAGCGAACAGAATAATACGATTAACCATTGTTCTGGGTTAAATGTCGGAATGACGGTCAAATTGCTTTTTGGCATCATCACCACAACCCCGAGGGCAAAAATAAATAACAAAATATTCGCCGGTGATAATTTCTTGTGTAAAGATTTTTGCAGTAAAGCGTAGACACACCAACAAAATGAAGAGAGCTGAACCAGCAGAATTCCCCACACAATTTGCTCGTCTAGTGAACCAGGCGTCAGATTTCTATGAAAAAACATCAGCAGCCCAAGTGCCAGGGTTGCAAAAAAGACGCTTTGCATAAAGGAGACTTTCTCGCGAAATAAAACCAGGCCTCCAATCGCCAGATAAAAAGGCGCGGTTTGAAAATTGAGTTGTGCAGCGCCTGGCTCCAGATAGTCGAGACACCAGACGAAGGTTACGTAATTGACGATAAGAAATAATCCCGCGGCCAGGAGTTTAAGCCAGTCAATCGATGATAATTTTTTAAAAGCAATCAATTGTCCAAAGCTGAGCTGCACAATGAAGCTGAAAATAAACGCGACTAAAAAGCGGATCCAGGTGAGGGTGATGGCGTCGACAAATGGCACGGATAATTTTATTGCCACGGGCAACAATCCCCAGAAAATAACTGCGGTCGAGATAAAAAATAGGCCAAGTTGGAAGTCGGAACGCGAGGCTAACATTGAATAGATCTCTTCTAATAGGCCGTGTCTGGAGAGTTTGCCATGGTAATTTAATTGGCGCGAAGTCACCAGATAAATTAAATGCAGCGACTACACACGTCAGTCATTTTTTGTGGCGACTTTGTATTGGTCTCGAATTCACTAGGCACAAACGTCGCCGGCCAGGGCTAGAAATTGATGGGTGCTCAAATCGCCCAGCACAAAGTTTTATTTAATTGGAAGCGAGAAATCTGTGTCAGAATACCCAGACCTCAGAATACCCAGACGGTCGCCCAATCTTAACTGGCTTAGCTCAGAATCCTGAAGACGCTGTTTAACGCGCAAGCGGCTTGTTCTATGTCATCTGGAGTATTGTAAATGCCGACCGAAAGGCGCAGGCATTGTTTTAAGCCCAGAGCGGTCAAACAGGGCTGGGCGCAGTGGTGACCGGCACGCACTGCAATCTGCGCTTCAGCCAGAATGGTGGCTATGTCGTGAGAGTGAAATGGTTTACTCGTCAGAGAAATAATCGAACTCGCGTCCCGATGAGAGATGATTTGATAAATATCGCTGTCAATCAGGCTTTGTAGTTGGCTCACTAGCGCCATTTCATGGGCGTGAAGTTCGTCGATTTGCCATTGCGCCAAGAAATCGAGTGCCGCGCCGAGCCCGACAATTCCAATAATGTTAGCGCTACCGGCTTCAAATCGTGTTACATCATCAACCAAATGATATTGGTGGTCAGTAACGCGGTTAACGATACCGCCGCCAAGTTTTAAAGGCGAAAGATTGCCAGGATAACGACAATAAAGTGCGCCGATACCTGACGGGCCATACATTTTATGGCCGGAAAAAGCATAAAAATCGCAGCCTATCGCCTCCACATCGACGCCATGATGCGCAATCGCCTGGGCTCCATCGATTAATGTGGCCACTTTATATTGTCTGGCTAAGGCGACCATCTGTGAGACAGGGTTAACGGTACCCGTGACATTGCCGCAATGAGCGACGGCCATTAGTGCACAATTATCATTTAACAGATGTTCAAGTTCGCTGGTGTCTAGTTCCGCATTTCGGTTCAATCGCAGCAAATTTAGCCGCGCGCCAGTTTGTTCACATAGCCGTTGCCAGGGCAGGAGATTGGCATGGTGTTCCATTTGGGTTACCAGGATGGAGTGGGCCGCGGTAATTTTATCGCGAAAGTTATGGGCCACCAGATTGATGGACTCCGTTGTTCCCTGGGTAAAAATAATTTGGGTATCGTCACAGTTGATAAATTGGGCAATTTTACTGCGACAGTTGTGGTAAATCGCTTCTGCCTTTTCGCTAAAGGCGTACATGCCTCGATGTGGGTTCCCGTGGCCGGTGCGCAGGTAATCGTTAATCGATTCGATCACGCAAGCCGGCAACTGACAACTTGAAGCCGAATCAAGGTATACCGTTGATTGGTTGTTTAAAGCGGGAAATAAATGTCGCGTCTGTAGATCCATGATAAAGCGAAAGTCTTAATTGGTGGCATTACTTTAAATGGTCAAGAATCGTTTGGCAAAGTCGTCAGGTTAAGCCGATGGGGAATTGCGACCAAATTCAATCTTTAATCGCTTATCACGTGCTTAACTCGCGATGTAAATAATAACGTGAAATATGGCTGGTAATCGTGTTTTAACTTGGCCACAATCGCGCACCTACACTTTTTTGCTAGCTTGAATTACCACCATTACGCTGGACTTTTTACCGATTTGTTAACGCTATTTTCGATTGGTAATAATTACATTTTTGTAAGCTGTTGAATATTAAAGTAAAAATTCAATTAATAATGAATTATTAGAAAACAAAGTGAATGGGTATTTGACAAGTACGAATCTCTTCGTATACTGTTGGTCGAACTTTGAACAGGCATTCTTTACTGGTTAGGTGAGATGTTGGGGAAAAAGTATAGTGATTGTAGGTGAGAGTCAATGGCGCTCCCTCAATTCAATAAAAATTAAACCAAATCGCTGTCCTGGACGATAGTTGATAAAAAACTATGAGGAAATCATGAAAAAATCTCTCTTATTATTAGCCGCTTCAATGTTAGTTGTATCTTGTGCTTCAACCGGCCCGGAAGCAGGAAAAGTCGCTTCAGCTGAAGAAGCTAAGTCTGAAAAGAAAGAAACGCGCAAGAAAAATAAGCGTTGTCGCACCGGGTCGCGTTTAAAAGTTTGTTAATTCTACGATGAAATTGGCGGGTGCCGAATAGCCAGAATGGATATTTAGTGTCCAGATCTTGAAGAGTTTCCAGCTTCGCTAGCGTCTGACTTTTCAAAATAAACCGCACCCGGCAATTTCTCTTCTTACCTCCGTTTTAGCCCAATTTAATACAACACAGACTATTCCCGCCCATTCAGTCATTAGTTTTCATGTAAATTCCGACATTGAGTTGTTATTTAGCGTTTTGTCCCCATCAATAGAAGCTATTGCAACATATTAGCAGTAGTGTTAGTGCCCCTAAAAGGGTACAATTCCGCGATTCATTTTAGGTAGAATTTACACAGTTTTGCTAGTTGGCAGGCGAATGACTTGAAAAGTCAATTTACTCAAGCCTCGAGCCCTAGCAACTAAATTTATTAAATCAATAAGAATATCAGGAAGTTATAATCCATGTTCGGGAATATCCTAGCCAAGGTTTTTGGAAGTCGAAACCAACGCGTAATCAAGCAACTGAATAAGCGGGTTGCCCGCATTAATGCGCTCGAAGAAGACGTCGCCAAATTAAGCGATGAAGCGCTAGCTCAATCTACAGAAAAGTTTAGAGCGAGGCTCAGCGAAGGTGAAAACCTGGAAAATATTCTCGAAGAAGCCTTTGCAGTGGTTCGCGAAGCCGGTAAACGCGTATTAAACATGCGTCATTTTGACGTTCAGCTGATAGGCGGTATGGTTCTCAATGACGGCAAGATAGCGGAAATGCGAACCGGTGAGGGTAAAACCCTGGTCGCGACATTATCCGCCTATCTGAATGCGTTATCTGGCAAAGGCGTACATATTATTACGGTAAACGATTATCTCGCCCAACGTGACTCCGAATGGATGGGACCATTGTACAGAGCACTCGGGTTAACCGTCGGCGTTATTTTGTCGGGTCAGGATACTGAGACTAAACGAGCCGCGTATGGGTGTGACATTACTTTTGGAACCAACAATGAATTCGGTTTTGATTATTTGCGCGATAATATGGCGTTTTCTACCGAAGACAAGGTTCAACGAGATCTACATTACGCCATTATCGATGAAGTTGATTCGATCTTAATTGATGAAGCCAGAACGCCGTTAATTATATCGGGTGCGGTAGAAGATAGCTCGGCGCTGTATCGTCAAATCAATACACTTATTCCTTCACTAAAGCCGCTTAAAGATGAAGAAGATCAGCAAAGTGGTGACTTCTCAGTCGATGAAAAAGCCAAACAGGTCTATCTAAGTGAACGCGGCCAGGAAAATGTCGAACAGCTGTTATTAAAGGCCGGTTTGCTACAAGAAAGTCAGTCTCTCTATAGCGCAGCGTCTATTTCATTGCTCCATCATGTTAATGCTGCGCTGCGGGCCCACGTATTATTCAAGAAAGATGTCGATTATATTGTCAAAGAAGGCGAAGTGGTCATAGTAGATGAGCACACAGGTCGTACGATGCCGGGTCGTCGTTGGTCTGATGGTTTACATCAGGCGGTTGAAGCGAAAGAAGGCGTCAACATTCAAAATGAAAACCAGACGTTAGCTTCTATAACTTTCCAGAATTTATTCCGTTTATACGATAAGTTGTCTGGTATGACAGGTACAGCAGATACCGAGGCCTTCGAGCTGAACCAGATTTACGGCCTTGAAGTTATCGTCATCCCAACGAATAAGCCGATGCTAAGAAAAGATTTGGGCGACCTGATCTTTTTGACCAAGCAGGAAAAATATAACGCTATTATCGAAGATATTCTACAGCGCCAGGCCGCGGGGCAACCGATTCTGGTTGGAACAACGTCGGTTGAGTCATCGGAAATTTTATCTAGCGTTCTTAAACAGAAAAAAATAAAGCATCAGGTACTGAATGCAAAATTCCATGCCAAAGAAGCGGATATTATCGCGCAAGCGGGTCGTCCGGGAACGGTGACTATTGCGACCAATATGGCTGGCCGTGGTACCGATATCGTGCTGGGTGGAAGTTTACAGTCCGATCTTGACGCGCTTAAAAATCCAACGGATGAACAAATCGCGGAAGCGACTAAAGCCTGGGAAGAGCGTCATCAACAAGTGTTGGATGCTGGCGGACTGGCAATCATAGGCACCGAACGTCACGAGTCTCGCCGAATTGATAATCAGTTGCGAGGTCGTTCGGGTCGTCAAGGAGACCCTGGTTCGAGCCGATTCTACTTATCGCTGGAAGATGATCTGATGCGAATTTTCGCGTCAGAGCGGATGGCGTCAATGATGCAAAAAATGGGTTGGGAAGAAGGCGAAGCCATTGAGCACAAATGGGTTTCTCGCGCAATTGAAAATGCCCAACGAAAAGTGGAAGGACGCAACTTTGATATTCGTAAAAACTTGTTGGAATATGATGATGTTGCCAACGACCAACGTAAAGTTATTTACGAACAACGCGCAGAATTGATGTCGACTGAAGATATTTCCGATACCGTTAAATCATTACGATTTGACGTCGTCTCTAGCGTTTTTGCTCAATATATTCCGCCTCAGTCAATCGAAGATATGTGGGATGTTGAAGGATTGCAGGAACGTTTAAAAAGCGATTTCATGATCGAACTACCCATCCAGCAATGGTTAGATGAAGATGATAAACTCCACGAAGAGCCGCTACGAGAAAAAATTCTTGATGCGCTGAACGAAGAATATGCGAAGAAAGAAGAGCAGGTCGGCGAAATAGTTTTACGCCACTTCGAAAAGTCGGTGATGTTGCAGCACCTTGATAGTCATTGGAAAGAACATCTGGCCGCGATGGACCATCTCCGTCAGGGGATCGGACTCAGAAGTTATGCGCAGAAAAACCCGAAACAGGAATACAAGCGAGAAGCCTTTGAGCTGTTTGCTGAAATGTTGGAAAACATCAAATTTGATGTAGTTTCATTGCTTTCAAAGGTTCAGGTGCGCGATGCGGATGATGTTGATGCCGTTGAAGAACAACGACGCCGTGAAGCAGCTTCGCATGGTGTTCAGTATAAACACGAACAAGGCTCAGCGATGCCACAACAGGAAGAAGACCCAGCGGCGCATACTCCATTCAAACGTGAAGGCGTGAAAGTCGGTCGAAATGAACCTTGCCCGTGTGGTTCAGGTAAAAAGTATAAGCAGTGCCATGGCAAGCTAAAATAGGCAGATGATTTTTGGCAAAAGAGGCAGGATTTCCTGCCTCTTTTTGTTTCAGGAGTACCAATGTTTCAAATTGAGGTGGCGGCAGCCATTATTATCGCAAACCAAAGCGTATTGATCGCGCAGCGCCCGTTAAATAAACACAAGGGCGGATTGTGGGAGTTTCCCGGCGGTAAAATCGAATCGGGTGAATCCGATTTGGCAGCACTCAAACGCGAAATCGCCGAAGAAATCAATCTGACTATCGATGAGGCGCGCTTGGTTGAAGAAATTCATTACCAGTATCCGGAAAAGGAAGTGGTGTTAAAGTTTTTTCAGGTCACTCAGTTTTATGGCGATGCAAAAGGTCTCGAGGGCCAACCAGTACGCTGGGTGCCAATTGGCGATTTGGAACAATTTGATTTTCCCGAGGCTAACCAACCGATAGTTGAAAAATTAATGTCTGGAGAGTTGGCCGGTTAGTGGTTTTTTGCGGCCGCATTTGCGGTCACGGTTGCCAGCTCGGGAGTGATATTAAAGCAGTAATCTCGGGTACCTTGCCATTGAATCTGAATAACCTTACCGTCATCATTATAAGTTACAAGACGACTACATTGGTCATCCTTACCCCCCAAATCAAATAATGTCAGGCCAATGCCAATGCTACTGTGCCCACTATGGCTGCCAGTGCCGATGGACACGGAAGCATTGCCCGGTTCGCTGCTGCGATTTAGCCATTCGGCGTAATTTTTGTCGCCCACTTTTCGTTGATTGCTCGGCAGTCCCCAATATTTAATTAATTCATCAATAGGTTGACCGTTCCAGGCGCCAATACGGCTGTCGACCTGTTCTACGGGAATGCTTGTGCAGCCACTGACGATTAGGCAAAGCAGACCAAGTAACATGGTTTTACTCATTTGGGTCATAAAGCTTATTCCTTATATTTATGGCGGTAAACTTTAACTGGGCTAAAGCCAGCACATTTAGTAGAATACCGCCCTTTAATATTAGTCGATATAGAAGTTTTTTACGATGATAGAAGTCACATCCATTCGCGAGAGAATCAAAGAGTTACAATCGCGTAAAAATTCGCTCAGGGGGTATCTTTGACTACGATACCAAAAAAGAGCGTCTGGTCGAAGTAGAAAGAGAATTAGAATTGCCCGATGTCTGGAATGAGCCAGAGCGCGCCCAGGCGTTAGGCAAAGAGCGCGCTAGTCTGGAAGAAGTGGTCAATACCATCGATAGCCTCGAGTCCGGACTTGGAGATGCTGACGACCTGTTAATGATGGCGGTTGAAGAAGATGATCAGGAAACTGTCGACGAACTGGTCGCGGATTTGGACGAGCTGGAGAAGCAACTGGCTAAATTGGAATTTCGCCGCATGTTTAGCGGTGAAATGGATACCCAAAACGCGTATATCGATATTCAAGCGGGCTCGGGCGGAACTGAAGCACAAGATTGGGCCGATATGCTGCTTCGCATGTACCTCCGATGGTGTGAAAGCCGTGGATTTAAAGCGGAGTTAATCGAGTGTTCGGCGGGCGAGGTCGCCGGTATTAAAAGTGCAACCATTCAAGTCCAAGGTGAATATGCGTTTGGTTGGACACGTACTGAAACCGGAGTACATCGACTGGTACGAAAGTCGCCTTTTGATTCAGGCAATCGACGACATACCAGCTTTGCGAGCGTCTTTTGTTATCCGGAAGTCAAAGACGATATTGAAATTGATGTGAACCCGGCAGATTTACGTATTGATACTTATCGTGCCAGTGGTGCTGGTGGTCAGCACGTAAATAAAACCGATTCGGCTGTTCGAATTACGCATCTGCCCACCAATACGGTAGTGCAGTGTCAGAACGATAGGTCGCAGCACAAAAATAAAGATCAGGCGATGAAGCTTTTGAAAGCAAAGCTTTACGAGTTGGAAATCCAGAAACAGAATGCGGAAAAGCAACAGATGGAGGATGCCAAGTCGGACATTGGCTGGGGGAGCCAGATCCGTTCTTATGTGCTGGATCAATCGCGAATTAAAGACTTGCGTACCGGATATGAATCGACCAATACTCAAGCGATCTTAGACGGTGATCTTGACGGATTTATCGAAGAAAGTTTAAAAGCTGGACTGTAATCCGACTGAATATTAGGGGCGTCTGTCAAAGGCGCGAGAGAATTTAAGCCAACAGAAAGTAACTAAACTATGAGCAATCAAGACGTAAACCAAACGGGTTCTGAAATGACCGCTGCAGAAGATAATAAACTTATTGCTGAGCGCCGTGGCAAACTAGATGGCATTCGCCAACAATGTGACTCTAATGGGCATCCTAATCATTTCAAACCGGACGCTTACGCAAACGATCTGCATGAGCAGTTTGGTGACAAAGATAAAGAATCTATTGCAGAGCTAAATCATATAGTGAGCATCGCCGGCCGCGTGATGGCCAAACGCGGGCCATTTTTTGTGGTGCAGGATATGACTGGCAGAATTCAGGCTTACGCCGCTAAAGATGTTCAAAAAGATATGAAAGAGCGTTGGGGTGGACTTGATATCGGTGACATTATCGGTGTGAAAGGTCAGCTGAAACTCTCGGGAAAAGGCGATTTATTTGTCGCGATGGAAGAGTATTATTTATTAACGAAATCACTTCGACCACTACCAGAGAAATTTCATGGTCTGGCCGATCAGGAAACCAAGTACCGTCAGCGTTATGTTGATTTGATCACCAACGAAGAAACCCGTAAAAACTTTTTAGTCCGTAGCAAAGTTGTCGAAGGTATTCGTCGCTTTTTGGTTGAGCGAAACTTTATGGAAGTGGAAACACCGATGTTGCAAGTGATTCCTGGCGGTGCGGTCGCGCGTCCTTTTGTAACACACCATAACGCCATGGATATTGATATGTATTTGCGTATCGCGCCCGAGCTTTATCTGAAACGACTGGTTGTAGGCGGATTTGATCGGGTTTTTGAAATCAACCGTAACTTTCGTAATGAAGGGTTGTCGACGCGACATAATCCTGAATTTACCATGCTTGAGTTTTATCAGGCTTACGCTGATTTTAACGACCTGATGGATTTAACAGAAGAGATGCTTCGCACAGTCGCGCAAGAAGTTCTAGGCACAACAACGTTAGTTAATACCGTTAAAGACGCTGAAGGTAATGTTACGGAAGAAATTAGTTATGACTTTGGTGGCAAATTTGAGCGTTTATCAATGGTTGATGCAATATTAAAAAATAATCCGGAATTTGACGAAGCCGTATTTAGAAATCCTGAAGAAAACTTTGAGCAGATCCGCGCTTATGCTAAACAGTTGCATGTTAAAGAGCCGGAAGTAGACGGTGTTTGGGGACCCGGAAAATATATTACTGAAATCTTTGAAGAAACGGCGGAACACAAACTCATCCAGCCGACTTTTATTACCGAGTATCCTTGGGAGGTTTCACCCTTGGCACGAAGAAACGATCAAAATCCATTTATTACAGACCGTTTTGAATTTTTTGTAGGCGGTCGAGAAATCGCCAATGGATTTTCGGAATTGAATGATGCAGAAGATCAAGCCGCACGCTTCAGAAAGCAGGTAGAAGAAAAAGACGCCGGTGATGACGAAGCAATGCATTTTGATGACGATTATATTAACGCTTTAGAATATGGACTACCACCGACAGCTGGTGAAGGGATCGGAATAGATAGGCTCGTTATGTTATTTACCGACTCCCCAACAATCAAAGATGTTATTTTATTCCCGCATATGAAACCACAGGGATAATTATCTCGAAAACGTGATAAATATCGCAAACTGAACCCGGCATCTCGCCGGGTTTTCTTTCGACATTGAATCTTGCGTAAGAGCCTGCTAGGGTGAATAGTAAGATTAACCAAACTGAATTATCAATTTGTGAGCGCGCGTGACTATTTGCTTTCGATTTTTATTGGTATTCATAACTGTCGCTACTATTTCCCCGTTTGGAACCGCCAAGGCTGACTCACCTCCTTCAGATTTAATTGTAGAAAAACGCCTGAAGACTAACACTTCGTTGTGTCGACTACGCTTTGCCTGGACAGATTGGCCGCCTTATTTGGTTTCAGGTGAACAAGCGCCAGAAGGTATTCAGATAGATCTGATTAACTGGATTGGCGCAGAGATGAATTGTGAAATCATTTATCGAAAGTTGAAATGGGCCGAGAGCCTTGACGCTATCGAAAACGGCACCGTAGACGTACTGGGGCGAGCTTCAAAAATTGCGTCGAGAGAATCCTTTGCATTATTTTCCAACCCTTACCGTCAAGACTTATTGATTTTGACTATTCGAAAAGGAGAGGGGAGAAAATATCAATTCGGCAATATTGATCAAATGTTCGACAGGGGCTTTAAGCTTGGCATTCTGAAAGGCGGCTATTTTGGAAAAGAAATTGAAAAGTATCGCTCAAAACCAGAGTTTGCCGATAATTTCGTTGAGTTTGAACTCGAAAGCGAGATTTTGTTGGCATTGAATAACAAAGAAATTGACGGCATTTTTGAGTCGCCCTTTACCATCGATCATGCGGTCATGGCTAATCCTCTCTATAATAATTTCCAGGAGTACCCATTGGAAATACTTATTGGGGAATCGCATTTCATGTTTAGTAAAAAGACCGTTTCCGAACATACGCTTGCGCAATTCAATCAGGCCTTGGCGCGTGTGAAACAAAGCGATGCATACCGACAGCACTGGTTTTGGTCAACGATTAAATAACAGCGGCTTTAAGCTTTATTTTAAGTGTTGCCAATCATCAGATTTTAACTGCTGTAACTCTTGAGCCGAGAGGGTTGTTTTTTGATTGATTAACTGGGTGATTTTGCCACTAAATTCGGCATGGCCTAATAGAATGCAACCGATAATGATGTTGTCGCGAATGACCAGTTTTCGATATTTATCTTTGGTTTTAAATACAATGCAGGTGTCGTTTTCTTCGCCAATAAAATCACCCATTGATGTTAACTCAACACCAACAACTTTAAGCCCGGTTGCGACGGGTTTATCGATATATTTCTGAGCACCGCCCAGTGCGTTTATGGCGGCTATGCGGCCTTGTTCGACAGCAACCGGCCAGAGGCCTTTAATTTGTCCACCGCTGTTCTCCAGCTCCGCGATATCGCCCGCTGCGTAAATATGCTGTTGACTGGTTTGTAAATAGTGATTCACTATGATGCCTTTATTGGCGTTTAAATATTTATCTTTAGTAATTTTTTGATTGGTAACAATGCCGGCGGCAACCAACAATAAATTCGCTAGAATCTTCTCGCCGGTTTTTAATCGAACGGCTTCAATCTCATTAGCGCCTAGCACCTCTTCTACCTCTGCCTGATAAATAATGGTGATGCCTAAAGCGGCTAAATAAGTGTGTAGTATATTTGCACTTTGTTGATCGAGCTGACGCTTGAGTAATTGGTTTGACCGCTCGAGCACGGTTACTCTCATGCCGACCTGAGTGAAAGCAAAGGCAGCTTCCAGTCCTAACAATCCACCACCGGCAACAATTACCCGCTTACATTGGTAATCCTGGATAAAGGTACGAATAGACATACCGTCTTCAGCCGTTCGCAGGGCGAAACACCCTTTAACCCCCCAATTACCAATAGCCGGGATCCTTGCTTCACTGCCAGTGGTGATAATGAGTCGGTCGTAGTTTAACGTTTCTCCTGTCGCCAGGTATACAATTCGCTTGATCGCGTCAATATCCTGAACGCGGGTATTCAGCCACTGTTGAATTTCGCGTTTTTTATACCATTCATCGGGCATCAGGATTAATCCTTGTAATGCCGTTCGACCATAAATGAGCTTGCTTATTGCCATACGGTTATACAGCGGATACTTTTCATTTCCGATTAAATGGACTTGGCAGTTCTTATGGTGACGACGAATAAAATCCGCCGCGGTAACCCCGGCTATTCCATTGCCGATAATGACAACTGACTGAATCGATTTATCTTCTTCGACAAGCAACTCATCTTCTTCCTGTTCGACTGAGTCAGGGTCCAGGTTGATTGTGATATTCGATGCGACCTTGACGCAACAGGCCATTCTAACGCCAGATTTAAAACCCAGTCGCTCCAGTGTTGCCAATTCTTCTCCTGACTTTTCCGGTAAGGAATCTTCGCCGTCAATGATGGCGACCGGATCGGCGCCACATGCTCCCATACGGCAACCAGAATTAATGGGATGACCGTTAGCTTCTAATAAATCAAGCAAGGTTGAATTAGGCTTGGCGACCAGTTTCTCGCTATTGGGTTCTACAGTGATCGTCGGATTATCCGTTTGTTTAGCTGCATGCCGGGTCAGATGTTTCATGCTCGCCACTTTAGTTTGTTCTGAGCTGACAAAAGCTTGCGATAAAAATAATTTTTCTTTGACCAGAGTCTTCCAGAACCAGAAGAAAGAAAATATAAGCACGGGAATTCGAATTAACCAGACCAGGTAGCTCGGTAGCGTCAGGTGAGCGATTTGTTCACTCGAATTGATGATTATCGGTGCGGCATACCAGTAGAAAATATTAATTGAAATTAACGCAAATAGGGCGGTGTTTTTCTGCGGGCTAAATTTAAAGAGTGTTTCTATAACCTGATAAGCACCAATGCCAACAATGCAGTAAATTCCGAATTGAAAGTATAATTGGTAGACGGGCATGTCTGCCGAATAAGGCATGTAAAAGTACGCCAACAGCAATCCGGGCATCATACCCGCAAAAAATTTTCTATCGCCCGCAAGAATGGGATCATCGTCATACAAATCCGCGAGATAAGCCACTTGCGGATTAAAATCAAAACAATTCTTGGTACAGCCCACACAGGGACTGCAATGGCTGTTATTCACAGTTGCAATAGGTGTCTGGCCGTAAAGGCGCTGCACCGGCAATAACGGACAAAAACTTCCGCACCAACCGCTCTTGCCTTTAAATAACAGCCCGCCTAAAAACGCAAAACTGATCATACCAAGCAATGCAAAAGCGAGAATATCGGCTTCGTGATTGAGGTACACTTTTCGTAGCGGAATCGCAGTAAATAATAGTAATAGTCCAATCACACTAGCAAACCGTTTTACCTTGATGGGTAGCTCGCGTGCCAACGAAAATTTTAATAATCGCGGGATCTGGTTGCTTGCTGCTAGGGGGCACAAGTTACGCCAAAGTCCTGGTAAAAGCCAGAATACTAATGGTAGCGTTGGCACTAAAATGCCCCAAAAAATAATCAGAGTAAACTCAGGTTTATGCAATAGCCCCCACACAACAATGCCAAAAGCAGCTATCGAAATGAGTCGCAAAATTTGCCAGGCAAGACGCGGTATTACCGGTTTTACCTGCATAAAATTGGCAAATATTGGTTTGGTATTTGTGGTCATTTTGCTGCTTGCTACCGCTTGGCTGTCGATAAAAATTGCGTTGTTTTACGCAATCGGATAGAAAGGATCCGACCAAGATCCATCGCGACTTGCATGGCTAAGTTAGGATTTTTGGCAGATAAGACGGTAAACGCATCGCGGCTTAATCGGTAGAGTTCGCCATCTGAAATTGCACGAATGGATGTCGAGCGGGGTTTACGGTCAAGAAAAGATTGTTCGCCGATCACCGTTCCCGCAGAAAAAGTTGTCAGTCGTTCCAACTTTTTTGAACGACCTTTGGGGATTAACACTTCTAATTCCCCCGATGCCACAAAAGCTAAGGAATCATCCTTATCGCCTTGTTGTATCACCATATCGCCCTGAGCGAAACGAAGCGTCGACGTATAATCAAGCAGTTGTTGCCAGTCATCGTCGGTGGCACGCTCAAGAAAAATGATCGCTTCGCCGTCTTCGTGTTGACTGTCACTTGGATAGATAAAAAAATTGGTTGTATCCATCTTCTGTGTTCTCCTGGTCTATACTAGAAATGAGATATAGTGGAACCAATAAGAAAAACAGGTTTACACTGACAACTTACTTGGTTTAATTATAAAAAACAACTGGTTAAGAACAAAAGGGTAAGCTTAGTTAAAATAACGTGAAAGAATAATTTAAATTTAGCACGTGGACATACGATGAATTCAAGAGAAGAACCCTGGAAAAGCGAAACGAAAAACTTACTGTTAGTCGGTCAGTTTGACTCGTTTGCTTTCGCGCCGCAGCGGTTGACTCGTGAATTTCCTGGTTACGGCCAATTCACTATTACCGCCTGCTCGCAAACAGAATTTCTACAACATTGCCAGTCCGCGCAAGCGCGACCTCCGTCAGAAAGTCACTCGAGTGATGAAGCGCTATTGGTTGCGATAACCGCGACTGATATTTCTCTGGATAAAGCCGCTTTAAATGGACGCAAGATTTTTGTTATCGCTTGCAATGAAAAATCTTATGCGAATTTATTTATACCGCAAGCGCATTCATTTAACGCGCTAGTTTCGGCCATTAAAGTTGGCTACGAATATTTGTTTAATCGACGACAATTGGAGGCTATGTCTCGCGATATAGTGTCAGTTTCTCAAGAGCGAAAAGATCTGTGTGACATAGGTATTGCATTAAGTGCGGAAAAAAACCTCGACCGGCTGTTAACCCTGGTGTTAAGTGAGGGACGAAAATTAGGTAACTGTGAGGCAGTATCGCTTTATTTACTCACCGCGGAAGGCAAAGAAACCCCAGAACTTTTATTTAAGTTGACTCAAAATAGTAAGATTGACTTTGATTTCAAAGAAAAGCGATTCCCGCTTACTAACCAGTCTTTAGCAGGGTATGTCGCATTAACCGGCGAGATCCTGAATATCTCTGATGCTTATCAGATTTCGAGTGATCAGCCGTATCAATTTGATAAAAGTTTTGATATTGCCACGGGTTATCGAACCAAAGAACTGTTGGTCATTCCAATGCGAAATCATAATTGGAAAGTTATCGGCGTGTTGCAATTTATTAATCACCGTGATCCGGTTGCTTATTGCCCGGACAATTTGGGCTTCACGTTAGAACGACAAGAGTTATTAATGAGTCTGGCCAGTCAGGCCGCGGTCGCAATTGACAATAGTCAGTTGCTGGAAAATATTCAAACACTTTTCGAAGGCTTTGTGGCTGCCTCGGTTAAAGCGATCGAGTCTCGGGATCCGGTAACCAGTGGTCATTCATTTCGTGTTGCCGAATTGACGACAGGGTTGGCCATATCACTAGACAAAAGTGGCAGCGGGCTCTATCGAGATACTTTTTTCACTGATCAGCAAATGCGTGAGATTCGTTACGCTTCACTACTTCATGATTTTGGTAAAGTTGGCGTGCAGGAAAATGTCTTACTTAAAGCCAATAAGTTACAGGACGACCGCTACCGCATTCTCGACCTGAAAATCGAATGGCAAAAGCAGGTCATTCAGCGTAAATTTTTTCAGAGCCAATTGCAGCAAAATGAGTCGCCGGCTAATCTTGATTGGCAAAGTTCACCTGCGTACCAAGCAATGCAAAAGCGGTTAAAGCAATTAGACTACTTTCAAAAGATTCTTTACCAAGCGAATCAGCCATCGATATTAGAAGAAGAAATTGCGGTCGAACTCAGACAACTTTTTGATTACCAGATGGATGAAGCCTATCCTTATGGTCGTTCTTTGTTAAGCGCAGAGGATTTTTTGTCGTTATCGGTAACACGGGGAAGCCTCACAGAGCAGGAACGACTGGAAATCCAATCCCATGTCATCCATACAGAAGCGTTTCTGGCCGAAATTCCATGGACAGAAGGGCTCGCTAAAGTGCCAACTATTGCGGCGTCGCATCATGAAAAATTGGACGGTTCGGGTTATCCTCATGGTCGAGTTGGTGAAGACATCCCACTTCCGAGCCGGATGATGGCGGTCGCGGATATTTTTGATGCGTTAACCGCCAGCGATCGGCCGTATAAGAAAGCCGTTCAATCTGATACGGCGCTGGATATTCTTAAACAAGAAGCCCAAAATGGTAAGCTTTGTCGCACAATCGTTGATATTTTTATTGAGGCTAAGGTGTACCAACAATGTTTCGATTAATTAGACGATGCAATGCTAAACGACAATAAAACCAATAAGCTTAGATTTATTCTGCCAAAATTACTTTTTGTCCTGGTTATCTGGGCTGTTTACCAATTGCCTTTCTGGTCTATGGTCGATGAGCAATATAATGATCATTGGAGGCGTCAAATAGCGGTGACCAGCCAGCCTGATGAACGCATATTAATTATTGAAATAGACGAAAAAAGTTTAACTGAGATGGAGTCGGTGGCGGGAAGATGGCCTTGGCCGCGTTCGGTTCACGCCTTTTTAGTGGAAGGGTTGCTTGCTGCTGAAAGTGCTGCGATTGTTTTCGATATATTGTTCTCAGAACGCGATATAAGGCGCGAAGAATTTGACCAACATTTTGCGGAAGTTGTGCATCAGCAACCGCATATTTTTTACGCCGCGACACTTTTGACGGATAGCAGCGCTCAATCAGCGATTTCACTCGCCAATCTGCCCAATGACTTTTTTACCGTTAAAGATGAGTCAGCCAATCCCGCACCGATGGGGAACTTTGTATTACCCTGGATTATTGATGCAAATGACTGGAATATCGGTTTAATCAACTTTCTCGCGGATGATGATGGCAAAGCGAGGCGATATCCGGTGACGACTTCGTTAGGTGAATGGCGGATCCATTCTTTGCCTGGCAAAGTTGTCACCTTTATCAAGCAACAAAACAAAATGCTCGCTCAATCGCCGCTTCCTGATACCATCCATCTCAAATACAAGAGCACTCAACGTGTATTCAATTCGATCTCATACGCCGATGCCCGATTTCTCCTGGACAATCGTCAACAGCTGGATTTATTTCGCGATAAAATCGTACTCATAGGCGCTACCGCCACTGGATTGCACGACTTGCGGCCCAGCCCGATCGATAACCTTTATCCGGCAACCAGTATTATTGCGACTGCAATAGATAATTTATTAAATGAGGACCATCTGGTTTTGGTGGATCGAAATTATGGGCTGACATTCTTGTTTTTCTTTATCATTTTGATGTGGGGGATTTTTTACCTTTTGGAAAATTACCGCTCGCAAATTCTGATGTCAGTAACGTTACTCATTGTAACCGCCGGCAGCTTATTATTGATCAGCCTTCAATTGAGTAAAGCCGATATGCTGTTTCCCTCGGCTTCAGTTTTTTTAGTGGTGTTATTCTCTGTGATTTCTGTGATTTTATACCGCGGTTTTAGCGAATACCTATCTAAGCGACATACGTTACAGACATTTTCACGCTTCATGGATCCTGTGGTGGTTAAGCAGCTGATTGCGGAACCGCAATGGCAGGATAAACTTGCTAATAAGTCGACCGAAGTCAGTGTATTATTTTCCGATATCCGAGGATTTACGTCGCTTTCAGAAAAAAGAAGCGCAGAACAGATTATCCAGATTTTAAATGATTATTTTGACTTGCAGGTCGAAACGGTATTTAAATTCTCAGGAACTTTGGATAAGTTTATTGGAGACGCCATTATGGCATTCTGGGGGGCCCCCATCGAGGATAAACGACACGCAGTGAATGCGGTAAACGCAGCTTTGACAATGGTTGATAACTTGCTGCGATTTAGAGATTCCTTACCCGAAGAGTTAAAAAGTTTTGATGTCGGTATCGGCGTCCACAGCGGCCCTGCTGTAGTAGGAATGCTCGGCTCGTCTAAGCGTTATGATTATACCGCTATTGGCGACACGGTTAACCTCGCCAGCCGAATAGAAGGGGTAACGAAAGGTGTTGCAAGAGTGTTAATATCAGAGTCAACCAAAGCCCTGTGCGGTGATGCTTTTGAGTACCAGTTTAAAGGGGAGTATGCAGTAAAAGGCCGAGAAGAAAAGGTCAAATTGTTTGAACCTGTGCGAGTGACGTAAACGGCTTGCATAAAATCAATGGAGGGATGTATCAGATGTACCAGTTTAACAGGCGAGTGCCTGCTGTTATGACAGGAATAAAGTATTTATCCGTCGCGGTATTTTGGGTCAGTTTCAATTTACAAGCGACGCCGGCGACTTTGATAACCGAAGCCGAACTAAAAAAGTCGCCTAACTTTAGCGGGGCAAATATGAGTACCCTGAAAAAAGGGGAAAAAGTTGAAATAAAACAGCGGGAACGCGGGTGGTATCAAGTTGAGACGCAGGATAATCAGGTTGGTTGGATTATCATGTTACGACTCAAGCTGAATAAAATGGAGTTGCCAACGAGTGACGGCAAAAAGTCGCGACTAGTCAGTTTGCGGCGAGGCCACAGTAACATTACCGCCACGACGGGCGTGCGTGGAATTGGCGAGACGGATATCAAAAATGCCAAAGCAGATTTCGATGGTTTGCAAAAAGCAAAAACTTATTCGGTAACGCAGCAACAAGCGCATCAGTTTGCCGCTGATGCTCAGCTTCATTCTGTTAACATTGAATATGAGGTAGAGAACGATGAAGAATAATCGAATCACGACTTTATGCGTTTTCAGTTTGCTTTTTCTTTCCGTTGGGTGTGGACTTAAAGTCGGGAATGTAGATGTCGGACGACTCGCGACTGCCAGTGCAGACATTGTTACCGGTGGAAAATTGTCGTTGAAAGAACAAGAATCCATCGGTTGGCAGATGACCGCGATTATTATCGGCAGTAGTCAGTTGCATCAGGATGCCAAATTGCAAAACTACGTCAATCAGGTCGGGCAATGGGTTGCTTCGCATACCGTTATCGATAGTAAAAATACACAAGCGGACTGGCAGTTTATTGTCATTGATTCTCCGGATTTTAGTGCCTTTTCAATGCCAGGGGGATACGTCGTTATTTCCTCTGGAATAGTCGACCGTTTGTCGAGCGAAGCGGAGTTAGCAGCTGTTCTGGCCCATGAAATTGTCCATATAGAACAAAAGCACCAGGTGACTGCGATAGAAAAAAGTAAACAGTTTTCTGGCATTGGGGATCTCGCGTTTATTGCGCATGATTATCAACAAACGCAAGCGGGTGGTTATGATGAAGATTCCGCGGCAAAACGAGCGATTGCCGGCTCACTATTTAGTCTGACTCACGACTTATATACCAAGGGGCTAGGTCGCGAAGACGAATTGGATGCTGATCAGAAGGCCGTGGTGTTAATGACCCGAGCAGGGTACGACCCTTATGCTTATCTTGCAGTCATGCAATTAATTCAGAGTATGGATGATGATCACAAAACCTTGCTCCTGGCCACCCATCCTAAACCGGAAGACAGAATTGAGGTGACAAGTTCGTCGATAGAATATGTTGATAAATATGCCAGTTCGACTAAAGTGGTCGCTGACCGATTTTTAGAGACGATTCGATAATTAACCAGGAGAAAATATCGATGGACAACAAAATGAAAAGTGTTTTTTGGTTTGTGATTTTGTGTATTTTGCCAGGCGTGGCAATAGCTGGTGATAAAATGGTTTCTACGCCATCTCCTGCTGAGGCAAAAGTTTATATCATTTCACCTACCGATGGTGCAGAAGTGAATGAAACTTTTACCGTCAAATTCGGTTTAACTGGCATGGGCGTAGCGCCAGCGGGTACCGATAAAGCCAATACAGGACATCACCATTTAATAATCGATAGCGAGGCTTTGCCAAAGTTAGGTGTTCCCATGGGGAGCGATGTAAAACATTTTGGTGGTGGACAGACTGAAACCTCTTTGACGCTGCCGAAAGGAAAACATACGTTGCGTTTGGTGCTAGGAGACATGTCACATATTCCGCACGAACCGATGGTGTACTCCGAGCTGGTTACGATTACCGTGAAATAATTATGCGGCTTCATCCAAGTGAAAAAAGCCGAAGCATTTGCTTGGGCTTTTTTTGGATAGTTTTAAACTTCATAGATATTTCGAATTTTCCCACTCCAACGACTGTGCTTTACTCGAAATTCTCGAAAGTGATGGCGGTCGACTTGAAAAACCAGCGTGTACTTAAATGTTTTAAATCCCGCGTGGATATTCTCAGATTCAACAACCTTGGCGCTACCTAATCCATAGTTACGTTTAATTTCGCGAATCGCTCGATACACATCATCGACTGGGAAATCATGGCGATGAATCTCGTTCAGAGCGCCGTAGCTCACCGGGCGTCTTTTTATCTTGTGACAGCTACCGCCGCCTAATTCAATCAAATATTGTTGCTCAGACGTAAATTTGCCACGCAGTTTGTGCCCCCAGGAGTCGAAACATTTGAACAGCTTTATATCATATCCGTACTCTGGCTGACGCCAGTTATTTTCGTGATGGCGATAGACTTTCGCTTGCGCTGACTTATTTTTAATCTGTTCTTTAGTGGTTACTTTAGGGTTGCCAGCGGTTGCAGTGAGTGCTGGAAGTAATAAAACGAGTGCAAGTAGTTTTTTCATGGTAAGCCACCTCTTTTTTGTATGCTTGAGGTTCATTATGCGGGTGGCGGCTGAATGGAAAATGAACGAGGGTGCGATTCGGCAAAACGGGTAATTTTACCCATTTTTTGTGCCAAGGCATTATTGATGGATAAAGTAGGAAGCGCAGAACATCTGCGCGGCTTAAAAACGAAAGGCGATTAATTTCTAATTTCGCGCCAGTAAATCATGCGGTCATTGCCGCGGTAGTAGCCGAAATTAAGTGTACCCGAAGTCGCATCGATGGTGTTGTCGCCATCCCAGTCGAACTGTAGCCAGCTTTGACCCGTCAGGTTAAAATTGACAACAACGCTGCCAAAATTATTGTCGCCGGGCGCGGTAAACCAGATACCGTTTGATAGACTGCTAATGCCATTGGCAAGAACTTGGGTAGAGCCAGGTGAAAAAATACTTGTTTCGCCGTCACTTAAATTATCGGTATAGCTGGTCAGGTCGAAACTGGCATCCGTTTGAATATAGTTGGTGCAACTGTCGGCGGAATTGAGCACCCAGTTAGTGCCATTGTAGTATTCGCTCATGACGCGCATTTCTAGTTCGTCAATTTCGGGCCCGAAAGCATCAAGCAATCGTAGCCTGCCTAAACGCATTTCTGGCGTCGATGTGGAGCCGACTGTTCCGCTGGTAATCACATTACTATCTTCTGTATCAGTTGCGGTAATATCCAGTCGCAAGTTGAAGGGCGAGGCGATTGCACCGAACTGGTAGTCGGTGTTCGCTGCTGAATAACTGCTGGTACCATTGATGAAACTCAGCGGAGCAGGCGTGAAATTGACCCGGCCATTTGCCGTGGCACCCGCGGTTGTGTCATAGGCGAGGGCACTGATATCGCTGTTGAGCAATTTCGCGAAAGAAAAAGCATAATTTTGCGTCGTTGCACCCGCCAGGTTACGCGCAGTAATGTTGCCGCTGACCGTAAATGTTTGGCCGTTCTTGTCGAGACCCGCGTTGATGCCATCGAAAAAGCCGCCATAGGTAAATCCGCCACATTGGGTCGCAAAGGCGTCGATGGAAAGCAAAAAATCAGCGGGGATAAAGCGGCCAATATTTATACGTAGACCACTGATTGATTCGCCGCTGCCCATAAAGTCGGCGTGTGAAGCATCTAGCTGTAAAATGCCGACTTCATCCCAGCTTTGATTGAAGCTGGTCGTGCCTTCACCGGCAAAGCCAGCGGGCGTAAAGCCGCTAAAGGCGACAACCGAATTAGATAAGTTACCATTTGAATTAGTGACAAAAAGAGCGGTGGGCGAGAGACTTAAATTGCCGCTGATTTGAGAAATGTTTGGTGTTACGCCGTTATCGCTGAGATCACCACCAGAATCAGGGATGGCATCGCCATTGGTATCTATCCAGGGATCAGGAAACCCGTCGGAGCCGGGTAGGCCTGTGGCGTTTATAATCTGATCGTCAACAGCTTGCCATAAAACGCTTCGCAATGTGACCGAGAAAATACTGCCTGCGGTAGTAAAAACGGCATCATTGGCATCGTCGGCATAACCGCTCGCCGGTATTTGAACGTCAATGCCAAAAGGTCTTACCACAAAAGGACTGATCCCGCCGATAATTTCATCGCCGGAGCCCGATGGCGGTTCGCCAATACCGGTCTGATCTTTGGCGTGAATACTGATTTCACCGACATCGTCATATTGAGTTGTCAAAGTCGCGACGCCATTGGTAAAGGTAATATTTTGCGTTCCAGAAGCGGCTTCATTGG